>Ga0160423_10002603_pt1 | contig 15082 bp, 21 predicted proteins | sample CRUFie14St8metaG_FD_108191 | JGI IMG/M metagenome (GOLD analysis project Ga0160423, IMG submission 108191) | Marine microbial communities from the Costa Rica Dome - CRUD Field 142mm St8 metaG | ecosystem: Environmental > Aquatic > Marine > Oceanic > Photic zone | place: Costa Rica: the Eastern... | reverse complement strand
TTAAAAGCTAACTTAACTAATACATTTGCAAACTCAAATGCAAACGACTTAGCAAACGAAGCATTAAGAAGCGGTTTTGTAGGAACACTTGCTGGTATGAGAGAATTTGAAACATCAAATATGTCTAACTCAGGTAATGCAGGTGACTATAAAGGTGCAGCATTCCACAGAGATGCTTTAGCAATGGCAGAAATGCAAGGGCTAAAAGTAGAAACTCAAAGAGATGCATCTTTAAGAGCAGATGAGATTGTAGCAACAGCAGTATATGGAACTGGAGAGATCCACGATTCATATGGTGTAGAGTTACATTACGATTCTTCAGTACAATAATAACCAAATTTCAGGGGCGATCTTTCGCCCCTGATCGTTAGGAGGAAAATGGTAAAAATTAAAGTTGATCCTGTTGCTAGAGTAAAATTACAAAGAGGCAATAAGGTTATTGAAAGAGATTTGTTAGATTATGAGACTAATAAACTTGTATATCAAAAAAGAGGTTTTTCTGTTATAAGTTCAGAAAACAAAGTTGAGAAAGTTTATAAAAAAGCTGTCAACACACTTAAAAGCAAGGTGAAAAAAAATGTTAAAAAAACTAAAAAAGCTAGTAAAAAAAGTATGGAATAAGTACGTTGAGTGGTTATTTAAAGGTGCTGAATAATGGCTAACTATACTGGATCAGATGTTATCACAGCAAGTGATGTAACTAAATATCAACCTGATATTTTTGGTTTTGGTATTTCATCAACTGATACTGAAGCAGTTAATTTTTTTGCTCAAACAACAAACGATATTTTAAGACAATTAAGAATTGAATGGTGGCCTGTATATAAAACTAATGTTTATACAGATATTACAGTTTTAAATACAAATGAAATGGTTAATACAAAGGTTAACCTAGATCAATTCGAGAGAGCTGGGGTATATTTATTTATAGGAAGATTCCTTGCTCCTGCCTTAACAAAGTTTAGACCTGAAACAGAAAAAGATAGATTTGAGAGAATGGGCGAACACTATATGTCTGAATATAACAAGGAGTGGGCTGCAATACTAGAAGATGGTGTGGAATATGATGCTTCAGGGGATGGAACTATTGTTAAAAACGAAAGAGAACCATTACATAGTACAGGCAGACTAATTAGATAATGGCAGTAGATGTTAGGATCAAATCCAACGCAAAGTCTGTACAAAAATCACTAAATAGATTTTTTAATAAATTTCCAAGCATAACTCGTAAAGGTTTAGCAAGAGCAAGTTTCAGATTACAAGCAATTATAAAAGAATTAACATCTCAAGGAAAAGATTTTAGAAGACGTAAATTTGCTCCTTATAGTGATGGATATATAAAAAGATTAGAGGCAGAGGGTAAACCACAAAAGGTAGATCTCAGATATAGCAATGAGATGTTAGATAGTTTAACAGGTAAAGTTCACTCTAACAGAAAAGCTACAGTTTTTTTTAATAGAGGCGAAATGAGAACAAGGGCTTTATTTAATCAAGTATTAAATGAACCAAAAAGAGAGTTTTTTGGTTTTGATAAAAGGACAGAACGTATTATACAGAGAGAGTTTGTATCTTTTATGGAAAAAGAAATAAGAAAGTTTAGATTATGAGCAACAGAGAGAATATAGCATCAAATATAGCTTCAACTATAAGCGGTATAACAAGCCCTTCAATCAAAAAGGTAACTAGACAACCTTTTGATTTAGATGAGTTATCAGATAAACAATATCCAGTTGTAATAGTGCAAACAAGCGAGGAAACAAGAGAAGATATAGAAATTGGAAGTGGGGCTAAAAGAAGGCAAGGAACAATAGACTTCGTTTTATCAGGTTTTGTTAAAGGTGCAGAAACAAATATTGACACTAAAAGAAATCAACTTATCACCGCTATTGAAACTGAATTAGAATCTGATATTACTAGAGGTGGTAATGCACTTGATACAGAAGTTATATCTGTTGAAACTGACGAGGGGACTTTATTCCCTATTGGTGGGATCAGGATGACTATCAGGTGTATTTACACATTTGAATCAGGAACACCATAACAAAGGATAAGCGATGGCAAAAATAGGAAACAAAGTTAGTAAGATAAAAAAAATTATAGACAAGATAGAAAAATTACACGATAAAGAATCATTACTTTGCGAAGAAGCAAAAGACTTATTAGAAGAGATTGAAGAGGATCACTCAGAAGATGAGGAAGTAGAGGAAAATTGGGAAGAAGAAGATGAAGAAGAGTTTGACGAAGAACAAGAAAAATAATATAAGCAATCTAACGGAGGAATAAATATGGCAGTACATCATGGAAAAGAAGGCGAAGTTGCTATCGGTGGAACTGGAGTAGGTGAGTTAACCTCATTTACTTTAGAGACAACAGGAGACGTTGTTGAAAGTACAAAAATGGCAGATGCAGCAAAATCTTTTGTTGCAGGTAGAACATCGTTTTCAGGAACTCTAGAAATGCACTTTGACGAAACAGACTCAGCACAAACACAATTGACAGCAGGATCTAGTCTTACTTTTAAATTATTACCTGAAGGATCATCATCAGGTGACAGAAGTTTTGAAGGTACAGGTATAGTAACTGGAATGAGTGTTAACCAACCTATGGATGGTATCGTTGCTAGAAGTGTTACATTTCAGGGAACAGGTGCTTTAACGATTGGTACAGAATAATAATATATGTCACTAATAGATAGAGCTAAATCTCACTTTGAGGCTTTAGGAATCCAATCCATTGAGATTGAAGAGTGGCCTGACGAGGATGGTAAACCCTCTGTTATTTACTGGAAACCAATAACACTTGCTGAAAAGAAAAAACTATTTTCAGGCTCAAGTAATTTAAATGATGTCGGTATTCTTGCTGACGTAGTTATATTAAAGGCTTTAGATAAAGATGGTAATAAACTTTTCTCTAGCACAGATAAAATGGATATTATGCATAAAGTTGATTCTGATGTATTAGCAAAAATATCGACTGCTATGGTTCAAGTAACGTCAGCTTACGAGTCAAAAAAAAACTAAACACTACTCCTGAAATTAGAAATATGCTAATAGTAGCAGACAGGTTAAAAATAACCTTGATGCAGGTATTAGATATGCCTGAAGAGGAATTTAATTTGTGGATAGCACATTTTATGTTAGAAAAAGAAGAATACGATAGAAAGAGACCTTTATAATGGCACAAAATTTAGTTTTAAATGTATTAGCTCGTGATAAGACAAAAGCAGCTCTTGGTAGTGTACAAAAAGGTCTAGCCAATTTAAGAGCATCAATTTTTTCTGTGCAATCTGCCTTACTTGGTATTGGTGGTGGTGTTGCTATTAGATCAATTGTACGAGTGGGATCTGAAGTTGAAAACTTAGGTATTAGATTTAATTTTTTATTTGGTAACGTTAAACAAGGAACAAAAGCATTTGATAACTTGATTAAATTTGCAGCACGAGTTCCTTTTTCCCTAGAGGAAATATCATCTGCATCAGGTAACCTAGCGGTTGTCGCAAAAGATGCAGATGACCTAACTCGTATCCTTAAAATAACAGGTAACGTAGCAGCAGTAACAGGATTAGACTTTAGACAAACCGCAGAGCAAATTCAAAGATCCTTTGCAGGTGGTATAGCAGCAGCTGATGTATTTAGAGAAAGAGGTGTTAGAGCTTTATTAGGATTTAAAGCTGGAGCTACTGTTACAGCTGAAGCTACTATAAAAGCATTTGAAGATACGTTTGGTGAGGATGGTAGATTTGGTAAAGCAACTGAGGTTCTTGCAACTACATTTACTGGTACTCTCTCAATGTTATCAGATAAATTATTTAAATTTAAATTAGAAACAAATAGAGCTGGTTTTTTTGATTTCTTTAAAAACGCACTTGTAGTAATTAACAAAGGCATAGAGGATAACTCAAAAGCACTAACTCAATTTGCAACAGCGGTTGGTGAGGGTTTAGTTAATTTTATAAAACAAGCATTACTTGGCGGTGCAGCTTTGCTTGATATATTACGACCTATATTTCAAGTCGTTGCTGTTGGTATTGGAGGGTTAGTAGATGTAATTAAAAACCTTCCACCAGGTGTAAGAGAAATGGGTATTGTTGGTTTCTTAATGCTTGGTAGAACAGGTAAAATTATATCAGTAGGTATTCTTGGATTGCTAAAAGCTATTGGTGTTGATCTTGATGCAATAACAAATAAAATTTTTGGTGGCACTAAAAAGACTGAAGAGTTTGGTGCAGCATTTAAAAGTGTAAATGAGTTTATTAAAAAAATAGAAGAAAATATAATACTATCAAAAGAGCAATTAGCAGAACTTACAAAAGAACTTAAAGGAATAGAGCAAAGCTCAGAAAAAACTTTAATATCATTTAGCAAAATACAAGACTCTATTAAAAACCAAATTAAAAAAGATCTAGAGTCTATAAACGACACGATAGGTAAATTTATATTAAGCGGAGTAAAAGGCTTTTCTAGATCACTTGCAGAAGCTGTTGTTCTTGGAAAAGAACTGAACAAATCATTTAAAGAACTAGCTCAAAGATTATTGGTAGAGGCTTTAGCATTTACAATACAGATGGTTATACAAGAACAGATAAAAAATATTTTAAGTAAAGATACTTTAGAAACAGAGAAAAAGAAAACAGGTGAATTAAGACATCAATTAAAAATTCAATCTGCTATGATGTTAATGTCAGGAAATCCTTTAGGTTTTTTAGGTTTTACTGCTATGGCAAATGGTGGAGCTGTAAGAAAAGGACAACCGCTTTTAGTTGGTGAAAGAGGTGCAGAAATGTTTATTCCCAATAGTACAGGTCAAATTACTCAATCAGCTAGAGGAACAGGCGGTAGATCTGCTGTTGTAAACTTTAATATAAATACAATAGACTCTAGAGGCTTTGATCAGGCTTTAGTAGAAAATAGAGCAACAATAACATCAATAATAAATAATGCTTTAACAGAAAAAGGTAGAGGGGAGTTAATTTAATGGCAGGTGCGTTTCCAATATCAACCGCTGATTTCTCAACTATGGGAATCAGATCAATACAAAATACTATTATATCTAAATCCTTATCAGGAAAAAAACTATCAAGACAAATAGACAATCAGAGATTTGGTTTTACTGCAAAAATTATTATAGGAAAACGATCTGATATATATGGTGAGCTTATGGCTTTTATAGTAAAGCAAAGAGCATCAAAAGAAAATTTTACAATTACTCCACCTGAAGTAAAAAGCACTAGAGGATCTGAGAATCAGGTCGTATCTGTAAACGGATCACACACAGCAGGGGACACAACTATTGCTATGGATGGATTTGGAGCTGATAGTGCTGGTAGACTCAAGTCAGGTGATTTTATAAAGTTTGCAGGACACACAAAAGTTTATATGATAGTTGCCGAGTTTACTCCATCATCAGGTGCAGCAACAGTAACTATTGAACCTCCCTTATTATCTAATTTATCAGATGATGAGGTTGTAACTTATAATAACGTGCCTTTCCAAGTTCATATGACAAACGATGTTCAAGAGTTTGGAGCTGTTGGTGCTGATAAGGATGGAAATTTATTATACGAATTTGAAATAGATGTCGAAGAAGCAATATAAAATTAAATATTTTATGAATGCTGACATACTAGCTGAAGAGATAGTAGAGGCAGAGTCTATTGACGTTAATAAACTTGATTTAAAAAAGCATGACTTCCCATCAAAAAATGCTGACTATAAAGTTAATGGTGATATAAAGGTAATTAGAAAGAGTATAGAAGATTATGGCAAGAACACTAACGACAGCACTCAAGAACGAACTATTAACAAATGAAATACGACCTGTTCATTTGTTGTCTATTGGTTTTTCAACTCCAATAAATATTACGGATAATAGTTTTAATTTAACTTCATCTGTTTCAGGATCTAGCACTACTTACACTGCATCGCCATTTTTAGTTGCTACTCCAACTTTTACTGAAGAAACTGATCTTACAAAAACAAGTTTAAATATTACTTTATCAGGAGCAGATACGACTTTCATATCAACAGTTTTAAATGAAAATGTTGTAAACGATACAGTTGATATTTTTAGAGGATTACTAGACTCAAATAATGCACTTATAGCAGATCCAATATTATTATATTCAGGAAACATTGATACCTTTCAAATTAACGAGTCAGAAACAGAGTCAAACGTCACTTTAACAGTTGTTTCTCATTGGGCAGACTTTGACAAAAAATCAGGAAGGCAAACTAATAACAACTCCCAACAGAGGTTTTTTAGCACAGATGTTGGAATGGATTTTAGCTCTCAAACTGTCCTTGACTTGAAGTGGGGTAGAAGATGATGGATTCAATTATAAAATTATATCAATCATTTGGTAAATATAAAAAAGATAGTTACTCTGATCTTTACTACCATATTTATCCATCAATAAATTTAAATCAGTACAAAGTGTTTAACGAGGGTAAAAAAATATATGGCTTTGTTAATTGGGCTTTTTTAAGTGATTCAGTTGCAGAGCAATATAAAAAAACAGGAACTTTACATAAGTGGGAATGGCAAACAGGTAAAAACTTATGGCTATACGATATTATTATAAAAAAAAATCCAAAAGAGGTGATGAGTTGGGTCTATAATTATTTTAAAGAATATTTGAAAGTAAATCAATCTATTCACTGGTTAAGATTAGATGCAGACAACAATGTTTATAGAATAGGTCAAAAATTTAAAAGGGAGTTTCACGGATAATGGGTGGTGCAGTTAAAAAAGCTGTTGAGGTAGTTCAACCTGTATTAAGTGCAGTTAATATATTTAGTGGCAAAGGTTTTAACCCATATGTTGCTCTAGGTATTTTTGCTATTGGATGGTTATTTAGTAGATCACAAAAACCTGATGTTCCTGATTTTGGAACTAATGATTTTGAAGAAACAGAACGTGGTATTTTAGTAAACAAACAATCCAACAACGCATCAATACCTGTAATATATGGTGAAAGACTTATCGGAGGAACAAGAGTTTTTATAGAAACTTCAGGCAACGATAACGAGTTTTTATATGTAGCTTTAGTGCTTAGTGAAGGTGAGATAAATTCAATTGAGGAAATAAGAGTAGACGATAAGGTAGTAACATTTGATGGTGCTTTATCAGATAATACTCAAAGGTCTGTTGCTAGTTCAGATTCTAATTTTTATAAAGATGGTCAATCATATATTACAATAGAACCTCATTTTGGAGCTGATGGCCAATCTGCATCAAGTTTATTATCAACATTATCTAGCTGGGGATCTAATCACAAACTATCAGGGATCTGTTATTTAGCTCTTAAATTTAAATGGAATGCAGATGTATTTGGTGGCATCCCTCAAGTACAAGCTAAAATTAAAGGTAAAAAAGTTGTTACACTAGCAGCAAACTTATCAGAGCAAACAGCATCTTTTTCAACTAACCCTGCTTTTTGTTTATTAGACTATTTAAGAAACGAAAGATATGGAAAGGGTATAGCAACTTCAGATATAGACTTACAAAGTTTTTATGATGCATCACAAGTCTGTGTAACTCAAGTCACTCCCTTTTCAGGAGGAAGTGATATAAATATATTTGATACAAATGCAGTGATAGATACTTCAAGAAAAGTAATAGATAACGTAAGAGATATTTTAAGAGGATGTCGAGGTTATCTTCCTTATGTACAAGGTAAATACAGATTAGTTATAGAAACAACAGGATCTGCGTCAGTATCTTTGGGTGAGGATGATATTATAGGAGGATATGCTTTAGCATCGCCAACTAAAAATTCTAAATACAACAGAGTGATAGCAACCTTTATTAACCCTGATCGTAATTTCCAAGCGGATCAAGTAACCTTTCCTCCAACAGATGATTCTAGTTTGCCATCGTCAGACAGACACGCAACGATGAAAACTGCTGATGGTGGTTTCTTACTTGAGGGAAAATTTGACTTTAAGACAATCACAAGTCCGTATCAGGCGGAAGAGATGTCTGAAATTATACTTAGAAGAAGCAGAGAGTCTTTAGGGTTAAATATAACAGCAGGTTTCAAAGCATATGAATTACACATAGGAGACATAGTAAATATAACATTATCCAGTCTAGGTTTTTCATCTAAGGCCTTTCGAGTTTTATCAATGGTTTTTAACGAGGATTATACCATAGGTTTAACTTTAGTAGAGCATCAGGACAGCTTTTATACATTCGCTACTAAAGGTCAGGTTGCTAGTACACCTGCAACGACTCTTCCTGATCCATTTACTATTCAACCACCTGCATCGATAACTCTATCTGATGAACTAATTGAATATGCAGATGGAATTACTATTACAAGATTAAATATACTTATAGGAGCTTCAACAGATCAATTTGTTCAAAACTATCAAGTAGAGGCCAAAAAAAGCATAGAGTCAAATTTTAAAATTATATCTACAGGCTCACAATTAAATCATGAACTACTAAACGTGGTTGATGATATTAACTATGATGTAAGAGTTAAAGCTATTAACAGTTTTGGAGTTTCTAGTACTTATACTTCAGCAACAAGAAAAATAGTCGGTGCAACAGAAATACCAAGCGATGTAACTGATTTGTCGGTATCTTTAGTTGGATCAAATCAAATGGAACTTTCATGGACACCTGTCCTAGATCTTGATATATCTTGGTATGAGATAAGATTTCAAAATGTGACAAGCGGTGCAACTTGGAACGAAAGCACACCTTTAGCAAAGGTCGTTAGAAGAAAGTCTAACAGTGCAGTTGTTAATTTTGCTACAGGAACATTTTGTATAAAAGCGGTAGATAAATTAGGTAATACAAGTGCAAACGCATCATTTGTATCAACTAATATTAGCGGACAAGCAAACTTTAAACAAACACAGGTATTTAGTGAATAATGGCAGATTTTTTAGGAACAAGAGATAGTAACGTTGCAATATCAACGGACAACGCAGCAAGAAAGGTATTAATACTTGATACTATAACTAACTTTGACGATGGAGTTGGAAATGTAGAATCTGCGGAGGGTTTGTTTGATTTAGGAGGAACTAACCAATCAACAAATCCTACTAATTTTGATGGTAATATTGTTAGTGAGGGTTTTTATACATTTTCAAATACTTTATCCTTAGATGCTATATATGATGTAAGTTTAGGAGCTATATTGGGTATGAGTAGTGAGGATGAATACGATCTATTTGACTCAGGAAGAGGAGCAACCTTATTTGAAGATGCAAAAGCACCTTTTGATGGATCAAGTGAAATACAATGCGGTGCTGAAATACAAGTGGGTGCGGATGACTCAAATTTAGCAAATATAACTAGCTTTCAAAAAATAGCACAACAAAGCACTATAAAAGGTAGATTTTTTAAGTTTAGATGTAGAATTACATCTGAGGATAATAAAGTAAGAGCAAAGGTTCACGACCTTAAGTTTTCCGTTAATTTTGAAAAAAGAACTGAGTCAGGTGAAGATATAGTTTCATCAGCTTCAGGAACAGATATAACGTTTACAAATGGTTTTTTTGCAACCCCATCAATAGGTGTTGCAGCACAAGGAATGGCAACAGGTGATTTTTTCACAATAACATCAAAATCTAAAAATGGTTTTACAATTAGGTTTTTTAATAGTAGTAATACAGGGATATCAAGAACTTTTGATTTTCAAGCAGTAGGACATGGCTTGAAATCTTAATTGAATAGGAGTAAAAAGACATATGGCACAAGTTTCAGATTATACTTTAGACAATCAGGGTTTTGCTTCATTTAGAACTGAACTCAATAATATTCTAGCAGCTATTAATACTAGCAATCTAGGATCATCTGCACCATCATCTGTTGCACAAGGCACGTTATGGGTGGATTCAGGAACGTCAGGTAAATTAAAAGTAAAATTAAATGACGGAACGGACAACGTAGAGTTATTTGAAATAGATATCTCATCAAACGCAATAACAAGTAATATGTCCGTAACAGGGACAATAACAGAAGCTGACCCAAATGCTATTCCATTTGCGGTGGCTTTAGGAAGTTAAATTATGGCAAACAATTTTGATGATGCAACTGTAGCAATCTCTAATAACAGCTTAACGGATATAGTAACTGCTAGTTCAAAATCTTTAGTAATTGCTGGAACATTATGTAATACAGGGGGAACATCAATCAATGTTACTCTTAAAAAGTATGATAATGGTTCAACAACTGCTTTTACGATTTTAAATACAGTTCCTTTACCAAGTGGCTCGTCATTAGAAATACCTAAAATCGTTTTAAATAGTTCTGATAAAATACAAGCACAATCAGACGATTCTTCAGGTAATCTTACAGTTGCGTTGCAATTATTAACACAGGTATCGTAATGAGTTACATAGGCAGAGTTCCATCAGCAGTTCCACTTGCAGTTAGCGACATTCCTGATCTTCCAACTTCAAAAATTACATCAGGAACTTTCGCAAATAGTTTAATTAGTGCTTCAAGCGTATCTCAACACGCAACTTCTTTTGACGATAACAAAATTGTTAATGATTTATCTACACTTGCTATTAGACAAGCATCTAACGAAAACAAATCAGCTTATAATACTAACTCAATGTATGTAGATGTTTTTCAAGATGACACAGGTATTGATACTGAAACTAATACAGATAGAAATTCTTCTAGCGAGTATATGAGTTCTAATATTTTTAATAGTTATCAAGCGATAGATTACTTTAATCCTACTCAAATAGGTGGTGGAACTACAAACTATCAATACTACGCACAAGGTTTAGCAGGAGATACTGTACAAAATACTTTTACAGATATTTTAAATAATACATCAGGCACAGGATTTAGAATTAGATATATAGATGATGCTTTGGCTATAGCTAATGATAATTATTTTGATTATTCACCTGCAAATACAGGCGATAATTATGGAATAATAGTTGATTTTAAAGAAGTAAAAGATTTTGGAAATAAAATAAATTTAGGAAAACATAATACTTGGGGTGACATAAGTCAGTATAGAGTATCCTACAGTAACGATAATAGCACTTACACAAATATTGATTTTAGTTCAGCTAGTCAAGATGGTGCAACAAGGACAGGAAATTCAAGTGCGGGAAATTCAGGTGGTTTTTCTTCAGGAACTTCAGAGGGAATAATAAATATGGGTGTAATGAGTACAAGTGCAACACACACTAATACTTTTACTGTTCAAGGATTTCCAACATTTCAAGCAAGATATTTAAGATTAGGTGTTATTGCTTTACATAGTGGCAGACCAAATGACAATGCTGGTTTAGCATCATTTCAACCTTTCATTCCAAATTTTACTTTGAACGCTACAGGAAATTTTACAAGTAACAATATAACTGCATCATCAAGTATATCTTCTATGGGTGCTATTATTACTTACCAAGATGCAAAAGGAACTAACGCATTAAATACAGATATAGTTTTACAATTATCTGCAGATGGTGGTTCTAACTTTACTACAGCTACACTAACAGCTTTACCTGACTTTTCTACAGGTATTAAAATGGCTAAAGTAAATGACCTGTCGGTAACAGCTGGAACAAGTTTAAAATATAAATTATCTTTCGCAAATCAATCAGCAACTAAAGAAGCTAGAGTTAGAGGAGTGTCTTTACAATATTAATATGGCTATAATTAAATTAAATAACAACGCATTAACAAGTGTCACAGAATTACCAAGTGGAGTAGGTGCAGACCCTAATGTAAAAGTAGATTTAGCACGATTGGGTCTTAGAGTCTTTGCAAATCAAAATTTAGCATCAACATCATCAAACTCAATTTTTTATGACGTGTTTCAAGATAGTTCAGGAATTTCAGCTAATACTAATGCTCCAAGAAATACAGGTGAGTTTATTTCAACTATTTCTTCAACATCAAATCTTTTTGTTCCTGAAATACAAAGAATATCTAATTATTCAGGGGGAGTAAACACACCAAGTTGGGGTGAACAAGCAACTAACTCAACTATAGCCAACCACGCAAAACAAGGTAACTCAGTTTATGGTGGTTGTGTAGTAAATGAATTATGGGATTTAGCAAATGATTTTACTTGTAAAATGTTTGTAACAAATGGTGATAATTCAGGAAGTTTATCAGGCGCGCAGTATATGGCTTGTGGTATGATTATAAGTGATGATACATCTATCTCTGCTGGAAGCGACCCTAATATTTTTGATTCTTTATCAAATACTCAATGGTTTGGAACATCACACACAAGCTACACTGATTGGTTAAACTCCACAGCAGAATCAGCTTTTGGTGTAAGTTCATTCAACACTAATTATTCTGACGAGGGAAACTCAAACTACAGTTATAATTTAAGTGGAATATCAGACGCACACGTTTCCCATTACTATAATGATGGTGGAAATGATGAAGCTGGATTTGTAGTACAAAACGTTTCTTCAACGAATACTATAACAATAACAGCAGTAGATGGGTCTAACAATTTAAGACCTAGTGCTGGAAAAATAACAGTTACTAATGTTCCGTCATCAGGTAGAGCCGTTATTGGTTTTGGAAACGCGGCAACAAATAATTCAAGATATTGGAGTACTTCTTTTGCATCAGGTGTTACAGCAAATGGCGATCACTCTAGTAAAACGACAACAACTGCAAACGCATCAGGAAATTTTACAAGTTCAACGATCACTGCTCCGTCATCTGTAAATAAATTATCAGCAGTTATTACCTATAAAGATAATGCTGGCACAAATTCTCTTAACACTGATTTAGTACTTCAAATGAGTGCCGATAATGGAAGCAATTTTTCTACAGCAACTTTAACTGCATTACCTGATTTTGCAACGGGAGTAAAATGTTGTAAAGTAACAGACTTATCGGTTACTGCTGGTACTCAAATCAAATATAAAATATCTTTTGCGAACCAAGCATTAGCAAGTAAGGAGTGTAGAATAACAGGCGTTTCTCTGCAATTTTAATTATGACTAGATATATAGGAAAACAACCAGCTTTCGGAAACTTTGTAAAACTAGATGCAATAAGTGTAGTCAATGGTCAAGCGGCTTACACTATGCAAAGTGGCAGTTCTAATTTCACAAACTATGATAATGTTAATCAATTTATAGTTTCACTCAACGGAGTAATCCAAGCACCAACAGATTCATTTACAGTTTCAGGTTCTACAATTACGTTTGCGTCAGCTTTAAGTACAGGTGATGTTATAAACTTTATTTTAGTTTTAGGTGATGTGCTTTCAGTAGGAACACCAAGCGACAATACTGTTTCAACTGCTAAAATACAAAATACTGCCGTCAATGCAGATAAACTAGCAACAGATTCAGTAATAGAGGCAAAGATACAAAACGATGCAGTAACAAGAGATAAAATAAATGCTATATCAACTTCATCATTACCAAGTTTTGAGGCAAAAGGAACTGCTGGTCAAAGTGATGGATATATTCAATTAAACTGTGAACAGAACTCACACGGAATAAAATTAAAATCACCTCCCCATAGTGCTGGTCAATCTTACACTTTAACTTTTCCATCTACTGCTCCAGCAACAGATAAAATGTTACAAACTAATTCTTCAGGAGTTTTAAGTTTTGTTGATGCTCCTAGTGGTGGTTATCAATTAATTAGCAGAACAGCAGTTAGTGCAGGGTCATACGTTGATTTTAACCAAATATTAGACGGAACTTACAGTACGATACATTGTGTTATTGAGGGTGTTCAACCTGATGGTTCTAGTTCTTCAAACTTTTATTTTCAAGTGCAAACTACTAGCGAAAGTTCAGGTTCTTTTAACTCATCAGGAATTTATTATTATAGTGTTGTAAGACACTCAGACGGAAACGGAATTATTAACACAGGACAACAATACGGCAGATTAACTAGAGATGGTGGTGGAACATCAAGTGGTGAAAGAGGATTTGCTGGTACTTTACATTTTTATCAAACTGATTCGACTACTAGACATAAATTCTTTGATTTTCGTGGTTCAACCCATCAACAAGACGGCTCAAGATATGGTATGTCTGCTGGTGGAAATGTAGAAACAACTGATAGATTAACAGGATTTAGATTTTATTGGTCAAGTGGTAGTTTTTTAGCTAAAGGACATATCTCAATTTACGGATTAGTAAAAAGTTAGGAGTTTATATGACAAGATATAAAATAGTAAATGGCAAAAGAAAAAAATTTACAAAGGCAGAAGAAACAGCAAGAGATAAGGAAGAAGAACAACTTTTAATTAAAGAACAAAAAGAAATTGAAGAACAAGAAACAAAACAAGCTAGAAAAGCATCAGGCAAACAAAAACTTGTTGATTTAGGTCTTACTGAAGAAGAAATAGACGCACTTATTAATTAATGGAAACAATATGTTATATTTTTATTATTCTATGGATAATGGGAATGTCTAATTAAAGGAGTTCATATGCAATTATCAAAACATTTTAAACTAGAAGAATTTGAGAAGTCTCAAACAGCTCAAAGATTAGGTATTAAAAATAAAGCAGGATCAGGTGAAATAAAAAATTTGACTGATGTTTGTTATGGAGTTTTAGAAAAGGTTAGAGTCAAATACGATAAGCCTGTAATAGTTACTTCAGGATATAGAAGCCCTGAACTTTGCGAGGCAATAGGATCAAAAGCTACTAGTCAGCACACCAAAGGGGAGGCAGTTGATTTTGAGGTGATTGGAGTTGCAAATATACAGGTGGCATATTTTATTCAAGCAAATTGCGATTTCGATCAACTTATATTAGAATACTATTGTCCTGATGATGATCAAAAGGGATGGGTTCATTGTAGCTTTGTTGAGGGTTCTAATAGAAAGCAAGTTTTGACGTTTGATGGAAAAAAATATACAAATGGATTACCTGAAATGAAATGGTCAGGTGGAAAGGTAGTAGAATAATGGCTCTTACTAAAAAACAAAAAAAATTACCAATGGCTTTACAAAAAGCTATACTGAAAAAACAAAAGAAGAAAAAGAAGAAGGGAGGAAAATAATGCCAGGACATTACGGAGGCGGAATGAAGCCTAAAAAGAAAAAGAAAAAAAAGAAAAATAAAAAGAAAAGATAATGGTTAAAGTAGCATCTATAAAAG
>Ga0160423_10002602_pt1 | contig 15083 bp, 10 predicted proteins | sample CRUFie14St8metaG_FD_108191 | JGI IMG/M metagenome (GOLD analysis project Ga0160423, IMG submission 108191) | Marine microbial communities from the Costa Rica Dome - CRUD Field 142mm St8 metaG | ecosystem: Environmental > Aquatic > Marine > Oceanic > Photic zone | place: Costa Rica: the Eastern... | reverse complement strand
TAGAAAGCTATTACCATACTCTACTCAGTTATTCAATAAAATCAGACGCCTATAAACCAGATAGTATTAGTAAAATAGGATATTCAAAAAATCAATTAAACAATATATTGAATGAAACCAGTCTAAATGTTCGTAATTTGTTGGAAATATCCGACGATACTCGAATAGTCGCTACTATTGAAAGTTTACGAAAAAGTTATTCTAAAAATTCAATTCTTTTCAAGGGATTATTAAAAGAATTAAGTGCCCTAGAAATAGCTTATGAACAAGTGAAAAACAATAGTGAAAAGTGGAAAACATATATCCCTAACTTCACTTGGAATGGAATAGGTAATCAGTATAATTTATGGTTGTTTGGTTCAAAAAAGAGAAATAGGCTTGGTATTGTCCGTGGTGATTTTGGTACCTCATATATTGATAACAAGCCTGTAGGTCAAAAGATGAAAGAAATGTTTCCATACTCTTTCTTCTTGGTTATCGTATCTATCATTTTAGCATATTTTATTAGCATCCCACTAGGAATTTATTCTGCATACAAAAAAGGGGCATTATTTGATAGCGTTTCATCTGTTGTTGTTTTTATGCTGTACAGCTTACCTAGTTTTTTTGTGGCTACTTGGCTGTTGTATAAGTTTGCTAATCCAGATAATTACTGGTGGTTTCATCCAAATGGAGTAAAAGATCCTGATACATTCAATAATGACTGGGGGCTTTTTAGCATCGAAAAAATAAAACATCAAGCTCCTTATTTTGTTTTGCCCATTATCGCATTTACATACAGTTCATTCGCATTTATAAGCAGAATTATGCGAGTAAGTATGATTGATGTTATGGCATCTGATTACATAAGGACTGCTCGTGCAAAAGGATTGTCCGAAAGGAGAGTTGTCTTAAAACACGCCTTAAAAAACGCTTTATTGCCAATAATAACTATGTTTTCTAATATTTTTCCGGCAGCTATAGGAGGTTCTGTGATTTTAGAGACCATCTTTGGAATTCCTGGTATGGGAAGTGCTATTTACGAAGCAGTCCTAGGTGTTGATATACCAATGATTGTAGCTGTATTCACCCTAACGGGAGTATTGACGATTATCGGGTATTTATCTTCTGATATTTTATATGTTCTTACTGACCCAAGAATATCCTATGAAAAAAAATGATGGAAGCTCAATTAACATATCGCCAGTATGCTTGGAAGCAATTTAAAAAAAATAAACCTGCTTTAATTTCCTTTTATGTGTTTTTAATTTTGGTTTTAGTTGCTGTATTGAGTCCATTTTTAGCGAACAACCAGCCTTTGTATATGAAGTATAAAGGAGAGTCGTTTTATCCTGTATTTGCAACCATATTGAATGAGTCTGCAACTGAAACAGTCGTTAATAAAGAAACCGGAGACACAATACATTTTCGATATAAAGATATTGATTGGCGAAGGGAAGACTTAGAAAAAGTGGTTTGGCCAATAATTGCGTATTCTCCTGGTTTTCAGGACAAGTTCAATAGAGATTATGCCCATCCCAACTTAAAACAGAGGTTTTTGAATCAAAAAGGTGAAATAGTTGATTTAGAAAATAAACTAAGACACTATTTGGGTACCGATAAACTTGGCAGAGATATTGCTTCAGGTTTAATTCATGGAACAAGAATTAGTTTACTAGTAGGTTTGGTGTCTATGGGTATAGCAGTCCTTATAGGTTTGCTTCTAGGTGCTGCTGCAGGTTTGTATGGAGACCACTCTATACGGTTAACCCGAGGACAATTCTGGTTGGGTTGGATAGGTGTTTTTCTTGGGTATTTTTACGGATTTTATGTTCGCACCCAAAGCATAACGGAAGCCTTTCAAGAAAGTGCAATAATTGGTTCTCTTCAAGTTCTTTTTGGCGTTTTGATTTGGGTGTTGTTGGTTTTTGGTTTTTCTCAGCTTGGTAAACTTTTATCATTTGGTTCTTTTTTAGGGAAAAAAGTTAGTTTGCCTCTGGATTCATATGTGAATAGACTTATTGAAATATTGAATTCTTTACCAATATTAATCTTAATTATTTCAATTTCCTCCATAGCCTCTGGTGGTAGTTTGTGGTTGTTGATGGTAATTATTGGAATCACAGGATGGACAGGTGTTGCTCGATTAATTCGAGCAGAAATGCTTAGAGTTAAGAGTTTAGAGTATATACAGGCTGCTACTGTTTTAGGTTTTCCGAGTTGGAGAATAATAATTAAACATGCCATTCCAAATGGTTTGGCGCCAATATTCGTAGCTTTTGCATTCGGTGTAGCCTCTGCTATCTTAACGGAGAGTGCTCTTTCTTTTTTGGGAATCGGTGTTCCTGCGGACATTGTGACCTGGGGAAGCCTTTTGAGTCTCGGTAGGTCAGAGTTTGAGGCTTGGTGGTTAGTGATTTATCCTGGTTTAGCTATATTTATTACAATAACCGTATTTAATTTATTAGGGGAGGGTTTGCGCGATGCGCTGGACCCGAAGTATAGAAAATAGATTTGATTATACAACCAATTAAATATGGATAGTTAATAATTAAAGGAACTTTCTTATTTTTATTGGATTAATCAAGTTGTAACTTTGGAAAGATTACTACTATGCATAAAAAATTGAGTAAAATATCTGTTTTTTTAGTTCTGTTCTTAGGATTTACATTTAGTTCTTCTGCAATTTCTGTAGAAAGAAAAGTTTTTCCCGATGAAATAAAGCAAGGCCAGTCTGTTATAGTAACCATTACAGTAAAGAAAGAAGGTGAAGAGGGGTTTGCTAAATTGATGGAGAATATTCCTAAGGATTTTAAAGCTGAAGAGTTGAATTCAGCAACGGGTAATTTCATATGTGAAGATGGTAAGCTAAGAATAATATGGCTCACAATGCCGGATGGTGACTCATTTAGAGCTGAATACAAACTTGTTTATCAAGGTGCATCATCGGGTTCCTTTGATTTAGGAGGTAAATTTTACTACGTTAAAGAAGGGAAAAGAACAGAGTACAAGTTGATAAGTTCATCTGTGAAAATTGTTGAAAAATCAAAGCCAAAAGAGGTTGTAAACGTTCCAAAAATAACAACAAACCCAATTGCGTCCAAAGAAGATGCTGTTTCAGCAGATGATAATGATGATCCAAACAAAGAGAATGCTTCAGAAGAAACAGTAGAAAACGATGGTCCAGTTGAAAATAGCAATAATGAAGATGGAGTTAAAGATAATCCCAATGATGTTAATAAAGATAAAGCTGATGACGTTGCATCATCGAAAAACATCAAATCTGAGGTTGTCTTTAAGGTTCAGTTGGGTGTTTTTTCAACAGAAAAAGATTTAGAAGTTTTTGGGAGCCTCCCAGATGTACATTACATCAAAGTTGGAACGTTGTACAAGTATTATTCTGGTAAGTTCACTTCGGAATATGAAGCTAGGTCATATATTGAAAAGGCAAGAGCAAAAGGGTTTACAGGAGCGTTCCTAGTTCGTTTTAAAGACGGAAAGAGATTGTAAAGAAAATTAGTGACAACTTATTAAGTTCACCGAATTGGTGAACTTTTTTTTTAGAGAAAAAATTAAAATGAAATTTAACGAAATTCCATACGCTAGGCCTGATTTAGATGGGTTGATTGAAAACATTAAGGTTTTGATATTCAATTTTAAACAAGCAAAAACTCCTCAGATTCAAATTGATTTAATGAAACAAATCAAAGAGGCAAGAAACGAGGTAGAAACTAATGAATCAATCGTTAATATCCGTCATTCAATTAATACTAAAGATGAATTTTACGATGGTGAGAATAAATTTTTTGATGAAAATTCTCCAAGATACAGCGCGACAATTAATGAATATTATTCAGCCGTTGTTGAAAGTCCTTTTAAGAAAGAGCTCTCGGAGGAATTTGGTGAGCATTTTATTAACCTTGCTCGAGTTAAAGAAGAGTCTTTTGATCAAAGCACCGTCCCCTTGTTAAAGGAAGAGAACAAATTGTCCTCTGAGTACAATGTTATAATTGCACAATTGGAAATCATAGTAGATGATAAAAAATACTCAATGGGTAATATCTCTCCTTTGCTATCCTCTCCAGACAGGTCGATTCGAAAAAAAGCTGCAGAAGCTCTTTACGGCGCTCTGGAGAGCAAACAGAGTGAATTTGATCAGATTTTTCACAACCTTGTTCAGATTCGTCACAAAATGGCTCTTGAAATGGGCTACGAAAACTATGTTGAACTAGGGTATAAAAAATTGAACAGAACAGATTATACCTCTCAAGATGTCTCTGAATATCGTAAAGCCATTTTTGAATATGTAGTTCCGGTAGTTAAGAAATTGAAAAATCGACAAAAGAAAAGATTGGGGTTGGATTTAATGAAGTATTATGATGCTGGTTTTAAGTTTAAATCGGGTAATCCAATACCAAAAGGTACTCCTGAAGAGATTGTGAAAAATGGAGAAATCATGTACAAGGAGCTTTCAAAAGAAACGAATGAGTTTTTTCAATTTATGCTTCAACATGAGTTAATGGATTTAATTTCGAAGGAAGGAAAAATGGCGGGAGGTTATGCTGCGATTTTAGGGAAGTATAAATACCCTTTCATTTTCTCTAATTTTAATGGCACTTCACATGATGTTGATGTTTTAACCCATGAAGCTGGTCATACTTTTCAGTTTTTTAGAAGTCTTTCTCAGCCCATTCCTGAGTATTATGTGCCAACCTATGAAGCAGCTGAAATTCACTCTATGAGTATGGAATTCTTTGCTTATCCTTGGATGAATTCTTTTTTTAAAGAGGATGAACAGAAGTATAAATTTTCTCATTTGAGTGGCTCCATTAGTTTTTTACCCTATGGAGCAGCTATTGATGAATTTCAGCATTTTGTTTACGAAAATCCTAATATATCTGTTGAGGAGAGAAACAAAGGTTGGTTGCGGATAGAAAAAAAATATGATTTATCTGCGGATAAAGACAACAATTCCTATTTGGAATCCGGTAGGTTTTGGCAAAAGCAAGGACATTTGTTCAAAGTACCTTTTTATTATATTGATTATGCATTAGCACAAGTTTGTGCTTTCCAATTTTGGGAAAAGAGTGAACAGGATTTTGATTCAGCCTGGGAAGACTATTTGCACCTATGTGATTTAGGAGGAAGTATGCCTTTTACTCAACTCGTCGAGCAAGCAAAATTAAAATCACCATTTGTGAAAGAAAATTTAAAAACAGTCGTTCAAAAAATTGATGCTTTTCTTGAAAGTATTGAAGACAGTAAAATGTAGTGTAAAAATGTTGAAGGATAAGATTTTAAATAAAGAAGCAGGGATTGTTTTATATGGTATGACTCCTCCGAAGGAAAATACAGACATTAGGCGTGTAAAAGAAATTGCTTCCAAGCATGTTGATAGAATAAAAAGCCTAGATATAGATGGCGTTGTCTTATATGACATTCAGGATGAGTCTTCCAGAAATAATGATGCTAGACCTTTTCCTTTCTTACCCACTTTTGAGCCTCAAAAATATAGTGGAGATTTTCTTTCTGGTTTGGATTTACCAAAAGTGCTTTTTCAAGTAGTGGGAAAGCATTCAGAACAATCGCTGAAAAATTGGATGCAGAGTAATCTTAACAATGGTGATTTAGGAGTATTTATCGGAAATTCTTCCAGTGCTCAAACTTCTGACGTTTCACTAGAAAAGGCATACAGATTAAGAAATGAATTTGCTTCCGAAATGTTGGTAGGAGGAGTTGCAATACCGGAACGTCATTTTGCTAAAAAAGACGAACATTTGCGAATTGCATCAAAAATTAAGAGTGGCGTGAGTTATTTTACAACACAAGCTGTTTATAATATCGAAGCTTCAAAAAATATGCTCTCGGATTATTATTATCATTCCACATCAAATAACCTCCCAATAGTTCCCCTCATGATGACTTTTTCTCCCTGTGGATCAAAGAAAACTATGGAATTCATGAAATGGTTGGGAATACATTTCCCAAGATGGCTGAAAAATGATTTAACACATTCTGAAGACATTCTTGGAGCCTCAATAGATACTTGCGTCCGAACCTTTAAGGAATTGGTTACCTTTTCATTAAATAAAGGAATACCAATAGGTGCAAATATTGAGTCCGTATCTATACGAAAAGATGAAATTGACGCCTCAGTAGAGTTGTTAGAGAACATTAAGGAAATTTTGAATAAGCGACTCTAATGAGTATTCTGAAAATTAAAAAAGGAGCGACTATCGCTCCTTTTTAAGTTCATTTAAGAAATTAAAAGCCCACATTTAATCATAATAAGAATACTCCGAACTTGATTTATTTGCGGCTCTTTCTCTACCAATCAAGTTTAGATATTTAACCCAATCGTCTATCTCTTCATCGATTTCCTCCTCTGTATAAACAGAGGATGCCTTTCTTTCAATATAATCAAGGTTTGTTTTCGAATTGATTTGGGTAGTATCTTTCGGCTGTAATCCAGCATAATGGATGTACCATTTGTTATTGTAGTCCGACTGATGTTTAAAGAAATAAACATACCCTTCATCATACTTGTTTTTAATGTACCTTTTTTGAACAAATTTCAAACTGTCTTCTTCATCTATCGAAGATGATGCAAATATTGCCGATTCCATTAGTTGCTCTTGAGATAAATAATCTTTACTGAATTTTTCTTCCTTTCCAATAAATTTTAGTGCTTTGTAAAAGGCAAATCTATAATCGGGACTTTTGGATAAGTTTACATATAAACTATCTGGGACAGGTTGATTGTTTTTGGTAAGCATTATTGTAGCTACAAATTGATAATCCATATCTTCATGTACCAATAAAGAGTTTACATAATCGGACACTTTTTTATCCTTTTTATAGTAGGGCATAAGTAGCTTCAGATACTCAGTTATGGTGTATTGGTCGATGGTACTTATGGGGTATTCGTGTTTGTTTCCAAAACTCCATATAACATCTGTATCTTTTAGCCGAATAGAACTAGAGTAGGAGCTTCTGTATCCAGATTTATTGGTAGTAGTAGTTCCTTTAGCCTCTCTTAAAATTAATGGTTTTTCTCTCTTGTATGAATTTGACTTAATGAGATTGCTATCCAGAAGCATTGCGCTTAGTGAATATAGTGACTCTCTGTAATCTGTATACAACATCAAATCCCATATGTCTGGATACAGCTTAGAGGTCAAAGAGAGAGAGTCATCCAAATAATAAAAGAACGATTCTATTGGGTTATCATTTCTTGTTATAGGAGGCTCTTGAAGAATTAACTTGTTCATGGCTAAATATGATTTTTTAGTACCATATTTTGCAAGCGCTTTCAAAACTGAAAATTGTTTTTCAAAATCATCAGTTGAAGATTCGTACTTCTCTTTGAGGTAGTTGACGATTGTAGGATGTTTTACATATCCAAGTTGCTGGATTAAATAATTTGCAGTCCCTTCCTCATCGTCTTCAGGAAATTCAAAGTTATCAATGTACCAAATCATACTATCCACGTGATCTTTTGTAAATGTTATTCTATTGGTAAGATTTACAGCTCTCTTGATTCTTATTGAGTCACCACTGGACAAGTCAGCAAAAAACATAGGAGCATTAGATACAGTAATTGTTTTACCCAATAAGGTGTCACGGTTGGGTTTAAAGGTTTCGAAGAATGTAGATATGAATTTTGACCTAGGTTGTGCGGCATTGTAGGCAGATCTCACAGTATACACAACTCCTTTGTTTACTATTTTCATTATCTCTATTACCTTCTGACTTCCAGTGTCGGAAACAAGCACGTGCGATGCAGGCATAGAGTCGTTGTTGTCATATTCTTCTTTAACCACAATGTATTCCCCATCTAAGTAGCTGCTTAGTTCATCCTTCCAAAATTCCTCTAAAGTTTCAAAGTGATAATAATCACTATGTTTAAGGTATTTTACTTTAATGGTTTCGTAGTTTTTTTTGTAAAAGAAGTCTCTGTATTCCTTTACGTAATCCCAATCTTCCTTTTTTTCTGAAGCAGATTGTTTTCTTACGTAATTATAAAGATCCTCCATTTCTGAGGGAGTAACTGGTGTTGAAACGGTGTAGTGTAATACAGTGTCATGAAACAGCACATATTCATCTTCATTGTAATTATTGGTTAGCTCAAACGAATTGAAAAAATCATTTGCTTTATTTGAGGAGCTTTTAGCCGACAATAGATAGTAAAAGTTTTTCCAAATGTATGATCTTAGAAAAATAGAGTCCCCTTTTTGTGTTACAATATACCCTGAAGCATTATTATCGTTAACCTCTGTTGTTTTGGTTGCTTTAGCTGAATCCAGCTGATTTGCAAAAACAGTGAAAAGGTAATTCAGTTCGAAGGTATCTTCTTCGATATATCCAAAATCAGTTAGCCAATCGGATTGAAGCATATAGAAAGAACTGTCTTTCGGAGTATAACACTGAACATTAAATTTTGGAGGTGAAGTTGAAACATCAAAGGCATGAACAGTATTTATTGTTGGGCCAGGGAAGTCCAATTCAAAATCATTAAGATGCGAAACGTATTTCGTAGCCTTATCTTTGGGTTGGTTAATGGTTACCGAATTTACGAATCGATCACCGTATTTCCTTGCCCATTCACCGGTTCCGGACATTTTAAAAAAGATAATTTCAAGTGGAGTAAAAACAATAAGCCTTTTTTGATAATCACCCCTTCTTGTTTCATTTAAAATTTTAATGGCATCAAATCCTGAAACTTTTATTTCCTCTTGTTCAATAATTTTTCCTTCTACATTTTCAAAAAGTAAGGAGTCAATTTTTAAATGCCATTCCTTGGGAGAGGTTCCGTTTAAAGGGAAGTAGGTTTGAAATCTTGAAATAAAGAAGTTACCACCGTTTGCCATATCTGGATAGAAATATTGCAAATCTCCAGATCGTCCATTTGTTTCATACAATTTTCCAGGTAAGTTAACAGAAATAAATCCATCTTTGGTTGTTTGTTTTTTATAAGGTAGGTCTAAAAACACCTTTTCAATTTCGTTTTTCTTTTTCTTGGCTAACTCACTTTTGTTTCGAATTATTGGTCGCAATGAATATCCCTTCTCTTTCAACATGTTGATTACTCCTTTTTCCCCGGGTAGGTGTGCTGCTCCAATACCAATGAAAATACTTTTCTTTTGAGCTAGCGTATCTATACCTTCTGCCATTATTCTATTTCTTTCATGCAGGAAATAATGAAGATACATGTCTGATTTGGAGGTCATTTTTGTTATGGAATCAATGATGTTGAGCTTACCATTTCTGTAGGCATCTTCCATAGCCTCTCGGACACTCATGTATTTATTCCATTTTGAATAGTAACTTTTCTTATTCTTATTTTTTTGCTTTTGCTTTTCTTCATCGTCTTCATCTTCGTCCGGTAACATTGATAGTATTTGAAGTCGATTTGTTTCTTTAAAATCCTCCAAGTTTAAAACATCAATATTATTTTTACGAGCATATTGATAGATGAATAAATCTAGGTAAGTATTTTCTTCATATTCTTCATTGTAATTCGATCCTCGATATAAAAAACCGTTTTCCAAAGAGTGTTTTTCCCTTAGAGCGTTTTCTAGGTCCTTTTTTTCTGGCTCATCGAAATTGACTAAATTTTCGTAAAAATTGTCTTTATAATATCCGTAGTAATTACTGAAGCTGTTTAGTGAAGCTCCACCAAAATCAGAGCTATACATTTCTTCAATCCATTTTCCTGGATCGGACTCTAAACAAACGAGTTCAGATTTATCCAATGCCATAAAAAAGGTATCTCCCAAATGAAACGCAATTTTATTACTTACGTGCATGGTTCCATACAAGTATGATTTCTTCTTAAGACCGTTGCCTGAAATTTCCCAAAGTAAACTAGATTGTTCTTGTGCATTTACATCAAACGTTAGTCCAGAAAGAACCAAGGCAGTAATTATGAAGTTTCTCATTGTTTTCGAATTACGTAGAAGATACAAGGTAGCGATTAATAACCGTCTCACAAAGTCTAAAGGTGTTAATAAAGCTGAAATCATTCATTTTTTATTTTGACGTGAATAGATGTTTTCATCACCCGTTTTTCGCCATTTAAAATTGGAGGTGTAAAATGTGGCAGATTCGAGAGGATTTCTATTGCTGATGTTTTAATCAGTTTGTTTTCTGAACCCATCACTTTAATCTGAACAATTCTACCAAGAGTGTCTATTTTAAAGTCTATGGAAAAGCGTATGTCCCCTTTTATATAATCAGGCGTATACAATTGGTTCTTTAGTTGATTTTTTATTTTTTCAATCGAACAAATGTATTGCTCTCTGTTGGAAGATAATTTTTGGCACTTATTGTTTTTGAGTATTGGATAAATACTGGGTATAGAAATATCCGGTTTAAATGGAAGTGGAACAAGTTCTTCTGTGCCATCATCGTCAAAAAAGTCATTCGATACATCATTGTTTATGGCGTTGTTGTTTGATAAATCTTTCATTTCATCTAAAAAATCCAAATTTTCTATTTTATCTATGGTAAACTCAGCAGGCTCAATGCGGTTACTTTTCATTTGAAATTTTGGCAGAAACGGCTTCGGTTGAGGAATAGAAATAATAGGCGTGGTGTCAAGTGTATCTGCGTAATCATCCAGAGGAATCCAAGCATAATTTTTCACTTTAACATAAGACTTCCATTCAAATGCTAAAAAACAAAAGCTCAAGCTAGCAGATAAACCAATTAGTAAAAAAAGTGATCGATAACTTTCGATAGAATTTCCATTATCATTTTCCATAATCTTATATTTTTATCTGAAACAGAAAAAAAAATCAATTAGTATCTAACCACAAAAACTTAATCCTGAGTTTTCAAATTGTTTACATTAGACTGACCTCTAGTTCGGCACGATGTTTGTTAATATTTTGTTAATCAACAAACTCACCATCATGAAAAAGTATTTCGTACTGCTATTTTGTATTTCTATATCGTTTGTAGGTTCTGCACAGCTTGATTTTTCTGCAAGCGGATTAGTTTCAGCGCCCTTATTCAATTTTGACAAAAATCAATACAGCAATGGTTGGGGAGGTAAATTTGGATTAGGCTACACCCATATGGGCCCAAACGAGATGGGAATAGAGTATGGATTTAATTGGTTAATCAATCGAAACGGTTCCCAAATGACCTCTCTACCTTTAGGTGATTATACTTTAAGTAACAATTGGTACAATTGGCAATTTAAGTTAAATGGAATATTTGAGCACAAAGAACTCAGATACTACTTTGGTATAAATGCTGGTAGAGCTATTTATTACACACGCGAGCACTTAAGTTTCAATTCAATGCAAGAAGATTATACAACCTACTGGAGTGAAACACTGATGACCAAAAATGTTTTTCATTACGGTGTCCAATTTGGTGCTTATGTAGAAATTACGGAAGGAATTTCATTCGACTTTGGCGTGAGTATATTAAAAGGAACAGATCCTGTTGATTATATAAATTTCGATTCTTTTAAATACGACGGTGAATATATAGATTATCAAGAAAATGCTTCTTCACCTTTTTTAATCACATTGAGCGCTGGATTTAAAATGAATCTCTCTTCAATGAATCTCGGTTCTATTTTATGCTGTAGTTCAAACAATTATTTAATTGAGGAAAACAATAGTTCAAACTGCTCAACTCCCGTAAGATATTCCTCTGGAAGAAGTACATCAAATACCATCAGAATACCAACATCAAATAATTCTGGTAGTTCTGCAAGTTCAAGTGGTTCTTCTAGTTCTAAAGGTAAGTCAAGTCCAAAATTGTACAAAGTTGGTAAAACACCCGTTAATTATAAGTAAGTAAACCAAAAACGCCCTAGACATACTAGGGCGTTTTTTATTTTATACAATAAGAATTCATCAATTCATAAACAATCGAATAGACTGAGCTAGCTTCGCTTTCATGTTTTTTCGATCAACTATGTAATCCAAGAAACCGTGCTCCAATACAAACTCTGCTGTTTGAAAGCCTTTCGGTAAATCTCTACCAATCGTTTCTTTAACCACTCTAGGTCCAGCGAAACCAATTAAAGCATTTGGCTCACTAACATTAATATCACCCAGCATAGCATAAGATGCAGTGACACCTCCTGTAGTGGGATCCGTTAAAAATGAAATAAACGGCAAGCCAGCCTCAGCTAGTAATGTAAGTTTAGCGGAGGTTTTAGCCATTTGCATAAGTGAAAGTGCAGCCTCCATCATTCTCGCACCTCCAGACTTTGATATTAGGATGAAGGGCTTATTATATTTTATGCAATGATCTATAGCTCTTGATATCTTTTCACCAACAACTGAACCCATAGAGCCACCAATAAAGTTGAAATTCATACAAGCAATAACCACATCGATGTCTTCCATTTTCCCATAAGCAGTACTAATGGCATCGTGTAAACCTGTTTTTGATTTTGCTGCAATAAGGCGGTCTTTGTATTTTTTTGTGTCTTCAAATTTTAGAGGATCACCAGATATTAGTTTTGGACTTAGTTCTGTATATTTTCCGCTATCGAAAAGCAAAGAGAAGTATTCACTCGAGTTTATTCTTTCATGATGTTCACATGTAGGGCATACCCAAAAGTTTTCCTTGTGTTCTTCTGCCGACATCATAACCTTGCACTTCTTGCATTGATACCAAAGGCCTTCAGGGGTTTCCTTTTTTGCTATCGTAGGCGTAGCAATGTTGTCTTTCATTCTCTTAAACCATCCCATAAAAAGGTGTTTTACGATTTACTTCAAAATTAATAAAAAAACTCAATCAAGCTTATTCATTGAGGGCAGTGATTTAAACACTGCATCTTTGATAAGTCCAACTACCTGGAATTCAAATAATAAACAACGTCTTTGGTGATGTTTAAATTTGAGTCGGCATACATAAACGTACCGGTACCAGCAGGTGAATACACATAATCATATCCATTTTTCTGCGCATATTCGTAAACGTACTTATTCACTTTAGCGTTTAATCTTTCTCTGTAAATTTGAATAGAATCTTCAATTGCTGTCCGAGACATATTCTGCTGAAATTCGAATTGTTTTTGGAGTTTGTAAAATTTTTGAAGAACATCTTGACCTACCTTTTCTTTGTTGTCATTGAAACCTTTAATTGTGTCTTCCAACAATTGGATTTCTTTTTTGATGGAAATAAGCTCTAAAGCAGCGGTTTCTTCTATTCCTTTAATGTATTCATTGTATTGAACAGCAAGTTTATATTCCTTGTTAATTTGATTAATATCTATGTAGCCAGTTTTTAAGTGTTTATCTCCGCAACTTACTAAAAACAAACACATTACTAAGAAAAGAGAGTATGAAGATGTTTTGAGTTGAAAAACGCTCATAAAAACATTTGTAAAATTTAGTCTATTCATAGCATCTAAGCTATTGAATTTTACTAATTTCACAACATTATGGCAGGAAGTATTTACGGGAAATTATTTAAAGTTTCCACCTTTGGTGAGTCACATGGACCAGGATTAGGAGGCGTTATTGATGGATGTCCAGCAGGAATCGAAATTGATGAAGCATATATTCAATCAGAACTAGACAGGCGAAAACCCGGTCAAAGTAAAATTGTTACGCAAAGAAAAGAAGGTGATAAAGTAAAGTTCTATTCTGGAATTTTTGAAGGAAAATCAACTGGAACACCTATTGGGTTTGTAATAGAAAACGATAATCAAAAGTCTAGGGACTACGACCACATCAAAGATAAATTTCGCCCCTCTCACGCAGACTATACTTTTACTGAAAAATTTGGAGTAAGAGATTATCGGGGAGGAGGAAGATCATCGGCAAGAGAAACTGTTGCTAGAGTTGTTGCCGGTGCTATTGCCAAGCTTGTGTTGAATCACTTTGGTATTTCAATATACGGTTACGTGTCCCAAGTCGGAGCCATTAAAATGAACCAGCAAGCACACGAGGTAGATTTGAATAAAATCGAGGACACAATTGTTCGCTGTCCAGATGAATCCGTATCACAAAAGATGATTGACCATATCATGCAAATTCGCAAAGAAGGTGATACCATAGGGGGGGTAGTTGAATGCGTTATTAAAAACGTTCCTCCAGGATTAGGTGAACCCGTCTTTGACAAATTGCATGCTGAATTAGGCAAAGCAATGCTTTCAATTAACGCTGTAAAAGGGTTTGAGTACGGCTCTGGTTTTGAAGGAGTTAAACAAAAAGGTTCTGAGCACAATGATGTTTTTGAAACCGTTGATGGAAAAACAATTACCAAAACCAATAACTCCGGTGGTATACAGGGCGGTATATCCAATGGACAAGATATATGTTTTAGAACGGCTTTTAAACCCGTAGCTACGATTATGATTGATCAAGACTCCATCAACGAAGAAGGTGAAAAAGTAACCGTTTCAGGCAGAGGACGTCATGATCCATGTGTTGTTCCGAGAGCAGTGCCTATTGTAGAAGCCATGGCAGCTTTAACAATACTCGACGCTGTTTTAATAGCTAAAACCAATAAGATTAGCGATTTACTCTAAGCATTTATGAAACGAAAGTTCCCCTTACATTGGCAAATCTTAATCGGATTAGTTCTTGGTTTACTATATGGAGGGGGAGTAAGCTTATTTGCCGAAGAAACAGATCAATTTAAAGTCTTTACGTCCAGTTGGATTTATCCGTGGGGAGAAATTTTTGTAAATAGCTTAAAACTCATTGCCGTTCCTTTAGTACTTTTTTCATTGGTTAATGGAATTGCATCCCTTAGCGATATTGCTAAACTGGGACAAATGGGAGGGAAAACTATTGGGATGTATTTGCTTACAACCGTTATCGCAATATCTTGCGGGTTAATCATTGTGAATATTTTCAAACCATGGGAAGCAATTTCCTATGAAATGGGACAGGAAATAATTCAATCCTATTCAGATAAAGCTGGCAAAAATATTTCCGATGCTCAATCGGTAAAAAATGATGGTCCACTTCAATTTTTGGTAGATTTGGTACCCGAGAATGTTTTTGATGCGGCAACAAAAAACGAAAACATGCTGCAAGTAATTTTCTTTGCGGTTTTGTTTGGTATTGCGTTACTTTCTATAAACAGTGAAAAAGCAAGTCCTGTTAAACGTTTCTTTG
>Ga0160423_10002601_pt1 | contig 15086 bp, 12 predicted proteins | sample CRUFie14St8metaG_FD_108191 | JGI IMG/M metagenome (GOLD analysis project Ga0160423, IMG submission 108191) | Marine microbial communities from the Costa Rica Dome - CRUD Field 142mm St8 metaG | ecosystem: Environmental > Aquatic > Marine > Oceanic > Photic zone | place: Costa Rica: the Eastern... | reverse complement strand
TATTATCCTGCACTGCCGGGATCCCCTAGTCAGGAGTTGAAGCGCTCATTCGGTATTCTTAGGTACGGATCATTATTTGAAGCCCCCCTGCTTGATTGCGCGGGATTTATGACGCTTGATAATGAAAACGCCGTTTTAATTCCTCATTCGGTGGAAGACTGGCTTTCTGCCCGCATTGAGCACTCTGATGCGACACATTTAGTGGTGGTGCCATCTCACCCTGTAGGCTGGACCGCGGGCAAGTGGCGAGAGTGGTACCCCGATGTTGTAGCGCTTGCCGGATTTGAGGGCGTGGTTACCAATGAGCTCAATTTTGATGGCGCAACTCAAGGCGTCCTCTCTGCTAACGCGCAAAAATACCTTTGGCAAATCGGTTGGTGGGAGCAGCACCAACGGTTGCTGAAAATGCTTGCTGCGAGATCTGGATCTCGATTCATGTTATCGGGTGACATACACGCTCAAGGTGCAGTCAAGGTTCGTCGAAGCGGCGACTATGATCTTTCGCTAAATCCAATCGTGTCGGTGTTAACTGGCCCCGTAAGTACCTCGGATGCAACCTGGCCTTCATTTGCGCGAGGCATACCGGCAAGCCAACCAGAGTGGTTAAATACAGAGATAATTACACCTACGAGTGAGGTCAATGGATTTGCCCTCGTTACTTTGACCAAACAAACAGCCACGGTAACCCTGCATAATTGTGATGGTCAGTGTGGAGGCGCTGATGGCGGTAGTGTCGAGAATATTATTGAGTTCTCCGTTTTGTAGAGGGTCGTAGTCATGCGTGATTTCAATCAGTCAGAGCATGCTCATCGCCGGTTCAATCCGTTAACGGGCAGCTGGGTTCTAGTATCACCGCACCGCAACCAGCGGCCGTGGCAGGGAAAAGAAGAGTCCCCGTCGAGGCCTTTACTTAAATCCTATGATCGTGGGTGCTATCTGTGCCCCCGTAATAAGCGCATAGGCGGTCAAATAAATCCCGATTACTCAGGCCCCTACGTTTTTCAGAATGACTTCAGCGCGTTACTGCCCGAGACGCCTGAGGGTCGTAACGAGGACCACGAATTATTAGTGGCAGAGAGTGAGACGGGTATCTGTCGCGTCATCTGTTTTTCCCCGCGTCATGACCTGACCCTGCCTGAGATGCCAGTTACTGACATTTATGCAGTCGTAGATCTTTTAGCATCGCAATACGCCGAGCTCGGCGCTATTGAAGGCATTAATCATGTTCAAATTTTTGAGAACAAGGGCGAGATCATGGGCTGCAGCAACCCACACCCTCATGGGCAGATCTGGGCTCAAAAAACGATTCCCGATGAGCCAGCAAAAAAGTCGGTGCGGATGTCGGCACATTGGGAAAAAACAGGGCGGACCTTGCTTGGTGATTATCTCGAAGTGGAACTGGAGCGTGAATCACGTCTCGTTTGCGCCAATGAGAGTTTCGTAGTGCTGGTTCCTTTCTGGGCGGTATGGCCATTCGAAACCATGATTCTCTCTAGACGCCACGTGCGCCATTTAGGTGATATGACGCCATCAGAGCGCCGTGACCTCGCCGATATTATCAAGCTGCTGACCATACGTTATGACAATCTTTTCGAGTGCAGTTTTCCGTATTCGGCTGGCATGCACCAGTCGCCAACCGACGGGGCTGATCATGCAGAGTGGGATTGGCACATGCACTTTTACCCACCGTTGCTCCGCTCTGCCAAGGTGAAGAAGTTCATGGTCGGCTATGAAATGTTGGCGACGCCCCAGCGTGATATCACGCCCGAGGCGAGTGCTGCTCGCTTACGCGCCCTGTCAGAGACACATTACGCGCAGCGTGCTTAGTATCGCCACCTCATCTTCCGATATCTTGTTTAGTGGGACGCGGGAGAGCATCAAGGTTATGCTTATCGAGGTGCGATGACGCGAGCCTGCCCAGGCTCCAACGCCCAAAATCGCCGAGCATCGATACGATTGGCCTCGAGCGCGGCACTAAGGTCAATCAAGGGCTGATCGAATGGCTCCCAGGTGAGTTGAAATACACCGAAATGTACTCCGAGGCTCTGCTCACTGTGAAGGTCAATATGGGCCTGAACTGCTTCTACAGGATTCAGATGAATATCTTTCATGAACCAGCGAGGCTCGTACGCGCCAATTGGGAGGATGCTGAGCGCAAAGGAGCCAAAGCGTTCACCTTGCTCCTTAAAGTGTGGCGAATAGCCCGTGTCCCCAGCGAAGTAGATATTCCCCTCGCTTGTCTCAACCACAAAGGAACCCCACAGGGTTCGCATTTGATCGAAGACGCCGCGCGCCGATCGGTGCTGGCATTCAACAAAATGCACGGTCGCATTCTCGACGGACGTGCTGTCACTCCAGTCTAGTTCGATTGCGTGCTCGTAACCGAGTGAGCGGAGTAATGCCGCGTTACCAAGGCCTGACACGATGACGGGTTCTTCTTCTTGTTGTTGACGTAACTGTCTAAGTGTCTCCGTGTCAAGATGGTCATAGTGGTTATGGCTGATCAGTATGAGATCTATTTCTGGCAGTTCGCTTATTGCAATGCCTGGCGGTCGGATGCGTTTTGGACCAGCAAAAGTGACGGGGCTTGCCCTTTCTGACCAGATGGGATCGGTCAAAATGTTCAGCCCATCCACTTGGATAAGGATGGTCGCGTGATTGATGTAAGTGGCGCGAATGCCGTCCTCCACGCGGTCTGGAATCGCTGATGGCTCAGGATTGGGCAGTGACTCCGGCCACGCGGACTCATTCCAGAGGCTTTGCCAGAGAAACTGACTGATATTGCTCAGCCCTTTATCCGAACCATCCCGGTTATAAAATCGAGAGCCGTCCGAGTGGTCGCTGATCGGATAGGGTCTTTCGGTTATCAGACTACAAGCATACAGCAGTGATGCGGTGAGTAAGACGAGTGAGGCGCGGCCAATTTGTTGTCGATACATCTTCATTTTCATGGCCAATTTACGTCGGCTTGTAAAGAGGCGATCATTCAATATGAGCTGCTCTAAGTGCACCTCAACACGCTGGCAAGAGTGACACCGCATCATGTTTGAGCAGATCCGATCGCAATTCACGGCAATGTTTGGCGATGACAACGACCTTCAGGTCATTATGGCTCCTGGTCGTGTAAACCTCATCGGAGAATACACTGACTTTAACGAAGGTTTTGTTTTCCCTATGACTGTCGATCGCGGTGTTTACGTGGGTATTAGAGCGCGTGACGACCAGTGGGTTAGAGTGAAATCTGTTCGGTTTGGTGAGCTCATTAACTATCGGCTCGACGACGTTGAAAAACCGCAGCCCGGCCATTGGTCCTGCTACGTTCTTGGCGTTATAGAGGAATTAAGGTTACTGGGATTGGTTCCCCGCGGGTTCGATGCTGTTATCGACGGCAATTTAAATTTGGGTGCAGGGCTCAGTTCATCCGCGGCACTCGAGACAGCGACGGCATTGGCGCTTCAGTCCCTCTTCGGTTTTGACATGAGTCGCGTTGATATTGCGACCTTGTGTCAGCGTGTTGAGCACCGCTACGCCAACGTGATGTGCGGCATCATGGACCAGTTCGCGAGCGGTCTTGGCCGCTCAAATCATGCGCTATTGCTCGATTGTCGAACCCTGTCACACGTGAACATTCCGGCCCAGCTGGATAAGCACCGTATTGTGATTATTTCGAGCGAGGTGAAACGCGAACTCGCATCCTCCGCATACAATGAGCGTCGCGCTCAGTGCGAGGAGGGCATCGCATTATTCAGGCAGTACGATCCCACGATAGCGTCCCTGAGAGATGTGACCCCCGACTTATTCGATGCCTACGGTGACCAGTTGTCTGAGGTAGTCTTTCGGCGCTGTCGTCACGTCATCACCGAAAACGCTCGTGTGCTCGATGCCTCGGCAGCGCTTGCAGCGGGCGAGCTCGTGCAATTTGGTCGATTGATGATGGCATCGCATAACTCGCTGCGAGACGACTTCGAGGTCAGCTGTGATGAACTCGATTATTTGGTCGACATTGCCAATGGCACCGAGGGTACTCTCGGGTCTCGTATGACCGGCGCAGGGTTTGGTGGCTGCACCGTGACACTTATTCAAATGGACGCCACAGAGACATTGAGGGCAAATTTGCTCCCTTATACGGATCGCTTTGGCCTCAATCCAGAGATGTTTGTTCTTCAGGGTAATCTTGAGGCGGGTCCGGTCAGTGGGTCGTGACTGACACTGTGAAAACCACCTTTAAATTTGCTGTATCTGGCCTACACTGTTGGAAACGCAATGCTACGTAGTGGGGTAGTCCTCCACTGAGCGAGCAAAACAATAATGAATACAACAAGTCGTGCGTTATTACTGGCGGTCCTTTTCTCTGCTTATTTCACTGCGTGTGGTGGCGGGGGAGGTTCCTCCTCTGCACCTCCTGCGGCAGTGGTCACGCCACCACCGCCCAGCTCCGGTGGCGGCTCATCAGGTGGCGAAGAGCCTGTCGAGCGTGGACCACTCGAGACAGACCTCGAGCTCAATCAGCGATTGATCTCGGCGGCGTCTACTGACACGAGCCAGCCGGGTTTTCAGCTCTTCGTGAGTCCTCACGTTAATCCCATCTTGGCATTGGGCTCTAATGTCTATGTAACAAACACGCCCAACGGTACAGTTGATGTACTCGATGCGGACACTCGAGTCGTGGTTCAACAAATTGTAGTTGGGAGTTCACTGAGTTCAATGGTTCCGCGCGTTGCGAGCGGTCCAATAGGACGATCATCGCTGACGTTGATACGGCCAGCCAGCAAGAGCCCTGGCGTGTGCAAGTGTTCCATAGAGTGCCCATCTACAAGGGCCGAACGTACACCGCCTGTTTCTCAGCGAGGAGTTCCCTGAATAAGCGGATTTACACCTATCTCGACCGTGGCGCTGATGAGTACCAGCTACTGGGCGCGACCCAGAAGTTCGCTTCTAACGTCACCACTGATTGGCAAGCGTTTTCCCAAACGTGGACGGTGGATAGGACCGATATCACCAGCCGAATCGCCTTCGATCTCGCCGAGACGCCGGGTACCGTGGAGCTTTTAGATATAACGCTGGTGGAGGGCGAGTCCTGTCTTTGAATGGCGGTTTACAGTGTTAGCTAACCGTTCTCCTAAGATTTATTTAGCGCCATGCCCTCACGGCCCAGGCCAAAAATATGCCGCGCTCGCAACCGCAATCGAACTTCGCGCAATCAAAGAGAAGCGCTTCTAACGGCTTGACAACTTGGACAGATGTCTAGTTTTTGCATAGACAAAGCCTTAACAAAACGTCGATCGTTCCGGTCTGATTCACAACCTTTACGTACAACACCTACATTTCTATTAACGAACGGCGTAACGGAGTCATGTAATGCAGTCAGTAAAGTTAGGCCTGACGGCCCATTTGGTTACTCTGGGCCTGGTGTTGCCCGTCCTGTCTTCGTGTGGCGGTGGCGGAGGCGGCGGCTCTAACTCTAGTGGCTATTCATCGGGCAGTGGCGGATCATACGGTACTATCAACAACGCACCGAGATGGTCCGCGGACTCTGAAGCGGTCGAAGTAGCGGAAAATTCGACGGAAATTACCCTGTCCGCAACGGCTTCTGACGCCGATGGGGATACATTGACTTACAGTGTCGGAGGTGATGATGCGGGTAACTTTACGATTACCTCATCAGGCGTGCTTAGTTTCATAACGGCCCCCGATTTTGAGTCGCCGCAAGACGCAGATACGGACAATATTTACGAGCTTTCAATTGATGCATCTGATGGTTCTGCGACCGCCTCGCTAACTGTCAGTGTTAACGTTACCGATGTAGATGAGGGCAGTGGCTCTGGTGGTCCTGTAACGGGCGTCGTCGTTGCAGGGTCGTACCTCAGCGAGGCAGTGGTATTTCAGGATGTCAACGAGGACGGGGTTAAGAACGAGACGGAAGCGGGTGCAACAACTGATGCACAAGGTGCTTTCTCTTTTGTTGTGGAAGATTACATCGCTGGCAAGATTCTATCGGTGGGAGGCGTAGCGCCTGAATCCGGTACTTCATATGGCACGAATTACGTTTTGAACGGTGGCTTTGCTTCAGAAGAGTCATTGATTATTTCTCCTTTAGGCTCGCTGTTAGAGACCGCTAGGGATAGTAGCGATGAGGCAGTGGTAGAGATTCTTCAGGCCCTTCAGATTAGTGAGGGAGTCGCGATACGTGATCCTTTAGAAGCCCTAGGTGCAACGAGCGAGGGCGCGTCGGAAATAGCATTAAGCCATGCTCAGTTGTCAATAATTACTGCTTCGATTTCAGCAATAACAGGCTTGTCAACGAGCGACATCGAAGAAGCGATCGTAGTGCGTGCTCGGACCACGCCGACGCTGCTCTTGTTCTCTAGTGTGCAGCTGCTGGCTGACGTGGTCGGCGATTTGGATAGTGATTCTTTGAATGCTTATGCAACCGAAGTGACAGGTTCACTGGGACGTTTCTTGCAGCAGATGGTTGCCACTGATGCGATTATTTTATCCGAATTTAGTGACGTTGGTTTAAGAGTGGTCGTTGCTGATTTGGTAGCAATTTCAGCTGGTGATACCGAACTCGCTGAGGAATATCGAGAGAACGTCTTGGCACTAATACAAAGCAGTTCAGCGTTGACGGGACTGGCGTCACAATTACCTAACTTCAATGAGTTTAGTTATCGTATAGATGAGGGTGCAGCAGGTGGTTATCAGTATACAATTGACGGCGCCGACGCGACGTCTAATGATATCGTCGTCTATGCTCGAATTGGCGATACCATTAGATTTGACAATGTAATCGCTCTAAGTACCCATCCGTTCAGGTTAGGTCGAGTTCGCGAATCATCCCCTCTGACTGAGGCCGAGGGGGTAGTTTTTGAAAGCAACCACCACGTCGCATTAGTGGTCAATGAGAATACTCCTTCGACGATTTATCCCTACTGCACACGCCACACGGGTATGTTTGATCGCGGCAGAATAGAGATTGTTGATTCGTTTGAGTCTTTGGATTTCCCGAGACCTGAACAAGGAGCTCTGCAAGTAAGGGGCGTTGTTGTGGGTGGTAAATATGACGGTGCAGCAGGGTATACATACGATATGTACCTGTCTCAAGAAGAAGCAGAGGCAGCGTCCGACCAGAATATCCATCAGCATCGAATGGAAGATATGCCGACGGTTCCATTTTTTATGCCTGATGGCCAGGGGTACCACGGTGCAGCTGAGCCATCCAGCCGCTTAGACTTCAAACCCATAAGCGTTCAAGAGTAGGCTGTCGAGCCATTATATTGCTGCGGATTGATTGGCCCAGCCGGGAAGCTCACAAAATGTATCGGCTGCTACTTTGACGCTGACCGCCGAGTTGGCATGCGCACCAACGCACCATGATGGCATGACCATCGAATACACCCCCGAGCCGCCCGCCTGCAAAATCAAGATTTGTTCCGGTTCCTGGAATGCCATGCGGTCTTGAGGGTCGGGTCCTGAAAACTGGCTGAACAGACGCTTGACGATGCTCGCCTCGACAAAGCTTCGCTGGTATAGCTCTTGGGCAATGTCCTCTCGTGTGAGTCCGGCCCCGTTTAAAATGGCACTGTGCTCTGGGTTCAATACGACGGTTGCACATCCGCCTGTCAGCGTGCCGTTGTTGCTGGGCGGGTTAGCTAAGCCCATGGCAAGGAGTTCCAGCAGCGATTTGTAGCTATCCGGGTCATCGCCGTCGCCGGCAAAGATAACTGAGTGTGGTGCCTCGGAGCCCAGAACCGTGACCACGCTATCGTCGGCATTGAACCCTCGGCTTACGTGCAGCGGTGTGAAAGGACTGGCCTCCTCATCTTCTGCTAAACAGAAGGTGAACTTTCCAGGATGACCCAGCAGCGCCATGTCGGAACTACCAGGTCGTGCCTTGCCAATATTGATCATGGTGAGCCGGAGTGCTCGACCAATGGTCGCGTTCGCGCGGTGGCCAGGACCTAGGGCGCCCGTACCTGACGCAATCGGTCCGCAGGTGTGTCTCGCGGGTCCATTGACAATGATTAAGGGTGCCGTGCAGTGCGTCGTTGCCTGCATTTCAGTGAGATCGAACTGGGGATCGATCACCGCTTTAACTGCGGCCACCACCACCGGCATATAGTCGGGTAGACACCCCGCCATGACCGCTGCAATCGCTACTTTCTCGACGGTTGCGATGCCGTGCCCCGGTCCCATGGTGCCCAATATCATGTCCGCTTCGAGACCTGATGCCAGAACCATGCGATTGACGCGCTCGGCTGTGGGGATGACGACGGGTAGGCCATCTGTGCAGCCGAGGCGATGGAGTTCTTCGAGTGCTGCCTCTTCGTCTCGCGCGGATAGGGTATTAGTCACTGCTTGCCTCGAGCGCGGCCACAATTTCTTGAGCTACTGAGTCCGCGACTGCGGTCATGTTTTCCGAGCCTGTCCCTGCTACCGGGTGAGGTAATTGAACTCTTGGCACATCTGACATGCCCAATGATTCAGCTACGAAATTGCCTTGAGCCCAGAACTCCTCAGTGACCAGTGCTACCGAGGGTATGCCAAGTTTGGCGAGGTTTATGCCGTCACGCACGGTGCCGGTAGTGCAGGAGCCTCAGTGCCCGTAGGCCGCGATAACACCCACGCAATCTCCACCAATCTCACCGAGTAGTTTCTCGGGCGCGGCGATGGTGGCGTTGCCCTTGTTGTAGGCCTTGAGGTTGATGCCGGGCCGAAGCCGGCCAATGGCCTTACCAACCTCATCGAGGAAAGGCACAGAGTCAGGGAATCCGTTGGCAAGCAAGCCGATGGTAGTGGCGTTGCCACCGTCAACCTTTACGGACAAATCGTACGGCGTATTTTCAATGCCGACGTCAGCGTCTGGGTTTAAAAACTCAATCATGGGCTATCCTCTTTAACCGTCACTGTTATCGCCAAGAACCGGTGTGACTGTCAAGAGCGGCGTTAGGTAATGAGGTTCGCTGGCGTTGGTTTTGGCCAGTACAATAGAGGCTCGAGATGAAGGATGACCTATGGAACGAATTGAACTAGCACAGGGGCTTTCGTTTAGCCGGCTTGTTTACGGTATGTGGCGGCTGACAGACGACAGCGATACGTCAGTGAAGCATGTCGACGCAAAAATTAATGCAGCGCTCGATCAGGGCATTACGACATTTGATCAGGCGGACATTTATGGTGGCTACGCCGCCGAAGCTGTCATGGGAGCGGCAATGAAGGCAAACCCTTCACTGCGTCAGCGAATAGAAATTGTCTCCAAGTGCGACATTGTCATCGATGCAGGCCGCCACTCCGGAGCGCGTGTTAAACACTACAACACGACAGCAGCGCACATTAATGCAAGTGTCGATGCCTCTCTTTCGGAAATGGGCATTGACGACATTGATGTGCTTCTTGTTCATCGGCCAGATCCGCTCATGGATCATTATGAGACAGGTGCGGCGCTCGATGCGCTGGTAGATGCGGGAAAGAGCCGCGCGGTTGGAGTGTCGAACTTCAGACCCTGGGACTGGAGCTTGCTCCAGTCGGCCATGCGCCATCCGCTCGTCACCAATCAGATCGAATTGAGCCTTAAACATATTTCGCCTTTCACCAATGGTGATCTTGCCTTCCATCAGCAGCACGGACACGTCGTCATGGCTTGGTCTCCCTTGGGTGGTGGCGATCTGATGACCGGTTCAAATGAGTTGACCCATCGCTTGGACAGCATTGCCAAACGATGTGGTGTCGATCGGGCCGCGGTAGCTACGGCATTTTTATTAGCTCACCCTGCTAAGATCACGCCTGTTCTAGGTACCAACAACCTCGAGCGAATCTCGGCGATCTCAGCAGCTGAAACCGTCGAGATTGACCGGCAGGACTGGTTCTCTCTTTACGAAGCCGCGCTTGGAAGTGAGGTACCCTGATCTAGGGGTGATGTCAGCAGTAAGTCGTGAGCTTCGCTGAAACTAGCGTTAGCAAATATGCGATAGACAGAGACCGCCGATAAAAACTGTCTAAACTGAAAGCAACCTCAAAAAAATAATGAGAGAGGTGAGAATGAGAATAAGACAAGTTGCTCTCGCAGCGTCCGACCTAGAGAAGACCGACGCGACATTGCGTCATTTACTGGGCTGTGATGAGTCCTACGCGGACCCAGAGATTATTTACTTCGGGCTAGACAATCGACTCTACACACTGGGTGACACCTTCCTAGAGGTTGTCAGCCCTGCGCAGCCCAATACTGCTGCCGGTCGTTTTCTTGATCGCCGCGGTGGCGACGGCGGCTACATGGTCATTGTGCAGATCGAGAACCTGGCCCAGGAGCAGGCCCGTTTGGTAGGTACTGCAATACGCACCGTGTTTGCCGATGACCGTGGGAACGCGAAAGCTATTCATCTGCACCCCAAGGATGTCCCTGGCGCGATCCCTTCACTCGATGAAATGACCCCTGCTGAGTCCTGGTTGTGGGCGGGTGATGGCTGGGAGCAGCGCGCGGGACGCTACGTTCGTGGCATCTTGGCCGTGGAAATAAGATCGCTTGATCCAAAAGCAACGGGCCTGTGCTGGGCCGAGGCCTATGGCATTGAACTAATGCAAGCAGGCAATGGGTGGCGCTTGGAAATGGGCGTAAGCGACATACGCTTTGTTTTCGATGCGGCGGCCGTTGCACCTGCGCTCATGGCGATTGATTTTGACGCAGTCGATCTGTCCGCCATTTGTACCGCTGCTGATAATATCGGCCTCGAGCGCAAGGGCCATATCGTGACTGTTTGTGGCGTGGACTTTAACTTTCTTTAAACCTAATTTTCTCTAAAAGTACTGGGAGGCGATATGACTCAAGGAATGATCGATACGGGGACAGACCATTTACTTGCCAACCTCACTGAGGGCGTATTGACGCTGACGTTTAATCGTCCGGAGACGCGTAATGCCATGTCGGGAGATTTGCTTCAAGCGCTCGGGGCTCAGCTCAGTGATGCGGAGATTAATCCTGACGTTCGCTGTGTCGTGGTAACCGGCGCTGGCAACGCGTTTTGCGCGGGTGGCGATGTGAAGGCCATGTCCGGTGTGAACGCCAAGGGAGCCGGCAGTCCTCTGGAAACGCTGATACACCGGCAGCGACTGAATCAGCGCTCAACCAGCGGGCGGCTAAATAAAATGCCAAAGCCGACGCTCGCTGTTATCCCGGGTGCCGCCGCAGGCGCGGGTTTGTCCATTGCGCTGGCGTGCGATCTTCGCATTATGTCTTCTACCGCGTTCATGACCACCGCGTTTGCCAAAGTGGGCTTCTCAGGTGATTACGGCGGCACCCTGTTCATGTCACAGCTTGTCGGCACAGCAAAAGCGCGAGAGCTGTATTTTCTCTCTGAGCGCATTGGGGCAGAAGAGGCTGAGCGGCTGGGTTTAACCAACTGGGTAGTAGCGCCCGAGGACCTCGAACAGCGCGCCACGGACATTGCTCAAAAGCTAGCAAATGGGCCCACGGTGGCGTTCAGTTATATGAAAGAGAACCTTGCACGAGCACTGATATCGGCTGACGTCCATGATTGCTTGGACTTAGAAGCGTCGCATCACATCCATTGTGGTGGAACGGCTGATCACAAAAACGCGGTTGAAGCGTTTATTGCGAAGCGCGCGCCGGTGTTCGAAGGCAAGTGATCGCCGTGCTAGGCGCTGGCCGAGGGTGACTGCGTGGCACCCACAAGCTTGTACTCGCTGGCATCAGTAATGAAGTCGGCGTGTCCATAGGTTTCCAGTAAGCGACCCAGTTTTCGTGTGAGGCTTCTATCAAGCACCTTGGCAAGCCCTGGAATTTTCATGCCGAGGCTGCAGAGATTTGAGCTACCAACAATGGTCGTTAGGGCACAGGCGGTAGCCACTTTATCGCTGAACCTGTAATGCACGCCCATTGCCTCGGCACGTGCCACTTTTCCCTCACAGAAGTTCTGGATCAGGAAGTACTTGGAGAACCCCCGTTCCATCCAGCGGTGGAAACGCCCCGTAATGCTAGGATCAGTAAATAACTCCGCGTCCATGGTTCCACGTACTAACTCACCACAGGTTTCATCGTCATAAATCTTGTGAAGAGACATGTCTCTGGCCGTCATCAGATCGACTATTTCCTGAGGTGTTTCGCCCAGCAACTCCTCGGGTAATCCCAGCAGGAAACAGCGATATCGCGCCATCTCCACACGCGCACGTTCAGTTGGTGTGAAGTCGGTGCGCCCTTGCGCCAAAAGCTTGTAGGACAAAAGAAAAATACCAATGAGTCCGGCCGGCATTTGGTCGACTTGCGGAATAGGAATTCCATAAGTCGATACGTCCCACTTACCTGTTCTCATGATGTTAAATCGCACCATCGAGTGCATCAGACGAACCTTCGCGGCGGCCTTGAATCCGGGATTGAAACGTTCCATCGCCCGCGGCATGGCTGTCGCAGTGAAAAAACTCGCAGTTTCAAAGACGCGGCGGACGGATTGTTGATCGGTCAGTGTGCCCGTCATGGTCATGGGCAACGCGGTGTACTTATTCATGAAGGTAGCAATGAAAGCGCCGCGAATCGCAAAAGGCGAAATGGTCCCCAGCGGTATACGCTCGTGCTTGGCGCCTTCCTCTACCATGGCCATATCAACCCAGTCGGGTGTGGCCTCCATCGCTCTAATGAAAGTGATGAGTTCGTCAGGCGCGTTCTCGACGCTTTCGATACCCTCATCACAGGCTTTCTCAAGCATGGAGACTAAGGCTCTAAAACCATACTCAGGTATGAGTGACGCGTAGGCGTCGGCGACCTTGTCACCCATCATGGTGTAGTTACGGATGCGCTTGATGAGCGCTGGGTTTTCAAGGACGCGCTCACAATAGTTGCGATGACGAGAAGGGCTAAGCGTCTCAAGATCAAAGTCCCTGACGTAGCGTTCGGGGAGTTGATTGAAATCAACTGATCCGTAAATCTCAGGGACAAGCGCCTGCTGCTCCAAAACAGATGAGTTAAACAGCTGCTGATGTTCTTGTTGCATTGATCGTGCCCCAGTTGCTCTTTTCACACCATAGCCAGTTACGACGGTGTAGGGCAACCGGACTGCTGCCAACGTGTTCGACTAAAAATGTAAATCGACCTAGTGACTTAATCCGTCGCTCTGATGAGCAAGGGGCTGGCGCCCCATCAGTCTTAACGCTACCTTGATGAGCTGGCGATATAAATCAGGAACTAAAAGAGATCGTGACCCCATGAATATAACAGCCCGACTTCTCACAGCCGTTGTCTTGGTTTTTCTGAGTCATCAGAGTTACACAATGGGTGCCGATACGGACAAGGCAGGCCATCACGCTGTGCTAGTGCCCGAATCTGGCACCTATTCTCGGACAATATCGACAGATGTTGCCCTCGCACAAACCTATTTCGATCAGGGCCTGCGTTTGGCGTGGGGGTTTTACTTCCCCGAGTCGATAGCGTCTTATCAAGAGGCCTCGCGCCTCGATCCATCACACCCCATGCCTTACTGGGGTATTGCACATGCGGCGGGGCCTAATCCCAATTCCCGTTACGCGCAAATGCCCGACGATCCAAAGGGCGCGGGATTGTCAGCGATTGAAGCAGCGTTAGACCGTATCGATCGTGCGACCCCGATGGAAGCAGCGCTGATCAACGCGCTTTACGTTTTCTATGATGCGAAGAGCATCCCTGACCCTCGTGAGCGCGACCGCGCCTACCTGGCGGAGATGCGCAAGCTCAACAAGCAGTACCCTGATGATCCGGATATCGCAGCACTCTACGCCGGTAGTTTTATGTCGATTCGACGCTGGGACTACTGGCATAAGAGCGGCGAGGCGAAAGGGGAGACGCTCGATGTCGCAGAGGCACTCGAGCATGTGATTAACTCCGGAGGTCCGCACCCAGGCGTCTACCATCTACACATACACCTCATAGAGGCCTCGCTTGAGCCCGAACGCGCCATGGTCTCTGCGGATGCGCTGGAGGCAACGCTTCCTATTGGCGGGCACGTGGTGCACATGCCCGCGCATATCTTTGTGCGAGTTGGCGATTATCAGCGAGCGATCGACAACAACTTGCGCTCGCTTGCCGTAGACAAGCAGTTTGCGCAGCACTGGGGTGACCTTCCATTGCCGAACATTGGCACGTACCCGCTCTCGCACAAAATACATGCCGGGCATGCGCTCGATTTCGTGCGCTATGCAGCCACCATGCAGGGCAGTTCTGAGCTCGCTATCAAATCTGCTAAGCAAATGGCTGAGGCCATTAGTCAACACGGCACACCCATGGGTCGGAGCCAAAAGCGCGTGGCAGCACCCTGGGTGACACTGAAAATATTTGGGCGGTGGGACGAGTTGCTCGCGATTGAGGGGTTCAAGTACTCAACACCCTATCTCGATGGCGTCCTGTCGTACGTGAAAGGTAGTGCTTTCATTGCTAAGGGCTCGCTGGATCGTGCTAAGCAGCAACTTAGTGACATTCAACGCATCGCGCAATCGTCCGATGTCTCAGTAAACCGGGCTGGCGCTACGGCTACAGCGGAGCTTCTCGTGCTCGCGGCACACGCGTTAGATGGTGAGATCAAGCTCGCGGAGGGGGATCTCAAGGGCGCCGTAGCAGCCTTCGAAAAAGGTGTCGCCCTTGAGGATACAAACAACTATACAGAGCCACCTGATTGGCCGCAGTCGATGCGGCTTTACCTGGGTAATGCACTGCTGATCGCAGAACGATTCGAGGAAGCTGAAGGGGTTTTCCGAGAAGATTTGCGTTGGCACCAGAATAATGGTTGGTCCCTGTTTGGTCTGATGAAGGCGCTGGAGGCCCAGGACAAGAAAAATGAAGCAAAAGTGATCCAAAATCGATGGGAATCCGTGTGGTTGCGCGCCGATGTCGAACTGACATCGCCAGTAATCCTGTGATTGGTTTGGTTTTTCGGTTGAGTAGTGCATTGGAGAGCGTATTGATGAGACGTTTAATGCTCTTATTCACCCTAGGTTTGGCGCTGTGGCTCGGCGGCGCGACGTTGTATGTATCCGCTCAAAGTCAATATGAGTCGGTGACCAAAGACGCAGCATTCAGAGCCAGCGTAGAGTTACCCAAGGGTGCGGCGTTTGTC
>Ga0160423_10002600_pt1 | contig 15087 bp, 28 predicted proteins | sample CRUFie14St8metaG_FD_108191 | JGI IMG/M metagenome (GOLD analysis project Ga0160423, IMG submission 108191) | Marine microbial communities from the Costa Rica Dome - CRUD Field 142mm St8 metaG | ecosystem: Environmental > Aquatic > Marine > Oceanic > Photic zone | place: Costa Rica: the Eastern... | reverse complement strand
TTGAGTTCATAACTGATAGAACACCAGAATGGACTGAATCGCAATATTTAAGACACAGAAGTGATACACAAATGGAATTAGTAAGTGATGAAGAAACAGAAGAGAAAAAGCCTACATCAAGAGAAGTTAAGTTGGGATGATATGACCTATGGTGAAGCATCACATCATATCGGAAAAAAAACTACTGAGAAAGTTCACAAATCTCAGAAAGAATATTCTCGTAAACCTAAACACCGAAAGGGTTGGGATAACGAAATGGGGAATTAGCTCAGCTGGCTAGAGCGCTTCGCTTGCACCGAAGAGGTCATCGGTTCGACTCCGATATTCTCCACTATTGCCTTTATAGCTCAGTTGGCTAGAGCAGTTGATTTGTAATCAACAGGTCGTGGGTTCGAGTCCCTCTAAAGGCTCTAATTTTAAAACACAATTATGAATTATTTAAAAACGAAGTTTGGTAAGTACTTTCAATTCAAAAATACCATTAATGGAACAGATTATTTCCTTAGAGGATTAGCAATGTTACTATTCATTATTCCAATCGGAATACTAATCGGAGTAGGAGTAGGAATAATTTCTGCAGGAGGAAATGCAGTATTAGCTGGTATTCTTGTTTTATTAGGAGCGTTACTTACGATACCAATGTTATGGTTTTCACTAGCAACAACATATAAAAGAATCAACGCATTCTTTCCTAACAAAGCAACATTACTAACTGTACTAACATTTTTATTCTCATTTGTTCTTGAAGGATTTAATCCTAATAGTGGAGCGAATTTTGATTTGGAAAATCCAACACCAATGGTAAGTCCACTTGATAGTCCTATCTACATAGTACTTTTAATAGTATCACTTGTATGGAGTTTCTATTTACTATTTGGTAATTCCAAAGTCAAAAAACATATTGGATAATGAATAAGAGAGAAACACTACTTGTAGGATTTGTTATAATGGCGGTTTTGGTACGATTACTACCACACCCACCTAACTTTACACCAATAACTGCACTTGCTTTATTCGGTGGAACAACATTTAAAAACAAGTGGTTAGGTATCTCTTTACCTCTGATAGCAATGGGATTATCAGATGTGTATTTGGGTTTCTATGGTATCTCTTATTGGGTATATGGTTCGTTCTTACTCATCAGTATATTAGGAACCATATGGAAAAAAATAAAGGTTAAGAATGTATTTATTTCATCTTTAATCTTTTTTATTATTACTAACTTTGGAGTTTGGATTATGGGCGGATATCCAAAAACAGTAGAAGGAATTCTATTGTGTTACACTATGGCACTTCCATTCTTTCTAAACTCTTTAGCTGGTGATTTCTTTTTTAGTTATCTTTTGAAATGGTCATTCAGATATTCTGAAAAGAAAATATTGCTCGGTTCGTCTATCGGTTAGGACTTCAGGTTTTCATCCTGGCAAGAGGGGTTCGATTCCCCTACCGAGTACAACTATCGTTCTTTGAAATATTAACTTAAATTAAAAATAAAAATTATGGAAACACTTTATATTGTAATAGGTGCATTCTCATCAATCTTTATATTCCTTTTGGGGTATTCGGTGAGGGGTGTATTTAATGGAAAAAAGCGATTAGATTATTTAGAATCCTATTTAGAGGATACTGAAAGACAGTTAAACAATCTCGATAGAGATATAAATCTTAGAGTAGATACTGATGTTGAAATGTTAGCTAGTAACATTACTGAATTAGATAAGGATGTTCATTCTCTTATTGATTCAAGATTAGATAAATTAGAATCTAAATTAAAAGGTATGATTCCACCTACCAACCAAGAGTTGATAAAACGAATCGAAAAAATGGAAGAAGAATCTTACAGACTTCGTATGAATATGTAAGATATAATTGAACGATAGTTAGGAGAGATGGCAGAGTGGTCGATTGCACTGGTCTTGAAAACCAGCGTACCGAAAGGTACCGTGAGTTCGAATCTCACTCTCTCCGCAATTAATACCCTGCAAAAATTAAGGAAAATATAAATTAGTATATTTATATTAGTAAAAGATAGGAAGCTTATTTATGAAAGGTACATTATTCTCAGCTGATTTTATAAAAGATAGTTCTGATACATTAAGATTGTTAGAACTTAATACTGATACAGCTATAGTTCCAGACCAAATTGATGATGTAAATTGGACACCATTTATTGATACTCTTGCAAGTCAAAGTATATCTGATTTGCATGTGATATATAAACCTGTGATTCACAACGAACTTGTTAATGCATTATCATCAAGTTTCTCATCTGTATCAGGTGCAACATTCACAAAGTATGCAGAAGATAGAAACACAATATATCCAACAACAGTTGTAGATGCGGATGATAAGTTTATCTTAAGATTAGCTTATGATGAAAGTGCTATATTTGATAGTGAGTATTGTAAAGGTAGATTAAACACTTATAAACTATTTTATACAGGTAGTGAAGGAACAAGTGAAACTGGTAGTATAACTGAGTTTTATTATTCATCATCAAATGAAGAATATGATTCATTACAAAAAGAAATAAATGGAAACAATGTACCAGATGCAGCTATTAAAGATATTGATGAAACTAACAACCCAATTGATTTTCATAAAATTGGGTCAAGTAGTTTAGATGCAGCTGCAAGATGGAATGGATTTGTAAATGAGAATAAGGCATCTGATAAACTAATAGAACAATATCACTTTCATAATTCTAGTTTAGATGGTGATAACAGAGTAACATCACATAGAGCATTTTATATTGTATGGGGTCCTGATTTAGAACAAATACATTTACATAGTTATGTAAACTCTGCTTTGTTTGATGTAACCGCAGATTTAACATCAGGTATTGATGATAGTTCTTTTTCTAACAAAATAGAAGATTATCATTTTTACGAATATGCAACTAATGCACCTAAGTTAGATGGTAGTGGATTATTATCAACAGATAAAATTCAAAAATCAGATGATAGCTATGTGGCATTATCAGATATAGAAGTAGGAGATACTATTAAATCATTCTTCATATCAGGTTCACCAACAACAGAAAATGATGAAACTATAATGAACTGGTCACATGAAGGTAGTACCTTACCATCTGGTTCTTATATTACATCATCAGATGTTGTATTTAAAAACACAGAAACTCTTCACTACAATGCTTTAGTTCAATATGTAGTAGATGGTGATTCCATATTTTCTGGTACATCAAAACAATTTTTAGTTTATGATTCTGGTTCTAATTTAACAAAGTATAAACATGCACTTGAATTAGATGCTACTACTGATTACTTCTATAAATTAGATGGAACACTTATAGATTTAGATGAAGTAAATTATTACATAACATCTGATTCAAATACACAAATTGTTGAAGTTGATGTTGAAGATACAGATACATATATCTTAAGTGGTTCAACAGCATTTCACGCTGTAGTATCACACAACGCTCCTTGTTTTGTAGCAGGAACTTCTATTTCTATGGCAAACAACACAACAAAAAATATTGAAGATGTTGTTATAGGAGATTCAGTTAAAAGTTATAACTTCACTACTAACGAAGTAGAAGCTAGAACTGTACAAGGAATATCACAAAAAGAAGTAAATGTAACTTGTACTATTACATTTGATGATAGTACTTCTGTTAGATGTACACAAGACCACCCATTATACGCAGTAGGAAATGGATGGGTATCTCTTGACCCTAACTTTAGTAAAACGAAATATGGTTTAGATGTTGCTAAACTTGAGGCTGGACAAACAATCCAAGATATTGATGGTGGTAGTAAAACTATAAGTTCAATAGCAACAGTAAACGAAACTGTGATGGTTTATAACTTAATTAACATTGATGCAAACCACAACTATTATGCTAATAACACATTGGCACATAATAGATGTTTTGATTTTAATTCACCAGTAGAAATGTGGGATGGAACTACAAAAGTAATCGGAGAGATTAAAGTTGGTGATGAAGTTAAATCATATAAAGATAATGAGTTTGTAAAAGGTATCGTAACAGAAGTATTAACACACCCAACTGAAGAAGTAGTTGATGTTGTTAAATTAGATAACATGATTGCAGAACCAAATCATCCTGTATTGGTAAATGGTGAATGGACTACATTTGATAAAGTAGGTGAAGTAGAACAAATGTATATTACTAATTGGTACAACCTTGAAATCGATGGTAACGATGTAAAAGGAAGTGAACACAACTTTATAATCGATGGTTATATCGTATCAGGTCTTGGTGATAGTAAAGAACTTAATTCAAGATTCATGAGACAAAGTGAAGAATTATTAAAAAATATAGTAGGATAATAAAATGGCAAAACCAACATTATATAAAAAAGTATCAATACAAAGTGTTCAATCAAGGAGTAGAGGAGCATTTTCTGCAGATGAAAAAACAAGAACAGATGCAGTTGTAAGTAAATTCTTTGATTTATTCAAAGCTAAACACCTTAGTTAGTGAATGCATTCGATTATATTCAAAATCATTTATTCGTAAAATTAAAACCAAGTAAACTCCAAGGAGTTGGTGTTTTTGCATTACGAGATATTCCCAAAGGTACTTATATATTTCAAGAATGGTTAGGAGAAACTAACCGATACCCCATTGAAGAAAAACAATTAAAACAATTACCAAAAGAATTATATCTTCACATAAAAGATATATTTTTATATTCACCAGATTTTCCTAAAGATACAAATACTTATATTACTCTTACCAAAGGTTGTCATTGGGTTTATACAACTCCATATTACTTTGTAAATAGTGGTGGTGATAAATCTAATATTGATAAAGATACTTTAAAAACAATAAGAGATATAAAAGAAGGCGAGGAAATTCTTTCAAACTATGGAAGATACGAAAGGTTACATAAAGAAGATTTAATATGAAAAACGAAGAAGTTATTATAACAAATGAATCCATAGTTATAAAAAACAATACTCGTTCAGTTGTTATGGCAAAAGGAGCAAAATCAATAACTGAAATATTTTCTTATGTAGTTTCTCAAAATGGAGGTGATGTTTTAGATGTAGGTTTTGGTATGGGGTTCTCAGCAAACAAGATATCAGAACTTGTAGATACTTACACCTGTATAGAAATCAATCCTCAAATTTACAAGACAGCAAAAGAGTGGGCAAAAGATAAACCAAATGTAGAGATTATCTTTGGTGATTGGATTGATGTAATACCTTCTTTAAATAAGAAGTTTGATGGAATATTTTTTGATACTCATAACGACCCTAACTCACATCTTGCAGAAGAATATGCAAAACTAATTTCTAAAGAAGGAACTATATTTTCTCATTGGAATTATTTTATGATTAGAGATACAAAAGAATTAAATACATATAGATGTGAAGTTGATGTTAATAATATGCCTAAAATTACAAATTCTATTCACAATGTACATTGGACATATTTTACAAATGGTGAGTTTAAAAAAGGAAGTAATAAAATAAATTTTCATGGAGGCACTAAAATTATCTGATAAACATACTATCTACAAAGATACTTACAAAGGAGAATACTCTATTGAAGATTTTCTAAAACTTGTAGAGTTCAATCATAACAATACAATTCATACAAATAAATTTAACGATTCAGTATGGATTGAAATTGAATCACCGATATTTGAATCTATAAACAATCAGGTCAAATCAAACATAGAAAAAATTAGTGGTAGAAAGTTTACAAATTGGGCACAACATCATTGGATTTATACTCAACGAAAAGGGTTTGATATGGAGTGGATGCATCAACATCTTGAAGTTCATCCACCAGGTAGGTCTAAAATATTAACTGATTATACATTTACCTTTTATCTACAAACAACAGATGAGATAGAAGGAGATGAAGGGATGATTGTGTTTCAAACTGAAGATGGGAAGAAACATAAATTTCTACCAAAGGTAAATGATATATTTTTATTTCCTGCAGATATAAGACACACAGCAATACCAACACCAAACTCAAATAAAGAAAGAATTGTTTATGCTGGTAGTTATTGTATAGATGTATTTAACCAATCAAGTTATGGAAAAAGTTCTATCTAAAAAACAATGTGAATCTTTATTAGAAAGAATATCTAATCAAGAGTGGGAAAGAGTAGATTTACATTCTCACTATCACCAAACTTTTGTTGAAGATAAAGAACTTGAAGAGACATTTGAAAATTATTTTGGTAAAAAGTTTTTATCCAAACCTATAATGAAAGTTTTGAAATTAAGTGAGGGAGATTATTTACCAAACTATACATCAGACTATGATTCAATAACTTTAGATGAATATAAAAAATATCATGGAACTAACTTTACAATAGAATGTTATTTAAATGATAATTTTATAGGTGGTAGCTTAAACAATCATGTTCCAAGAAAAGGATATGGTGTAATACATAATAAAACTGCAATTTCAAAAATTTCAAAAGTAACAAAAGGTACTTGTTACTTTATATTTTGTTACATTAAAAAAATAAAAAAAGATGAGATTTCCTTCATATAAAAGACCAATAAGATATATTAACAGTACACCATATCTGATTCATGCAATTATACCAATTGAAAGATGTAAGAATATTAACATGATTAAAGATTGGTTAGGAGTTGATACCGCATTTAAAGTACAAAGAGAAGGAACTTATTGGTTTTGTGAAACAATAGAAGAAGCAATTTGGGAATCTATATAATTATATATAATGAGATGGGTAGAATATTTTAGAACATTGGCTCATACAGTCAAACTTAAATCCAAAGATGAAAACACACAAATAGGTGCTGTGATTGTTGGTAAGGATAAAGAAATAGTATCGACTGGTTATAACTCATTTCCAAGAGGTTTGGATGATACTCTTAAGGAAAGACAAGAAAGACCAGAAAAGTATTATTGGTTTGAACACGCAGAAAGAAATGCTATATACAACGCAGCAAGAATAGGAGTATCTACAAAAGGAACTACCATGTATCTTAGTTGTGGTATTCCTTGTTCAGATTGTGCAAGAGGAATCATAAATGCTGGTATCACAAGAATCTTTTGTGAACGAGGTGTTACTACTAAAGGCGAACATTGGGAAGAAAATTATCATAGAAGTTTCTCAATGTTAGAAGAAGCTGGAATAAATATTCAATTTTATGATGATGAATATGGCGGTTTCTAATACTTATACTACACAAGGAGGTTGTATCAATGGGATTCACAAGCGAAGAATATTCAGAAGAACTATTATATAAATCACATTCATTAGGAATAAAGGATGAATTGTGGAAAGTTGTTACGCAACTTAGAAAAGATGACCCCTATCTTACCATACACGAAGCAATCGAAAAAGCATATTACACACTTACCAACTAATATAATTTATAATATTTATATAAAAGGAATATTATAAAATGGCTTACAAACTACCTAATTTAAATTTCGGATTTGACCAGATAGATAGAAACGAATCTATGATGGGCGGATTTGAAAATGGATTTGAAGATACAATCAGTATAGGAAACTTCAGAGGTGGGGGTATTGGTTCAATAGTAAACCCATTAAGATTAAAACCAATGCCAATTGATATATTAAAACCACCGATGACAACTGCAAAATATACATCTGGTGAGGAATTATATTTATCAGATGGAACTTCATTTGTTGGGTATTATCACGAAATGGATAATGGAAACAAAATGACAGGTAAGTTTCATAATAATACTTCTCAAACCCTATTCACATTGGATGAACTAGGAATATCAAATAATGTTGATAATGAAACTAATCCTAATATTAATAGATTAGAAGAAGATATTGCAAGAGCAAATGAAACAGCGGAATTTGAAAAACGATATCCTGGTTTATTAGATACAGTATTTAAAGAAATAGATGAAGGTGAATACTGGTTAAACCAAACATTCAGAGATAAAGAAGCTTATGCTGCGGTAACAGTTACAGATTCTATTTCTGATATACCAACACTAAGAACACATATTGAATGGTTATTATCACCCGCAACAGATAAACAAAATGTAGAATTAAGAGATGTAAATCAAATGGGTAAATGGATTGTTGCAACAGGTGAGGAACTAATAAACATATCAAATACAAGATTACTAAAAGATGGTCAAGTTACAATCGAAAAAAGAACTGATTTCAATATATCAGAATACCAAGGAACGGCGGTTACAGGTGTTGAAAACTTTGGATTTCAAGATAGTGAACTTGATTTTGATTTGGATGATGAACAAAAAGGATTTTTCAATAGGTTAAAAGAACAAGGAAGGCAACAAACTGAAAATGCACGAGGTGGATTGTTTGGAAATAAAAACCAAAATCGTCAATATCAACCTTTTAATGAACCAGGTAATTTTCCTGGTGAACAAAAATTTTATCAAGGAACACGATACACTTGGAGTTCAGTAGGTGGAAAATGGAAAGTAGCAGGATTTTAATTATGAAACATAGATTATTAAATACTGTTAATTGGAAAAAATATTTGATTCCTGGTACATCTAAACGAGTAGATAACTTTTTAGATGAAAATGGAACTGCAGTATATCAACAAGTGACAGATAGAGTATGTAGAGCTATTAAAACAGAACAAGAAAAATTAGTTGTAATTGTTCATCCTAATGCTGGAAATGCAATAGTGATAAATGATTACGAATATAATGAGTTTTTAGATATAGCAAATGAATGGTTTTTAAAAATAGAAGATTATAGAATGTGTGGAAAAATAAAAACCTATTCTATAATGAATTCTAAAAGAACAAAAAAATCAAAAAGAACATTAAAAGTTTCAAATGGGTTATTTTAAAGGAGATTGTAAAGTAAAGATACTTAACAAAAATTCCCTTTTAGACGAAAAGAAAATCTGTGATATTAAAACAGGTGATACAGTTGTTTCTTGGGATGATTTATCAGAAGAATGGATATATGCTAAAGTAAAAAAAATATATTCTGATAAAAGATTGAGTGATTTTTGTGAACAAAATATAGAGTTAGGATATGAAGGTATTGGATACTTTTCAATAAATTCTGATAAAAACTTACAATGTGTTCCATCTACTTCCTTTTTATCACTCATGGGTTGGCAATCTTTTTTCCCAATACAATCACTTCAACCATATAAAAACGGTGCACCTATTCAACACCTAGGTAGAAACGAAGTACTTTTTAGAACAAATAGTAGATGGACAGGAATTGAAAGTGTAGAGTTTATTCCATGTACTGATGAGATTGTTTATTCATTAAGTATAGAAAAACATTATACTTATTTAGTTAATAATTTTGTAGTTCACCATAGAGGTTTATAATATGATTTTTGCAACAATGTGTATTGGTAAAGAGTGGGTTGAAAAATATAAAAATATTATCAATGATTTTTCTCAACATAACAAACTTCATATTTTAACTGATAATGAAGATGAATTTGAAAATTGTATAACAGAAAAATATAAAAGGGATGTATTTAGTTATTATGAAAAAATTAACTTTATATTAAAGTTATCAAAAAAATACAAAGAAAGAATCTATTATATAGATGCAGATTGGTTAGGTTCTTACGATACAAATATAAAAGTTGATGATAGTAGTTTATATACCTACACAAATTTTTTATTAGAAGAAACAAATATTTGGACTAAATTTTTTACATCAAAGGAATGGAAAATTAAAGAAACTATTTTATCTAAAATAGGTATTGATGGAGAACTTAAAGATTATATAGGAGAGGCACTTATATTATTTCCATATAATAAAAATATAGATATGATTATAGATGATTCTAAAATATTACAAGAATATTTAGAAAACGAATATAACAAATCAAGTATAACAAGTATTAGATTAGATAGATATAAAAAAGGAATTGGATATGCCGAGGGATGGGGTTTAACTGCATTAACAACCAAATATAATATTACTATAAAACAAATAGATTGGAGAAAGAAAATACTTTTATGAAACTATCAAAAGAAATATTTAATAATCTTTTAAGTGAATTATCAAAAACACCTACTGTTAATGAATCGGAGTGGGCAAAGTTAACTTCTATAATAACTGATTTTAAAAGAATCAAACTTAACAATGGAACATTTGAACATAGTAACATTACTAATACCAAACTAACACATTACTCATTTAGAAACAAAAGATTAAATAAAATAATTTCAGATATAACACAAAGAGATATAAAGGATGCAATTAGTTTACATATAATTGAAGCAAAGCCACCAACACATACAACTCCACATAGAGATAGACAATCTAAATTAACTTTAAATGTTTTACTTGAAGATGAGTTTGAAGGTGGATATTTACATATAAATGATACTAAGGTAGATGGTATGCGAACTAAAGGAGATTATATTTTATATAATGGTAGTAAAGAGATACACTTCGTTACACCTGTTACAAAAGGAATTAGAAAAACTTTAGTAGTATGGTTTTTTGATAATGATAGAAGTTTAATTTAAGTAAAATCAATATTCTAACTATACTTATATTAAAGGTGTTACTTCATGGACATAAACAAAATAGTTCAATTTAGATTACTTAAATCCGAGTTTAGAAAACAAGATATTCCAAACTCATACAAAATAACTCATCTCACAAAAGATAACTTCTGCCAATATTGGGATGATATCTTAACTGTAATAGATTTACTGCACAAAGATTTAGAATGGGATGGAATACCAGATGGTGTAGAAATCATAGAACGCTTCAGCAAAAACTCTCAATTATTTTTATGGTATTACAATAACAAAGTAGTGGGATGGACTTGGTTTAACAACTCTATTACATTAGATTGGAAAAATAATATACAATCATTACAAAATGATGAAGTGTATGTTGGTGGTGCGTTTATATCTAAAAAAGTAAATCTACCACCACAAGCAGGTTGGAAATTTTACAACTTAAGTTTTCATACATGGATTACTGATTTAAAAAACGATGTAATATATCTTTACTCAGATGATTGGAATAGAGCATCTGCGATGATATGTTATAGATGTGGTTTTACTAAATTTAATTTTATAAAGGAGAATAATGGCACAGCCTAATATAAACAAACAACCCCCAAAGGGCAAAATAAAGTTTTCAATAACTCTATCTGAAGAACAAAAGATGGCAAAGACAAATATCTTATACCATCCATACAATTTTATTATGGGTAAAGCAGGTAGTGGTAAAACACTTCTTGCAGTACAAATAGCATTGGATATGTTTTTTACTCGTAAGATAAATCAAATCATTATAACAAGACCAACTGTATCAAACGAAGATAATGGATATCTGCCAGGTTCACTTGATGAAAAGATGGAGCCTTGGTTAGTACCAATTCGTTCTAACATGAGAAAGGTTTATAACAAACCATCTATATTACAAAAGATGGAATCGGATGAGAACATTGAATTAGTATCACTATCTCACTTTAGAGGTAGAACATTTGATAACGCTTGTGTGATTGTAGATGAGTTTCAAAACTTAACCAAACAACAACTTGGAATGGTGTTGGGTAGATTAGGAAAGAAATCCACTATGATTCTTACTGGTGACCCTCAACAGATTGATTTGAAGTTTGCAAACGATTCAGCAATTCATGAAGTTCCAAAGGTAAAGGAATCTAAATATGTATATGCTGTAAGTTTATTAGATAACCATAGACACGAATCATTAGATGAGATATTAAGATTATTACAACAATACTCATGAAAATATTAATATTAGCATTACCAAGAACTGGTAGTACATCTTTATTAGCTAAAATTCAAAAACAAAATTACAAGGGAATTTTTGAACCATATTCAATAGACCAAATAAAACATAATTATCAGTATCCACTAAAAGAATTAAATGAAAATAATAGAGTTGTTGTAAAACAAATATTTGCTAATGTATGGAATAAAGAGGAATCACCTGTTGAGTTCTATAAATACCCTAATAGAAATCAAACTTTGTATGCTTCACATCAAATTGAATTTGCAAAATACTTTGACAAAGTTATATTATTGGATAGAAGGAATACAGAAGAACATTTAAAAAGTTGTATAAATGTTTTTTATAAACAATCTCAAAATAAAAATATCTTTGAAAAATGGGAAGAAAAAGATTTACCACAAGATTATATAGATAACCATATACTTGAAAATGGACATTCTCATTTTTATATTCAGAAATCAGAAATACTATTAGTATCAAAAAAACTTGATATTGATATTACTTGGTATGAAGATTTGTACGGCGAAGATAGAAACAAATCGTTAGAAATAATTAAATCATGGAATCTTGATATAAATGAGGAATTATTAAACGAAGATTTACACCCAAGAAACAAATATCTGATAAAAAATAAATCGATTTTATAGTAAAAAAAGTGAAAAATAATTCACTTTTTGCTTGGATTTCTCGCGCATTTTTCGTATATTTACTATGTAAATAATTAAGATATGAAGCTAAAAAACCTAAAATACTATAAACATTACGAGAAGTTAGTAAAGAAATCCAATGGAGAAGGCCCGATGCCACAACTAAGATGGGTTTCAGATTTACTTACTGAATTAAACATTGAACATAGATATCACGATTGGAGTGAAACTAAGTGGAGACCAAATGGGTTAAGATACCACACTTCAGGTGGTTCAAGAGAATATACTGGTGGTAGATTATGGATTTCAGAAATCAACATGGATATATGTTCTACTGATACTTACTACTCTTGGAATACTTGGAGTTATGTAAGAGATATTCTAAACTATATAAACGAAAAAATAAACCTTAAATAATTAAAATATGAATGTTAAATTAAATGATAAAATAACTTGGAAAGATAAATATGGTAGAATACTACCAGGTATAGTAACAAGTATTGGTAAATATGATGATATGCCTGAACTTGAATTAAATGGATGTATTGGTATCAGTGCTCCTACCTTCCTACCAATTAGTAAGGAATGGAACAACGCAATAATTGACCCTTTTCAAATAATGACAATCGAATAAATTTTAAACTATGATAAAATTACAATATAAAAATTACAGTAATATAAACAATTCAAACTACATGGAGCTAGATTACAAATTTATGAAGCTATTGAAGTTAGTAAAACAATGTCATAAATCCGCTTCTTGGGGTGATGATGTATTTGTTGAAAAACTAATTTCTTCAGTTGTTGATTTAGATTCAATACCTGATTGGTTAGAGTTTGAAGAAGATTTATTAAAACAAGTTGCTAATAGTTAAAACCTTAAATTATGATAAAAAAAATTAAATCAAAATTATTAACTTACCTTTTCAAAGATTGGGTAATGAATGAAACAGACTTAGAAACCCTTAAAGTATCAAAAAACTTTATTAGAAAAAGAGAAATAGAAATCACAGGCCATGTACCTGTTATTGGTTTCAGGTCTCATATAAAACAAGAAAATAATTAAGAAAAAGCTTGTATAATTAAAATATTTTTCGTATATTTACTTTGTAAATGAGTGATAATATTAACCTTTATAAAACAAATAATTTGAAGAAAAAAATAGTTTACATTGATATGGATGGAGTCTTAGTTGACTTCGGTAAAGCAATAGATGATTGGTTTAAATCACATCCACACTTAGAAGATAGATACAAAACATTTCCTGACCACATACAAGGGTTATTCAGAATAGCTCCACCAATGAAAGATGCTATTGATGCTGTAAAGAAACTACACAAAAGTGGTAAGTATGAATTGTTCATAGCTACTTCAGCTCCTTGGGGTAATCCACAATCACTTACTGATAAAAGATTATGGTTAGAAGATTACTTTGGTAATATCTTTCACAAAAGATTATTCACTACTCACAGAAAAGATTTACTGATGGGTGATTACTTAATCGATGATAGATTGAAGAATGGTGCTGGTGAGTTTAGTGGTAAACTATTAAGATTCGGTAACGATTGGGAAAACGATAACAAACCAAATGAGTTTCCAACATGGGACAGTATATTAGATTATTTATTATGAAAATCTTAGATTACTTATTTTTATTTCTTTATATAAGTTTATGTATGTTAGCGGCATCATGTACAATACCTGATGATGATATACTTACTCCACCATCACCTACATTAGAACTAGATGGTAGATTACAACTAGATAATAATGGTTATTATCATTTAGAACTAAGACAAGATGTACATCAAACAATTCATAGAATTGAGGGTACGATTACAAATCATGAATATTACGAACCTCTTAAAGTAGAGTGGGAAAGTAATTTAACTTGGTATTTACAAAATGAATGGGAAGTTACAACTTCTAATCAGGCATCCTATGTAGTAGATGGTATGGTTAACAATGTGATTGGGCCAGTAAAAACAATGGTTGGAGATACACTTATCCTAACAGGCACAATTAGAGAACATTTAATTACAGATACTATAAAAATAGTATTAGAATAATGAGTAAAGATTTTATTGAATTTCCTTTTATACCAATCACCAAGGAAACATTTGAAAGACAAGGTTGGGAAGAACACATCGAAGTTGAAGATGATGATTCGGAAGAACCAGCAAGATATAAGTTTTATATATTACCCCTACCAAAAGATAATCCTGATGAAAATGCACCAATACTAATCTCTTCCGCCGATGATGAGTGGGAAGAACTTGGATTAAAGAAAGGTGAATACTATGTTGAAGTGTGTGATTTTTTTGGATTAGGAGTTTGTAAAACTGAAGAAGAATTAGAAGTTTTATATCGTGCTTTGACTAAAAGGGAACTAGAATGACAAATTGTCATATCCAAAAGTGATTATACTGACACAATGTCATGTTTTATTGATTGGTATAGATTTGGTACATAATATAGTAAATGTATAATTTAAAAAAAAGGAATATTATGTTTTACACAATTAATGAAAGCTTTGTAGATAATTTTTTTAACGATATCTACACAACAAAAACAACAAACAGGTTAAACTCATCTTTTGAGGCAAAAACTTTAGAAGATGGAAAACAAAAAGTTACAGTTAACACTATTGGACATAATCCAAAAGATATTACAGTAGATGTTACTGAAGAGGAAATCAAAATCAAATCTAAAAAAGGAGAAGATACTTCT
>Ga0160423_10002599_pt1 | contig 15092 bp, 16 predicted proteins | sample CRUFie14St8metaG_FD_108191 | JGI IMG/M metagenome (GOLD analysis project Ga0160423, IMG submission 108191) | Marine microbial communities from the Costa Rica Dome - CRUD Field 142mm St8 metaG | ecosystem: Environmental > Aquatic > Marine > Oceanic > Photic zone | place: Costa Rica: the Eastern... | reverse complement strand
GCATCTCTTACCTGTGTTGCAGATACAGCCTGCCCTGATCTTGGTATTTCATAACCTTTAAACTCATCTGTTACTCCAAGCTGTTCTCTGTATGTAGGCTTATTGATCATGCCTTCATATGATGCTTTTCTATCTGTGCCATATCCCCATAAGACTGGCTCGTATGCTGGTCTAACTGATGCAAATACTGAATCGATAGCAGCATTTGGCAGAATATGCATTGCTTCTAGAAATGGATACTGTCTTTGGAGTTTAGCGAATAATGCCTGCTGGTCTTGTTCAGAAAAAGGTCTTCTATCATCAACCTTACCGCTTCTGACAGTCATTACAACTACAGGCAATCCATTCTTTCTATGGAGAGCTTCAAAAACCTTGACGTGGCCATTTGTAAAAGGCTGGAACCTGCCAACAAATACATTCACTGGCTTTTTGCCCTGTTCCTTATGAGGAACTCTCAACGCTTCTGTTATAAATTCATCATAAGAACTAATATACTCCTCCATGATCATTTCATCAATCGGCTTTTTGTCAGACTCATCTATTGCCTTTAAACCTAAATAATCGCTGAAAGTTTTAATTGTATCATCCTGTTTAACCTTACCTGTTATATTTTGGATCTTATCAACCATGCTATTAAAATCTTTAACAACAGTTGGAGTCATTACACTTCCTGGCTTCTTTCGATGTTTCCTAAGTGATCCTAGCAGTATCTTGTACAGAGACCCATATGCATCATTTGAGTTAACTAATTTTTTAGTGTCTTCATTGTTTATTGCATCAATGTTTAAGTTAAATTCATCACCTTTCGCAAAATCAGCTTTCTCAAAATCCATATCCTTGATAGATTCACCACGATTTTTTACATAATCATTGAATAATGAGGAGATAAGCTCAACATATCTCTTATCAGGCTCTGAGCTCATTACATCTGCAGACTTTATGCCTCGCTCTTCTACAAACGCTAAGAAATCTAATAATAATATTTCATTTATATCCTTTGGCATTCTTTTTAGATCAACAGGAGCTTTGCTCTTCATTATGTGCCTAGTGTATGGATCTACAACCTTTGCAGAGAACGCAGTCTCTCCTCCTGGCTTAACGAATTTGAATACTAATGAATCAATTGGTTTTCTTAGACTTGTCTGTAATGTAGTTCTATTTACATCGTTGTCTAAAATGCTTAATAAGTATTGTACAAATGAGTCAGTTCCAAACGCAGCCTCCTGATCATCTACTGGCAAAGCTACAAACTCTCTTACCTTTTTCTTTTGTTCTTCACTTAGTCTCCCCATGAAAAATGGCCTAATTGCAGTTACATCTAAAACATTAGCCCAATCGTTTATTACTCTAGGGTCATCTATAACTTTAGCAATTTTGCCACCAAGCCCCTTGACTAAAATATGTGTTAGTACTAAATTATTTTTTGGTAGTTCGTCGTATTTTACAACTCCTGGTTCATTATGCACAAAATACTGAAAGCAGAAAATCCAGTTTTCAGGTAATGTTACAAGGATATCAGCAGTTGCCCTTTCTAAATAATTAATAGGGCCTTCGTAGTACATCATCATAGTTCTATCGACCTGATTGATTCGTCTTGCACCATTGCCCTTATAGAATACTAAGTCAAAACCATCTCTTTCAAAAGAGAAACTAGATCCTGACAATTTTTCGGTAACGATAAGATAATCATCTAAAAGATTATTAACAAATTCACGACCTTTATCCTTATAAACTTGATTTAATTCTTTCATTACTTTATTTATTTACCTTCCGTATCTTAGTATTCCTAATAATTGGTTTATAGCCGCAAAGCTTCCAGTAAGCTTATATGTTTTACCTTTGTATTTAAAAACAATTCCTTCTGTAGGATAAACCATTTCTATGCCTCCTAACTTTTCTAACCTAGCTAGCTCATCTTCTAATCTTGCAATTTGCTGCTCACTGCCACCCTTTCTGAGATTTTTAGCGGCAGCACTAATAGATGATCTGAGCCTTTTTGCTTCTTCAGTTGGATTCGCTGTTAAGAAATCTTCAGCATTAGAGATTATTCGAGCACCTAGGTTTAGAAAAATGTCTTCAAACGGGCCGATGTTTTCTTTTTGCTTTCTTCGCAAATCAGTTTTATCTAAATTTTTAATTGCTTCAAAGTCTACAGGAGATACCCTAGATTTCAGGGATCTCATGTCCAAAGATTTCTTGTCACCATATGCCCACCTTTGCATTAAACCTAATTTAACATCATCGTCTAAATCTGGAAAGTCTTTATTTATTAGATCCATCCACCATTGCTCATGGTATTTAGAAACAGGATCTGTGTCTTTTAGGTTATATTTTTTTCTTAATGATTCAACTCTGTTTACCAAGTCAGCTTTGTTAGCTGCATAATTTACATCTTTCATCAACTTAATTCTAGTTGGTGGAATCACAGAAAATGTTTTACCTACATTGGCTTCTAGTCTTTTTAGTATTTGTGCTATTTCACTAGCTGCCTTAGTATCTTCACCAATTATATTTCCATTTCCATCAGTCTTCTTAATGCCGTGAAATTCTATTACGTCCTTATCGTAATTAATAACATTTGGATTTAGTGAATATATTAACTCCATATTCATAAAATCCTTACCGTTGTTAAAAACTTTATCTTGCACATCTTTAGGCAATCTTGTTAACATGCTTGCTAAATCGTTTGCGGCAAATGTAAACGTGTCTCTAACTTGCTCTGATGGATGGTTTGCAAATTTTTGAGTAAATTGACCTAAAGACATCGGTCTTTTTAGATCTCCCTTATTTCTAGCAAATTTTACTTTGCCATCTTGGATTGTAGCAAAAACGTTTTGGCCATCTGTTTTTTCTGTCGGCTCTTCTTCAAAGTCAAGACGACCCTGTAGACCATAGTCTATCATGTTTTTAAAATCGCCAAATGTCAATTCCTTGTCGTCAAACGGATGCATCATATGCCCAGCTGCTCCGCCCTCAAACAAAAAAGGCTGGCTTTTTGAGGCCAGCCAATTTTCAAATAATTGGATGTATTTCATAAGTATTACTTACCTAGGCCACTTGTAAGTGCTCCGATCATTGCACCGTAATCGCCATTGTATTTTTGTGTCAAATCTGCAATTGTTTTATCAGCAATTTCCTGATCGTAATCATCAGGATGTGCTGCCTTTAAAACTTCTTCAGCATATGCTTTAAAATCAGCTTCTGACTCTATTTTCTCATTTTCATTAAGAAAATCGTTAAATCCTAATAGTCTTGCCATTTTTATAAATTATTTAAGTGGTTGTAATTTTTTGGTTCTTGCATCTGCAACTAACCATTGTCCGTCTCTAGAATCCCAAAGATAAAGAAAATCTGAGTCACCTAGAGCATCGCCCATGAATTGTTTCATCTTTTTTTCGTTTCCTAGAGTCATCATAGGTCTTCCTGTCTCGCCCCGGTCTCTTCCATAAAAAACAGTCTCTCCAGGCTTTCTATTATAAAAATCATGACCTTTACCGCCCCTCATAGAAGGTGCAAGGCTTGAAATCCCCATAGTTCCTAAATCTAATAACTTGATGACTTTAGTAGTATCAGAATAGTTGTTTTTCAAAACTTTACCAGCAGAATCCGGGCCACCGTCACTATGCAAATATACACTTCTGATTCGGCCAGTAGGATCGATTAATCCAACTTGGGCTCTAGTGCCTTCCATCACCATATTCTGAGTTGCGGTCGGTGGCAGGTCTTTCCAATCTACTTCAATAAATTCCGTAGCATCATCTGGATCAGAAAATGCCTGAAGCAGCCATTCTTCTCTTTGTTCATCATCAGCTTTGTCCCAGTCTCTTTTCTTAACTGGCTTTGCTCTTTCTGACAAACCTTCAGTTGATGTTTGCTCGTTTAAAAATTGACCAAATGATTTGAGGTTTTTCATTTTTAGATTTTATTTTTCATTTACTTCAGACTCATCTGCTAAAGGCTCTTCGCCTTCTTCTTTCTTGTCATCCTCGTCCTCGTAATCTTCACCTGAATGAGTTTTAGATTTGTCTCCTTTGTTTCCACCTAATACGACTCTGTCATATTTTTCGTTTTTAGCATCTTCCTCTTCAACTTCTTCCTCTTCAACTTCTTCTTCTTCGGTTTCTTCTGCTTCATAAGCTTCAGCGACAAATTTAGCAAATGATACTGTTAGAGATTCATTTTTCTTTTCTTCATCCTCTTTAGCATCGTCCTCCTCTTCTTCGTCGTATTCTATATCCTTTTCAAGATCTTCTTTTTCCTTTTCGTCATCCTTTACAGCGTCTTTGTAATGAACTTCTTTTTCGGCATCATCTTCTGAATCAACATCCTCATCTCCTTCGTCTTCTAGTTCTTCACCTTTCTTCTCATCCTCTTTGCCCTCATGCTCTTCGCGATCTTCATGATCATCATCGTCGTGATCATCATCGTCATCATCGTCATCATCCTCATACATTCCTTCAGACATTGGATCAGCGGATGCAGCCACTGGCATTCCGTAATCTTCCTTCTCTTCTTCGTCGTCGTGATAGTTTACATTCTTATTAACTGTAACCTCTTTTTCAGCCACGAATTCTGCAAACGACTTAATTCTTTTCTTAGGAACATCAGTGCCAGCTTCAGCATCAGCAGGTTCTTCTTCGACTTCTGTCTCGATTTCCTGATCTTTAGTTACTACTTCATCACCCTCACCTTCTGGTTGTTCTTTAGGTTCGCCTTTAGCTACAACCTCATCGGCAATTTTAGAAGCCTCATCTTCAGCCTCATCTTCTTCGGCAGCTTCTTCAACTTCTTCCTCAGCAGGTTCTTCTACTGATACTTCAGCTTCAACCTCTTCTGATTCCTCTGCCTCTTCAACGTCACCCTCGACACCTGTTTCACCATCTTCTTCTTTTTCTCCATCAGCACCTTCTAAAGATTTTGGAGTACCCATTTTTACAACTTCGTCTTCAATTTCATCGGCATCATCCTCTGCTATTTGATTTGACTGGGGAATAGATTTTAGCAAAGCTTCTAGCTTGGCTAGCATTGCTCTTTCTTTTTTGATTTCTTCTAAAGAACTAAATCCTAATTTTTTAACAACTTCCTGTACGTCTGTAGATCTAGACTCTGTTAGAAGTTCTGAAAATTTCTTAATACGTGGCATTTTACTTTATTTTTTAGAGTTTCGTAATATATTTTTATATATCAGATTAAAATAATCTAACATTTTTGATTTCAAATGGGAATTTCTCCTCTTTATATATTTTTCTTCTTTCAATCCCATGTCTAAAGATATAGTTAATCCAATCGTCTGATGCATTTTTATATCTAAAGTCATCTATAAAGTCATGAATGTAAACTGTATCCTTACTTGAGTGTTTTCTTAAGCCTCTTCCGATAGATTGTCTAATGATAACTTCGCTTTTAAAACTCTCTGTGAAATATATGTTGTGAATCTTTTTAATAGAAATACCTGTTGAGAAAGTTCCATAACTGGCTACAATTATAACACCATCTCCTCGTTCCATTCTAGACTTAAATTCTTCTCTTAACTCAGCATTAATAGATCCATCTACATAATAAACCATTTTATCTGTAGTTTCTCTTAAGCGTTTGTATATTTTTTCGCCATATGCAATTCTATGGAATAACACTAAGGAGTTATTTTCACACTCTGCTATTTTATTGCAAATGAAATCAAGCCTCAGATCATTTTGGTTTATAAAGTTTTTCTCAAGCTCAAAAAGGTTTTTTCTGTCTTCAGGTCTTTTTGATAAGAAGGAAAAAGATTCCTTTTGTTCTTCTGATGCATAATCTAAATGATATTGAACAACATTACAATTTGCTATGTAGCCTTCGTCCTGCAAGTAATTTGCCTTAACCTGACATACTAATGGTCCCATTGCCGACATAAGAGTCAATCTGTCTACAGTGCCCCTCTTTGGAACAGTTCCTGTTAAGCCAAACCTATAGTCACAATGCCAACATTTATCCATAATTTTCTGAATAGACGCAGCTTTGGCTTTGTGTGTCTCATCGATTAGTATTACATCAAACTGTTCAAAATAAGCCTTGTCCTTTTTTGCCAAAGATTGGTAAGTTCCTACAACTATGTTTGAACTCTTCCTTAGCTTTGCTCCTGAATAAATTTGTTGGATTCTTAGCGATAGCTTGTCATTGTTATATTCTTCAAAATCGCCAGTTGCTTGTACTACTAAACTGACATTTGGCACTACCATCAGAATGCGTTGTTTATTTAGCACCTCCATAAGATATCCAATGACCATAAATGATATTAGCGTCTTACCTGCTGATGTTGCAAGTTCGGCTAAACATCTTCTGTATTTTAATATCTTATATGCAGCATCTATTTGATAGTCTCTAGGACTAAGTTCGTGCCCTTCAAAGAATTCATCAACCCATGCGACAAAGTCGGTTTCATTTATATCTGTATCAAATATTCTTGTAACACCGTCAAGCTTCACTTCAAATGAATATTCTCGGCAAATATCGATTACCTCTTTCCAAAGTCCGGCAGGTATCTTATTTCCCTTTACGTATGTTATAGTTCCGTCCCAGATTTTTTTTCGCACTAACGGATGAAATCTCCAACCGTCGATCCTTTTGGTAAGACTCGACTTTAACTGATCATATTCTAGTTCAGTGCAGGCCTTTATTTGTAAAAATCTTTTATCTGCAGTTAGTTCAAGATGCATATGTCGTAATTTTTAACGCAGTTATTTTTGATATAATGCCTATACGTGTTAAGTTCACGTGCAGCCTGACTAATGTTATTAAAAAGAAATTCTTCGCCAGTTATTTTGTTTTTCGCCTTCACTCTCTTTGAGTTTTTTTGAGTTTTATTTAAGTTCTTTTTGCTTAATAGTTTTTTGGTTTCTTCAGAAACTGGTCTACCAACTAATCCTTTTGAAATTTTAGCTTTATGGGATTCACTGAGTTTTTTACCAGTATGTGCTTCACTCATCTTACTTTTAGATTCTTCAGAATGTTTTTTACCAGTGTGTGCTTCGCTCATTCTCCTTTTAGATTCTTCAGAATGTAATCTACCCCTACTAGCTTTACCTATCGCCTTTTTGTGTGCATCTGTTAAAGTTGTACCAGTTCTATTATTACCATTCTTATATTTCTTCTTTAAAGTATTAGATATTTTTTGCTTAATCTCTTCGTTAATTGTAAAGTGATTCCAACCACCATCAGCTATATTGTAACCAATACTTTTATCTTGGGCTTTTAATTTCTTTATCCAATACCTCTCCTTTTCATCTAGTTCGTCCTGATTTGTTGCTTCATCAATATATTCCTTAGAAAATTCGTGGTTACCATATTTTTCAACCGCCAGTTTAATATGGACTCCGCTTCCTAAATACGAAGGATCCTTTCTTCTTGATTGACCAACATATATTTTACCTGTTGCTTTATTTGTTACTTTGTAGATATACATGTTTTATATATCTTTCCAACCTCTAGTAAATTAATCAATTCTTTTAGTGAGACTCGACTTTAACTGATCGTATTCCAGTTCAGTACAGGCCTTTATTTGTAAAAATCTCTTATCTTGAGTTAACTCCAGATGCATTAAAAATCGTCTTCGTTAAGTTTTATTCTATTGCGTATTGCAAAGGCCATATTGTCTAAAGTCCTTATGCATTCGCCATAATATTCAATATGGGTTTCAATCATATTTATCTGTGTCTTTAAAGCACTAAGATCTGCTTTTATAAATGAAGCCTTCTCCGATGAATTAAGTTTTACATCATAATTTATCGAATATTCTCTATATTTTACCTTGAAGTATTTGTCCCATGAAGACTTTCTTCTATATAAAATATTTTTGAATTCTACGGTTTTGTCTATCAGCATCTGTCTAAACGATAGCATGCTAACCTGGACATCAGCGAGTTTATTCATTTGCTTAGTGTCTCTGACTATTCCTTTTATTCTATCTGCCCAAAGGGCTCGGTCTTCTTCTAAACGTTGAGATAACTGTTGGTTATCATTTGCTATCTGTTGATCATCGTATGCCATTAAAATATGCTTTTATCAGATTTTTTTGTAAATGTTGAGGTTGTTGGCTTAAATTTCTTTTTTGGTTTCTCTATTTCAATACTCCTTTTTGAGTGATCGTATTCAGATGGTTTGAAGTCTACAAACAATTTAAGCCTTTTAGATCTGGCTTCAAACTCATTATAAAAATCGTTAGTCTCTAACAAAAATTCACTAAACTTTTTCATATGTATATTGCATCTAATGAGTTGTTTGTAAAATAGTCGTCTAAGTTTTTGAGACAACCTTTCTTATACTTATATTCGTATTTGACTAAATCGTTTAAATCCTTAACAATCTTTGGATTGATTCTATGATCATCAAAGAACTTTTTCCACATGAAGACAGTCTTTCCTTCTCTGAGTTTTTCAAGCATCTTTCGCTTTCCTTCAATATCACTATCAAAGAAATATCTTACATTCTGTATCTCTCCAAAATCCATGACCTTTTTCTTAACACCAGTCAGACCTATGGAGTTGCGCATAAACATTGCATCAATCGGTCCTTCAAAGATAGTTAGAGTATCTGAAAAGTTAGAAACCATTGAGCCAAATATCATAGATATTTTATTTAGTGCAGCTATCTCTTCTTCATCTAGATTTAGTGGCTTAGAGATTCTGTCGTAAATCTTTTCTATGTTATATGTCCTATATTTAGGGCCCCTTCCTGATAAAGACCTTACTTGAAATCCTATAATTTTACCAGATCTGTTGAAATTAAAAACATACAAGTCTTGTGTTCTAGGGTTATATCCAAAATTGTTTAGCTTGTGATGCAACAATCTTGATTTTAGGTAAGGATATGCCCTAGCAGAGACTTCGTTTATAGGATTGCAACCAAAGAAATCTGATATTATATTAAAATCAAGTGCTAGTTCATCTAGCTTTTCAAAGAGATAAAAGTCTAGGTTTTCAATCTTACTAAACTTCTTTCTTGATTCTTTTATTGAATTTATAAGGGTAACACGTTCTTCACCTTCAAGACTTTCGTTGAAATCACGAAGAAACTCATCTACATTCTTATGCTGATTGCAGTTGTAACAATGAAAAAATAGATCTGCCCAATATATGTTTCCTCTTTTCTTTCGAGGATCATTCGTAGAATCTCCACAATATGGACAAGCAAAATTTAGTCTATCCCGACCTTGTACTGCTTGCTTCTTTTCATATTCAGTATGATTCATACGAATAACCCGGGTAACCTTTTCGATTACCCGGGCTCGTATTTTAGAATCAGCTGACATTAGAGGTCTAGACCATTCAAGAAGTCATCTAAATCATCGTTAGCCTTAACTTCAGGCTTTGCTTCAGCAGCAGGTGCCGGTTCGGGAGCTGAATTTGTGGCGGCTGAGCCTGCAACTGGGGAAGCTGTAGTAGGTGCGGTCTGTGTGGTAAGAGTACCAATAGACTCGCCAGGTGATGAGAATTGTGATAGAACATTCATAACACGCCCTCTCAAGTCTTCGTCCCATGGTTGATATTCGAAATTAGATAGGTCTGGTCCAGCTTGTAGATAATCTACAATAGCCTTTCTAGATTCATCGGTATCGGTAACAGTTTCACCGTTAAGAGTCATTGCTGATTTAGTTCCTTGAAACTTACAGCTATCATAGCTAGGATATCCGCCTTTCTTAGAAATAACTAACTCAAAGTTCTTACCTTCAAATGGATCAAAAATTTGTGTAGGTTCGTCAAACTGTGGATTTAACTCCTCGTCAATCTTAGTTTTGATTTTGTAACCAAACTTGAAGATCTTGATTTGCCCTTCTAGATCAGGATTCTGTGGATCCTTTACAATTTGTACTAAACCGTAATGTACTTCGCGACGCTTGAGTGCTTCAGACATTTTCTTATCTACAGCAGACTCAGAGTTACGTAGTTTAAAAAACATGTCTTGAACTGGGCATCGTTCTCCGACAGTTGAAGGAGAATCTGCGAAGAATCCCTTTCCAGTAGTAGGATCGTCTAACCAATAAATGTACTTTCGCACCATTGGTTTGCGTGGATTCTTTAAGTTTGGTAAAAATCGTATCAATGCACGATAAACTCCATCCTTGCCTTGATCGGCTTTTGGAGTATAGAGATCGGACCCTGATTTCTTGGTCCCTTCGTCTGCTTTTAAATCCTTTGCAGACAGATTAAAAATATCAAATTCGTTTGCCATTTTATTGCCTTTTTTAAATTGTTAAAAATAGACATAAACAAACCTGCCTTCTGGTTGCCCGGGAATTGCCAAAATACTTGCCTGTTTAATGCCTTCCGTGATAATTAATATCACATATTATATATCTAGTTTGGCAAATGTTTACGCAATTTTTACATCTTTACCAATCACTGATGTAACATTATGATATCTTATCAACAGATATGTCTCACCTTCATATTGAATTTCTTCACCAGCCATATCATTAAATGTAACTCTGCATCCAACTTCTAGGTCTTCATCATCTATATCTTCTCCTAATGAAAGAACCTCTCCAGAGTATGGCGGATAAAGGTGTGCTTCTTTCTGGTATGCATAAACATAATTAGAAAGTGCTGGCAATCTGTCTTTTTTTAAAAAAATATTACTACAAATTGCATTTATTTTGAAACTTTTTTCCATAAGTGCATTATAACTATTACCTGATTCTCCGTTGAGATAAGATCTTTAAGTACTAAGAGCTCAACTCGTGGGTTTTTACTATAAAATAAGAATCAATTAGGTCATCCAAAGGCTTTTCTAATTTCTCCTTAGAACATGTATATTTAAAGAAATTATTGTCCGCTAAAAGATCGTCTTCTAATATGTTGCTTTTAAAAGACTCGAACATAAACTCTTTATTAGCGTTCCCCTTTCCAGCAGTTTTTTTAACTAATGAAGGAGTGTAAATATGAAGACTCTCTGATCCAAATCTTTTTACTATTTCTGATCTAAGCAACCAATTATAGCCGACCATATCTATAAAAGAGTTTCCTTTAGAACCATAAGAGAATCCCTCTACACAGATTTTTATTTCTGATGATCCCGTCCAATTCCAAATAAATGATGTTATATGATTAGCTATAGACTGGGCATCTTCTATCTTCTGCCGTTCTCTTTCAATGTAATCTTTTGATTTTACTACTCTATTATAAGGCACTGTGATCACACCTTCTATATTTTGCAATTCAAGATGATTATTAAATCTCTTTGGTATTCGTTTGTCATCAAAGGATCTACCCTCAAAATTAAAAAAGGAAACAAAAGTATAATAGTCTTCTTCTTTTATACAGATTCCTGGACTATTTAAACTAAAGTCGATTCCGACTATCGTTTGTGGCATATTATATCTTTTTGCCAATAGCAGAACCTAAGGCGGCACCCACTAGTCTACTTGTTAGCATATCATATAAAATCCCCTTATTAATCCCAAGCACTTTAGCAATTGTTTTCCCAATTGTTTTTCCAAGTGCAAAACCAGTAAGGCCACCAAATATAGATCCAATAATACCTTCATTAACTATTTCTTGCATTATCTTTTCTAAATCTTCACCGTTAGCATCACCCTCTAAGATTCTATCAACTACTTCGTCAATAGCTTTTTCTTGCTCTGGTGTTAGTTGCTCTGCCATAGCTGATTCGAAGAGATTATCTGTTCCTTCTTGTTTAAAATCTTTAAATGTTTTCATAGTTTATATATTTACGCGATATTAACTTCAACTTCAAATATGTTATATGAGAAGTTTACGTCAAAGGTCTGGAACTCAATAGTATTTGATGAAAAGTTTAGGTCAAGCGCTGACATACCTGACATGATCATCTCCTTGAGTTTAATAGTTACAAAAATGTTACCCTCACCATCATATATCTGTAATCCAGTACCTTCTGGCAAGAATTGATTTCTATTACCACCAAGACCATAGTAATGCTGAAATATCTCAAGCATTAACCAATAATTTAAAAAGCCATCAAACGATTGCATTGTTATTGTCATCGTTTTGTCAAACAGCTCTTGTGTCGGTGCTGCACTTCTAAATTTTCTAGTAAAGCCTGGATAATCTATTTGTGAAACTGGATCAAAGGCAGGTCCAGGCAAATTTATAGACTGAATACCATAATTTATTGCATCAATAGGTTCAGTAATTAAACTGCCGGGAATCTTGTTCAGAAATGGCTTATACTTCTTAACTAGATCTGGTGGCACAAAGTTTCTTGGCAAATCAAACTTAAATTGATTATTTCTTGCACTTAAAAACATCTATTATGAATATTTTTCTAGACCTTTAGATAAAATTTCTGCTCTTTTCTTCGTAGGTTTACCCTTAGTCTGTTCTTGCAACAATCCGGCAGTTTGTGCTTGCTTTCTATTTTGATCAGCTATAGCCACGTTTTGTGCAGCCTGTTTTTGTAACTTAGCAGCCCTGAAGTTTGGACTATTTTTTGCAAACTCATTAAGTTCGTTAGCTAACTGGTTATTATCTGAAGTTAAATTTCCAAGCGATGATTCTAGCTGTGATACAGTTTGCGATAGCTCTTCTACCTTCTTTCTCAACGCAGCATTCTCTGTCTGTAAAGTGTCGATCTCTTTTGTGTATTGTAAATTCAATTCATTGATTTGAGATGTGAGAGATTGCTCTGCCGCATCTGTAATTGATAGGAATTTACCGGTATATAGAACACTTTCGTCTGAATCTCCATTTGGATCTTCATAAACAGAAGAAATATAAAAGTTATCGTTATCTAATTCTAGTATTCGTTTGCTTGATTCCGTATCAATTCTAAATACAACCTGACCACCTGCATAGTCTATCTCCTGTGCATTAGTAAAGTTCTTAATCCTTATTTCATCATTCTCACCAATAAAGCTAATGTATAAAGATCCTACATTAGACAAATCAATTGGAACATTCTCGCCATCTCTTTTTTCGTATAATGTGAAAGAAACGTAATCATCAAAAGGAGAAATGCGTATAATACCATCACCTTGTGGCAATGGCTCAGAATCTGTTGACAAATTTTTTAACTTTTTATAAGTAACAGCTTGTCTAGGAGTCAATGGTATGTTAGTTCTAATCTCAGCCATTTAAGTAGTTGTATTATTTGTATTTGTTTCTGATAACGAGTTTTGTACAACGCCTTGGTCCTCTTCAGTAATAGTTTCTACTTGTGTAGGTGCCATTGAAGCCACGACATTAATACGATCTCTAAACGTAGTTACGTATCTATTTCTTATGACTACATTACCAGCAAATACGTCTGAAGCTAATCCAGTTGAACCAGATCCACCAAGCACTATTTGTTTGCCATTATCGGGTTCTATTTGATTGTATACTTTAGCTACAGTCGGAACAGTTCCGAGGTTTATCTTATTAAGCCTTCTACCATATTTCTTAGGATCAAATGAAGTTAAGCGTGCCTTCTTAATAATTTGTGTGCTGTCTGCCCTGTTAAAAAGACGAAGTGTGTAATTTATAGCAAACGAAACAGCTATTGCACTATTTAATATGATCGGTCTAAATAACTGTGGATCATCAAAATCAGAAAGTTGCGTAAACATCTGAGCTGAAGTCTTCACAAAGCTAGTTCCTATTTGCTCACTTACTTCTATTTCATGTATTGCAATATAATCTCCACCGGTAGTATTCAGCTGTGCTATGAAATTAGAAAGAGATGAATTAGTTACTAGTCCAGTAAGTTCAAAATAATCACCAGCTGAAGATTCAACTACACTTGCACTTAAGTTATCAAAGACGTCTCTATTCAAAAATGGGTATGCATTGATTTCACGCATTTCATAGAAATCAAAACTATTGTCTGTAGTTGTAGTGTTTATTCCAGCAGCTCTAATAGTTATAGGTGAAGTTGAATCAAAGCCCTTACCATCCGTCAATTTATAACTAAGCAAATTTGGATTATTTGATCTGAAGTTATTAATCATATTGAATAGAGCTGGAACTCTAAATTCAATAAATGTTGTATAGAGCCTACCTGTTAAAAGAAATGGATCTGGATTAAATCCTGGAGTATCTGTTCTATAAAAATTTATTGATGCAAGATTAATTACAACCTGGTCTCTTCTGTTAGCAAGTATTTCAAAAACTATTCCATCAAAATTGTCAAAATTAAATCCAGAAGCAAAGTGTATTTTGACCCTTTCGTAAACTATATCTAAATCTGGTGAAAAAGTCTGTGGTAATTGATTACTATTAGTAAGCTTAGGATCAACATCATTATATGGAACACCAACACTTGTATTTAGTGAGACATATTCGGTTCTTGCTGCGTTTATTGATACAGCAGAGATATCTGTGTGGTTGCCCATAGTTGCAGCAACAGTATCAGTATTGAAGAAATAAGAGCCATTAGTATGCAAGTCCCTCATTATCTCAATTGGAAAATCAGCAGTATTAAACGTTGTAGGATTGCTTTGATCAGCATAAACGTATTCTACTAATATATCATTTGTTAATTGAAAAAATCTAGACGACTCCATTAGGTTATTTATCTTTTAAAATTGTAGCCATCTTGGGCTGAAATTTAATCCAATACCAATGCCTGGCACAAATTTATTACTAAATGGATCATAGAACGCTCCGACATTAACCCCAAATCCTAAGTTTTTTCTATTCTGCATTCTAAACTTTCTAAGGTTTTCATCCTCCATAACTAAAACACCCTTAGCATCATTAAATGTGATTCCTGGATAATCAGTTTCTAAATCAACCCAAACTTCTCTAGTTTTGCGATCTTGCAATACAGATGCCTTTAGCCAAATATTTTGTTCTAAATCAATTGTGCTTGATGCAAAGTCTATTCCATTAGAATCGAGTCTAAACGGCGTGGTTACAGTTACAGATCTTGAGCTTGATTCGAATGTAGTATCTGCATTTATAACGATTGATGAATCATATTGCACACCATCTATAATTGTAACAGTATCATTTTTAACAATTGTCGTCGGCACTTCGACTATTTTCTCTTGTACTATTGTTCTGTATTCTACTACAGTCTTAGGCGGCTTAGACTTTTCAAATTCTAGATCTTCTGCTAATTCATCTAAGTTAAGTTCGTAGCCTCTAATAGAAGCT
>Ga0160423_10002597_pt1 | contig 15096 bp, 16 predicted proteins | sample CRUFie14St8metaG_FD_108191 | JGI IMG/M metagenome (GOLD analysis project Ga0160423, IMG submission 108191) | Marine microbial communities from the Costa Rica Dome - CRUD Field 142mm St8 metaG | ecosystem: Environmental > Aquatic > Marine > Oceanic > Photic zone | place: Costa Rica: the Eastern... | reverse complement strand
ACGGAGGGATCAGGCGAGCCCGTAACAGAAACGGTATCGAGTTTAGGAGCCCGAATCGCCCCCTCTACATCAAGCTTAGCAGTTGGAGAGTTCGTTCCGACGCCCAACCTGTAAAGTCCGGCATCTGCAAAAATAAGGTTGGGACTGGAGCCGCCTGCACCGTTGACCACGAAATTGGAGTCAGCAAGGTTGGGGTTGATTGTGACATTGGTGCCAAATATCACTTGTGATGATTCGCCAGCGGCTCTCGTGGTGGTAATGACAAGCTCTCCGTCTTCGGTGAAATTGGTCACATCACTCATTTTTGCGTAAATGTTGGCGAAGGCTTGTTCGTTGCCTGCACTGTCCTGCCCGGTGAATCGTATCTGTCCAATGTAATCGCCATCATGAGGAGAGGCGCTATTCCTGAAAAGTTTGAGTGAGGGACCCCATGCGTTATCGGCATCGGTTGATTCAAGGATTGCGACTGATGCCAAACCTGTAAACGATGTGGCAGCGGTGCTCTTGACATGCAATGGTGCATCGGGAGAAGAAGTTCCCACACCCACATTTCCTGCTTCGTCGATGATCATTCTCTCCGTTCCTGCAGTATCGAAACGAATTTTGTTTTCGTCTGACGACTCTTCGACTTGGATTTTCGTGTTAGCGTCAGCGTCTTCTACACTTGTGGAAGAACCTCCTCCTCCACTACTTGCTGGTGCGCTGTAGTTTCCCATGTAATCAACTCCCTATGATTGAAAGCACTTTGTCTGCGCTGCTCGAAACGAAAATAGTCCCTGTGTCTGAAACATCGATGGTGATACCGGCACCTGCGACGAGTTTGAAACCATGATTTACCGATGCCATCCCGGAATTTCCAATTTTTATGTCTGTATCGCTTGAATTCACCAAGGTCACGGATTTTGTGACCAAGTGAGGAGGCAATACATGGGTTGTATCAAATGTCAAAGCGGCGTCGTCTGCAGGGCTTGAAGCAAGTGCCTCTGTCAATTTCACTGTAGTCACATGTGTACCAAAAGTTGCGTCGGTACTGGCAGGGTTGGTGACAGAAAGAACCGTGTATGTGCCAGAGACACCCGCAACGCTGAATGTTTGCCCTTTGTGTATGCTTCCTGTCCCGCCATCGATGATAAGCGTCGTTCCTGTTTGCGAGGCACCATTGACCAAGTATCCAGTCACTCCAATCGTGACCTGCTCTCCAAAGAAAGCGTCGTCTGCTCGTGAGGTAATCGTCATTTTCAGTACCCCATTTGGTCATTGCTGAATCCTCTTGCATTGGATTTTCCTTCCTTTGCAATACGCCTGGTTCTTGCGATTTCAACGAAGTCGATGTTGACCGACGATGATGGGTCGGTGTTGATGATGCTCAAGCGCAGCCTGTGGCTGTATGATCGCCCACGGAACAAAGCCACCTTGGTATCGGTTTGGTCAACGGTAAGATACCACATGCCCATCTGTTCTGGCAAGTTCAGTTCGCTCATTGTTTGTAGAGTGAGGCCGGATACGGACATTCCCGCCGTGCTATCGTAAATGCTCTCGAATCCGCCTTGGGCATACCCATCCAGTTGAAGGAACACAGCGATTTTTCCGGGCAATGCCCCCTCTGTCCCATCTGCAAGAGTTCGAGAAGCTTTGATGAGCACATAGTCCAAAGAACCTGCTTCGAGTTGATCCAATACAACCTCGGTTGCCTTGGAGGTGATTGTCAGTTTTCTTCTGCGCTCTACGATGTTGCGGTTGTCGTCAACTTGTCGCTCTACACCCATCTGCGAAGGAATCAGCATAATGGTGTCTGTATCAACAACACCATCTACAACATCGGATACTCCATCAGGCAAAACATCGACCATATCAAATTCCTCCTCTATGGCGCTGCCGGGGGTCGCCCGTGTGTCTGCGCCGCGCTACCTGCTCGCTCGAAGTCCCATATAGCATGTTCACCGTCTGGCTCGTCACATTGCTTGTGAGGCGCTTGTAATCCTCGAAAGACAGTCTTCTGCCCCTGGTGGACTCCACAGCCTCTTTCCAGCCGTTTCTCGGCCCTGTGACGCCATCAGAGAGGTCTTTGTAGGCTTGAGTAGGGTCTTGGATGATTTTGTAATTGAAACGGCCAGAACGACGAATCATTTGGCGAACTTCCTCCGTCGAAACTTCTGTCAAAACGAACTTGCTTCCGATGATTACGATGTGCGGATCATGAATGTCCTCTTCTGTGATTTGCATGACCTCAAAGAACGGCAAAGTCCCATCGTTGCCGTTTGAACCTGTGATAAGCCTGTATGCGGGATTCGGAGACAATGCGGAGGTATCGGCTGCGGTGAGGAAACCGGAGTCGGTGATTTCATCGCCAACATTCGTCAAACCGCTGAAAGGCTTGTCGTCGTTCTTCCCACGGTCAGAGGTAAATCGCACAACTGCTTGTGGCTGATACACACGAACCTTCACAGAAGTCATTCCAGCGTATCGAACGAGCCCGAGACCGTATCCACCTGCTCCATGAGCAGCGCCGCCAACAGAACTTCCTACCTCTCCACCGATGCCTCCATCGTTGCGCGAACCATCGGCAATCGCAGGAGATGAGCCAATATGCTCGGTACTGAATGTCCCACCGCCCGTCATGTCGACCCCGACCTCGCCTTGGTCCATGTTGAGGCTGACGAACCCTGCGGAGGTCGATGTGCCATCTGCGGCGATGTATTTGGGGTGTTGAGAAATGCCCCAAACCAAATCGTAAACGACTGTTTGGGAAGATGGACTTTCAAGAGATGCAAAGGTTCTCTTGTCCAAAACGAACCCTCTGTCTCTCCTGGTGTTGGCAGGGATGAAAAGAATCGTCACTTCTGTACCAACGGGGTAAATCGCTGTGCGGATTGTATCATCCGTTGTGATCGTAACCAAACCACTTGTCGTTGATGTTGCATCAGCTTTGTTTGTGATGATTTGGTTGGTGTTGTTGAATCCCTGCTCACCGAGAAGAACTTGAATCCCAATCGGGAAGGTGTATGCAGTGTTGGTCAAGCGTGCGCTGTTGCCTCCCTTTTGAGTCATGTCAATGGTGACTGAACTGGCTGAAACGGCTGTAATCTCGCCAGCGATGCCAATGTGCAGTTGCGTAGAAATCGTTTCGACTTGATTGATACGGTAAAGTCCATCAGACAACATGACGAGTTCCCCCGCCCTGTAATCCTTCTCGGCTTGATAGCCTGCGCCATACGGCGGCTTACCAAACGGAGATTGTCGAGCAAGTTCGTTTGCTGCCTTACCAGGAGTGAGTTCCTTGATTGCCATTCAAACTACCCCCCTCAATTCGGGTCGTAGTCTGCGGCCATTGATCCAGCGTGAGGAAGTCCTTGAGGCTTGATGATTTTGTACACAAACTTGCCACCGTTCGCTTTTCTTGCTTCTTCGATGTCTCGCTTGTTCAAATGCTTCAATCTCGCCTTGAATCCTTGAAGGTGGATAACCGGGTTGTAAATCACTTCACCAGTCGTGTTCACCATTCGGAATTGAGGAAGTTGGTTCTCACCGCTTTCAATCCAAATCGCAAAGTTTGGGTTTGGATCTTCGAACGGGCTGACGGCAACATCGATGAAACCAGTCTTGTCGTTCTCCGGAGCTTCGTCCAGGTGCCATCTTGGAATCCCGGCAGGATGCTTGAGATAGACACGAGGGCTGATGAGCCCGACCATGGTACGAGATGCAGCACCGACCGTCTTGAGACCCGTAGATAGCGTCAGTTCAGTCGTGTCATTAGGGAAGCCCACACCGTTGTAGGAACCGTCTCGAGCAATGAACTTGGGTTGTCCAGAGAGCGAAGGAATCAAACAGTAGAGGTGGTTTCTGTAGGGTTCAAGGTCTGCGTCTTCAAAGTAGCCCGAATCGTAGTTGTTCGAGATTTCTGTTCCTGCTGTGTTGCCACCTGCGGTCACGACCAAGTCGACAGTCAATCCTTCAACTGCGTCGACGACATAGAATTCGCCTCGCAACTGGATCACATGTCCAGGTTTCAATGTGTTCGCCAGTGGGTTGTACCCTCTCACCGTTGGTGTTCTTCCAAAATTTGTTCTTGCCATTGTATCATCTCCCCCTTGTTGTGTATGAAATCAGGGAATTTTCAGTATCGCTGTGCGAAGCCTCCTGCTGTGAAGGCAGCGGTGGCGAGTGTTGCCACTTTGATGATTTTGTTTGTCCGTCTCATTGTGGACTCTTTGGTGGATTTGTAGCCGAAACCGACTGCAGCCCCAATGATTGCCAACCCAACGAGGGTTCCGCCAACTGAATGGGTGGTAGAGCCCATTTGGTGCGAATGCGGCGTGGTGCAAGCGTGACCGAGCTGTTCGTGCCTCAACGGTGTCGTGTAGGCATTTTGGACCATCGCCCGTTCGAAGGTGCTCGTCTTCATCCGAGCCGCCTCATTGGGTGATGTTCTTCACAGTCTTCTGCACAGCCTTCGCCGGTGCCGTCTTCTGGACAGCCTTGTTGATATCGCCAACAATGGGGATCTTCCCAAGTTGCTTGTTGAGTCCTTTGTTGCCAGTGAGGATTGCGAGGCCGAGAACCAAGCCGAAGCCAGTAGCCATCAAAGTAGCCGTGTTCTGTCGAACGCTGCTCATTGCGTAGTTGAACCCGTTGCTGTTGTTATTAGCGCCAAGAGTGCCTCTGAAAGCATCGTTGTTGCCGTAGTTTGCCATGTAGCCAGTTCGACCACCCGCATAACCGAGTCTTGTTCCTCTCCAACCGTCCATTTTTGAATCACCTTGTCGTAGTTCTCACTCGCCCGTGCCCTCGAGTGGGCGTAATGCGAGAGAGTCAGAATCAAGCAGGGATGCCGAAAGCGATGATGTTGAAGGTCAGCGTATCGCTGTCAGCAACATCGATATCGGCAGTAGCATCCATCAAGTCACCAAGGGTCAAGACGACCTGGTTTCCAGAAGTAGACTTCATTGCGACTGCCACAGGAAGATCGTCTCCGTCTCCATCGGTGACGAAGCAGTTTGCGACACAAGTGCCGATTGTGAACTGTTCTGAAGAAGGAGTTGGTGCCGCCGTTCCGGTGACTCCAAAGGTCAGTTCGATGTCTCCACCGAGCAAACCGTTGTCGCCAGTGACCGCAGGGATTTCCATCATGAATCCAGACCCTTGCTGGACAGTCATGGCTGCAACGCCGCTTCCGTCAGCTTGTGTCGTCGTAACGGTTCCGTCCATGTCGACCGAGTGGATTGCCAACTCGCTGACATCGAGCGTGACCACGCATCGTACTGCGAAAATTCTGGTGTTGTGCCCTCTGCCTTCGTCAAGTCCGCCGATTGTGCATCCTTCAAGATTTGATAGTGCCATTTCATTTCACCTCGTTGTTGTTGTTGCCAGGAGCGAACTTCAGTTCAACTCCGTAGAAGAGACAGTGAGCTGGATCAATTCATGATGCTGGCCACAGATCAGTCCGAGAACACGAAGCGACTCGCCCTGGAGGTTTGCGCTGCCAAGTGTGCTGCGAAGGTTCCAGTCGACAAGCTTCTCTGGCTCGATAACCAACGGCTCACTCATGTAGCAGAATGGTTCTTCAAGCACTGAAAGAATCAGATGCGAGTGAACAGGAGTAGTGATACCAGCGATGGCCCACTGCGATTCCGTCACACGGATTGGAGAGGTGTTGTACTGCAGTCCAGTGAACATGTAGTATGCTTCCTCGAGAGTCTTGATGCTGATGGCCTTGGTGATCCAGCCGTTGCTGTCTCCGGGTTGCCCTGCGACGGTGGTGGTTGCACCAGAGTCTTGTGGAAGAATCCATCGGCCTTCTGTGTCCAAAAGCCCCATTGAATCTGCTCGAAGAGATGCGGTTCCGTATTCGCCCTTTGCGTGGACTCCACGGTTCGAACTGCCCCAGTTCGGGTAGGCGTACTGAATGAATCCGTTGATGGATTCAAGGTAATCGTTGATCAAAGCTTGTGGTCTGTCCCAGTAAACGCTCCATTGCATGTTTCTTCACTTCCGTTGTTTTGTTGCTCGCTTCCGTTTCGTTTGGTTGCTTACATCCCGTCCATATCCGTTCAGGGTATAAAGGAATGTGGTCTTGAAGGACACAAAGGAACACGAAGGGGAACAAACAGGCCACAAATCCAATTCTCCAACCCCTGCCGAGAACATCGGTGGCCATATAGGGATGAGACACATGCCGATAGACATGGCAAAGTCAACGGAGGGCAAGACCGTAAAGATACGGCTCTCCGCTGAACAACTCGAACGCCTGGAGACCTACGCAGACAGGATGGGTTTCAACGGGCTTTCTACTGTGCTTCGGGCGCTCGCCTTCGAGAATTTGAGTCTCAAGGAAGCCCAACACCAGGACGACATTCAAAGAAAGGTGGCAGCAGACAAGCTTCTACGGCAACAACTTGGAGGAGGAAAGGCATGAAGGTTCGTGCGCTGCGCTGTTTGGTTTGTGGACACATCACGGGATTGCTCAACAAATCGTGTGAAGAATGCGATGGGGAGAAACTCGAAGAAATTCAATACGAACCAGAAGACTCCAATGAGCCAGGTTATGTTGTCACTGTGGTTAGAAAGATCACATCGATGGAGGAAGGATTGACTTGGCACAGAAGCCTGCTTGAGAATCTGCAGCCATACAACATCTGGTATGATGGGCATGAAGTTGAAATCTTCAAGGCTGTCGAGGATGCAGTGATGCTCTCGGCTGGTGAATTCACGATGTATTGGAATTTCGCTGTAAGCGATGCTGCCAAGACTGTAGAACTGATTGCGAACCTCTCGAAGCTTCGCCCTGGACTCATGGAAACAGCAGTTATCGAAATGGATTACCACGATACAGTAGAGTTGGAGTGATCCCATGCCTATCGTCAATTGCGTTAGGTGTGGGGCGAGGTATTCAGCGAAACCTTCCGCTATGAAAAGGAAGGGATTCAACCCTTTATGCTACAAGTGCCGCTGTGAAATCCCAAAAGTCAACGACAGAGAATACATGTGCGTCGGCAAATCCCTCAATGGAGAAGATTGCAAACTCGTTCGAATGTATGGGAAGGATACCTGCTGGCATCACCGGAATCAAAAGACTTGAACTCTTTTGTTAGCGATGTAAAGCACCGTTGTTATAACGATTCCAGTCAAAACCCACTTTCGAGTTCTTTCTGCATCATTGATGGCAGCCTCTCTGCCAGCAACGATTTTCGCTGATTCGTTGAGAATGTAGCGCCTCTCTTGCTGTTTTCTTTCTTGCTGGGCTTGTACCGCCAACCTTTCTTCTTGAGCGATTCTTTCCGCTTGTTCTGCTTTCCAGATGGTTGCGGTATGTGGTGTTGGCGCTCCACCCCCCTCTGGTCGAGCAAATCGCATGAATGGCACCGAACCAAGTTGATCGTAGATTCGGTAGAATGAACCAAGTGGTTTCGACCGCTTGTAGTTGGCAACATTTGAGAGATGCGACCTGGACTGTGTCAGTTTGCTCTTCGCCCACTCCGGCAGCGTATTGTTGACTTGCATCAGTTGTTGCATGTTCGAGGCGTTGTTCTGAATCCTGTTGAGATTGTAGAGCGCCATGTATTCGCCGTTTCTCGCCACACGATCACTTCCTCATGAAGAGAATCCCAAGCACCAAGGCGATTGATTCAATCACGATGGCCTTGATGTCCTCGGACATTCACGCCCCTCACTGCACATATGGGCCAGATTTATTCCCAAATGGGTTTCTGTTCTGTATCACGCTGTCCATGTAGGGAGAGTTGATGCTGAATCCCGAGTGGAGTCTTCCACCTGGTAAGACACCATTTGGTCCGAGATTGTTTGGAGTTGCAACTTGGTTCAAAGCCCATGTGTTCGCAGGGGTGTTCAATGTTGGACCAGGTTGAGGGAATGCGGTCAAACCGACCTCACCATCGAGAAGAGTTTGGAATCTCTTACCGATGTCGCCGGTTGCAAGACCACTCAACATTCTACCAACTGCAAGACCAGTTCCAGCAGCAACGGCCATGGTTGCTTCATTTCTGTTCAGAACCTTCGTGCTTTTGAGGAACGAAGCTGACAAACCTGCTGCACCGCCGAGAGCAAGGGTTTGGACGACCAATCCCTTGTCCGTGTTTGTGATGAAGTTCTCGAAAGCAACTGCTTGTGTAGGCGTCATGGTTCTCAAGAGACCACGGAATGCCTCATACCCAAGAGCGTAGAATCCAGCGGTTCCTGCTACTGCAGCAGTGACCTTGCCGTACTTCTTGGCGGTCTTGGTTGGGGACTTGAGGTTCTTTGATAGACCCTTCTTTGCCTTGTTCAGTTGCTTCATTACCATTGGAGATCACCTGTGTCGTTTCAGAACAGGTTCACTCTGGTTGCACCAAGACTGCGGCCAGTTCCGAAGAAACCGGACTTGTTGCCTCCCATCTGGAGGGCAGCAGTGTTCGAGGTCTGCATTTGGTTCAGAAGTCCCTTGTTGCCGTTGTGTGCCATGCCGAGGTTGTGTCCGCCATGCATCATGCCCATGTTGTGTCCACCGTGCATCATGCCCATGTTCTTGTGAGCACCGAACATTGGAAGTTGGTTGTTTCTCGACATTCCAAGACCGTAATGACCGGCCATGAATTGATTGGATGCGCCGCTGAAATCACCGGTTGCAAGGGCTTGCAGAGTGTTTCCAAGGTTCATGGTTGCAATTTCGGAGATGAACTTGGCACCGTAGTAGAGGCCAGCAATTCCGACTGCAGAGGTTGTGAGCTTTGGATCAATCAGACCAAGAGCCTTCTTGGAGGAGACCAGGTGCCCGAGAGCAGCGATGGTTCCAACAGCGATGGCCTTGTTGGTGAAGTTGCCGATGTCCGTACCGATGTTGGTGGTAGTGAACTGGCCAATCTTGTTGGCTGCACTGTCAACATAGGATTCCACACCGATTCTGTCCCAAACCATTGGCTTGATTGCGTTGTAGGCACCGATGGCGAATGCACCGTACACTGCCATGAGACCGTAGCCTGGAAGGGCGTTGACAGCCTTCATTGCGGAATCGTAGGTGTTCTTGCCAGCCTTCTGGACGAATGCTCTGCTCGACTTGGCTCTTCTGCGGCCTCTGGTCGTTCTCTTGGACTTGCGACCTGCGTTGCCGTTCCTTCTGCGAGTTCTCCAAGCCTTCTTGGCTGCTGCACTTCTTTGAGCCTTGGTCATGCGGCCCTTTCTTCTGCGAGCAGGGGAGTTCTTGCGAGACTTGACAGATCTCTTCTTGCCTCGAGAGTTGCGCTTGCGAGTTGCTGCGGCCTTCTTGGCTGCTCTGCTTCTCTTGTTCGCATTTCTCTTGCGAGTTGCTGCGGCCTTCTTGGCTGCTCTTGAACGAGAAGCTTTCGTGCTTCTCTTGGTTGAGGAGGATTTTCTCTTGGCAGGAGACTTTCTCTTGCCAGAGTTGCGCTTGCGAGTTGCTGCGGCCTTCTTGGCTGCTCTGCTTCTCTTGGCAGCGTTTCTCTTTCTGGTTGCTGCAGCCTTCTTGGCTGCTGCGCTTCTCTTGGAAGCAGTGGAACGGGATGCCTTTCTCTTGGCGGTGGTCTTCTTTTTGCCAGCGTTTCTCTTTCGAGTAGCCGCTGCCTTCTTCGCTGCAGCACTTCTCTTTGCTGCGTTTCTCTTTCTGGTTGCAGCGGCCTTCTTCGCTGCGGCGGATCTGGATGCTTTTGTGCCTTTTCTTGCTGCCATTTTCTTCACCTTTTTTGGGGGGTTGACCAGAATCAGGTTCGATTCCGCCATGGAGGGGGCTATGGAGGTTCCACATATAACCGGATTGTCGTCAAACATTTTCATTTGTGTTCAAACCGAATACAATGTGTTCACGGCATTTTCCGACAATCACAAAAGGTTGAAGCCCATGCCAAACGACATGGGGCAGGCCAAACCGAAGACTCCTACGCAGACATTAACGCTGCGTTTGTCGGAGGTTTTGCTTGAATCGCTCCGAGAGAGAGCCGAGACAGAAAACAGAACCTTGAGCAATTTGATTCGGACTTATCTCGAGATCACAGTTCCGCTATCCACGAATGAAGTGAAAGAAAAGATACAGGCTAAAGGAAGGTTGAGAAGGAAGAAGAACGGACGGTGAATGTATGGACCGTCCAGTTGTCAAGTCGCTGACTCCTATTCGCAAGGCTTTGTCAAAAGGGCATACCATCATTGCAGGCCAAACCCAGTATGGGAAATCTACTGCAGCATTGTCGATGTTTCATTGGGATATTTTCGATGGTCGCACAAACCCACTTCACCTATTTGTAGATACGAAGCATGATGATTCAATCCCTCCGCACGGAGTTTTGGTGCGGAACATGAGTGAGCTTCGCTTGCAGATTTCGATGAAAACGAAGCGAGTCGTGTATCGGCCTCCCGGCGATGAAGGACGAATTGACGAATTGACCAAGATAATCGATTATCTGTTCCGGCTCAAGGACGACAAGCCACCAAAGAGAGGGCATCGGAACCGACCTGTGATCATCTTCATCGATGAGATACAGCTCTACGCAGGAAACCAAGCGAAGCATTCTGGCTTGCAGAGGCTTGCTACAACCGGGCTCGGCAAGAAAATTCTCATGGTCGCCATCGGGCAGCGCATCCAGGACATCAACAAACAGGTGTATTCACAATGCAACAATACCATCTGTTTCTTCATGCGTGAGCGTCGAGAATACCTGCGTTCACAGGGTATCGAGGAAATCGCTGATGTTTCAAACTGGCTTCGTGAGAATCCGTATCATTTCGCATACCTGTTTGCAGGAGACGACAAATTGAGGATTCACGCACCATTACCGTTGCCAGGACAAAACCCCGTGCTCAACAGAATCCTCGGTATCGAGTGATCACTTTTCGGCGTCGGCAAAGATTTCTTGGATTGGCTTTGCCATGATAACGCTGTGTGTCCGCAGAAGCGACACACCATTCTCTACTGCACTCGTCAAAGCAGAACGAACCACACCCAACGGCTCAAACACCGACATGGGCACGAGTTTCATTTCGTGAACATCTACGCCAAGCGTAGGCTCGTTGCTCAATCGAACGGTGACATCCATCACATCCATGCCTGCAGACTCGGCAAGAGTCTGTGGAATGACAAGCAGGGCTTCTGCAAATGCGAGCCTCGCTGCCTCAACCTTTGCGTTCGAAGCTGGTTTTCCGTTCTTGATGGCTGAATACATCTGCGCTTGAATCGTTCCAGCGCCATGAACGACCAGAGGTTCTTTAACGCAAAGGTGTGCAACACCGACTGCATCCTCCAAAGCCCTTTGGAACTCTTCTGCTGATTGCTCTGTAGGAGCAGGGATGATGATAGAGGCTGCTTCAACCTCTTCCCCTTGAACAGAGACATACGGATTGACTGATTCGTGAACCGTAGCGATGCCCTGCCCTAAATCCTCCCCGTTGATGTCGGCAGGATCGGAGATGATGTGTCCTTTCGTGGCTACAGCCAACCGCATCATGTCGCTACGCTTGATGTTCTTGAAAGCGAGGATGCCTTCTTTCCGAAGCCACTGCGCTGCTCGAGAGTCCACTCCCCTTTGACAGAACAGTGTCTTGACATTGTTCTCCTTGATTCTTGATAGGATTTCTTGCATGTACTTGGTTTGCATATCAACGACTTGTGCAATCTTGTCTGGATCATTCAAGGTCATTTGAGCCTGTGGAGGACCGAGTTCGGATTCAAGCAAGAGAATGTTCCCTTCTGAAACCTCCGGCATACCTTGAGTCATTGGAGCCTTGAGGACAACAAGCCCTTCAACCAAATGTGAATCCTTTGGATTGCCAGGAACCGTCAGCAATTTGATTTCCGATGGTCGGGCGATGATCGCTGCCCTTGCGCAGATATCAGCGAGAACATCCAAGAACGCCTCTGCAGACTTCCCTGTGATAGCGGTGCTTGCTGCTTCCTTGCCTGCTTCGTATGGTTCCTTTTTGATTGCGTTTTCGAAGGCGGCTTGTAGTGCCTGTTCGAGCCCAATACGGAATCCCTTGATGATGGCGTTTGGATGAGCGCCACGCTCAATCAATTCAAGGGCTCTACGAAGAAGTTCACCCAGCAAGATGATGCATGTGGTCGTTCCATCGAAAGCGTTCTGCTCTTGGGACTTGGCGACCTCTGCGATGATTTTTGCAATCGGGTCTCGAGTTTCCAATGCCTTGATGATACTTGCACCATCATTGGTGAGGACTTGATTGCCCATCCGGTCAACGAGCATCATGTCCATGCCCTTTGGACCGAGTGTTGCCCTCACTGCTTCTGCCATCTCCCAAGCAGTTTCAACAATCATGCGTTGGGCTTCCCGCCCTCGAATGATTCGGTTGTCTTCCATCATGTTTCGTCTCAAGTGCTTTATCCCTTTGAAGATTTCAATACAATCCAACCAAAGGCATTCGTGCCGGAGGGTTTCGTTTGACTCGCTCATTGATCTGTTGGGGCGAGAAGGTGTAGGCACGATACCTCGCATAGAACTCTGGAATCACCTTGTTGAAGTGTTCAGTGATGTATCGGGTTTGTTCAAGTGTGAGGAACGGCTTGTCTCCCATTTTGTCCTGGAAAGCTTCCTCTGCGATGTTGAATTCTTCCATGATGTCGTTCTCGAAGTCCTCGATATTCTCCACCATATCTTCAACTGGTAGTCTGTCTTTTTTCATGAAGTGGAACCAATCAACACGGTCTGCGATGATTGTGAAGCAATCTTGGATTCCGTGATTGATGAACAGACCATGCATGACTTTGAAATCGTCAGGACTGGTTTGACTCGGCTCCCACGCGCCCGGGTGCGTGTGCATCCATGCGGTTGCGCCCTCGAGCATGTTCCCCGCAACATTGACGAAGTTCTCATGCCCTGGCCCTTCTTGCCAGTACAAATAACCATCACGAACCCATCCTTGTCCTTCACCAAAGTTCTGCAACTTCTTGGACACCTGTTCAAAGAACTCCTTTGAGCCGACAGGTCCTTTCAGTTTCAAACGCTTGAACTTCTTCTTCTCTTCCTTTGGATTCATCAACTTGTGATCATCAATGTATTCCTGGGCATAGGTCGATTTCGTTCCGGGATTGTTGAGCATGCGTCCTTCGTGATGGACGATGATTTTGTCGTACAACGGATGCTCCTTCCCTCGAATGACGACTGTGCGTTCGTCGCCATAGAGTTCCAAATACCCTCTTGTTTCAACACGGAGGCGTGGTTCGCTTTTCTTGTCGGGGAAGTGTTTGAGAAGGGCGTATCCATCAACTTCAACCTCACTCTTAGCGTAGTAGTGCTTGCCTCCCGTCTCAACAGAGATGATGTATTCGGGTTGGGAGAACGCGCCTACGACCTTGAATCCCGCCCTCTTGCGAAACATGTTGATGCGAACGATCTTGCCATACGATTTGTCCAACTCGCCCGATGGCGGTTCTTCGAGCTTATCCACTGTCAACTTCGACTCTTTGCCTCTGTTGACCACTTTCACCTTTGCACCCTTGACCATTTGATTGGTGATGTCCATGGAAAACCTACCTTCTTCGGGAATAGGTTGTACTGGAGGATTCGCTTCCCATTCTGGCCCAGCCAGTTTGAAATCCTTGGTCAATTTTTCATCAGTGACCACAATTCCCTTCTCGCTGACCATCTTGAATTCGGGTTCGCCCTGTTTGTCCTTCATCACAACTTGCCGTGGGCGGAACAATCTGTGCAAGGTGATTGGAACGCCTGTGTTTGGAATGCGAATCGTGCTGCCCCTGTATTCGAAGGTGTGTTGGCTCTTGAGGTGAATCAATTTTTGACCAAGTGCGATGCCCGGTGGATTCTTGAAAATGTCCTTGTCCCCAAACTTCTTCTTGATCTCATTCCAGTTCGTTCCCTTTCCTTGTGGGAACAGTTTGTCCTTTTCCTGCTGGGACAATTTCTTGAACTCCTTGAGTTTCTTGACCTTCTCTACATCCACCTGCTTGTTCTGGTTCTTTTTCTCTTGAGCCTTCTTCGCTTCCTTGATTCTGCGACCAGTTCCAGGGATGAGGTTCGAGAGAACGAGCTTCGTGACGGGCGTTGACAGTTTCATTCCTTTCTTCTTGGCTTCTTTGAAGGCTTCAAGTCCCTTCTGCTCAACCTTCTTTCCACCTTTGTTGGCTTCTTTGATGGCTTTGTCTCGGTCAAGTTTGCCGTCTTTGGTTCGTGGGACTTGTTTGCCCATCGCTTCCAAAGCCTTGATGATGTCCTCGTTGGAAGCATCTTTTGAGATGTTAGCGCCACCGCTTGAGGAGTCAAACAACTCATTGATTTCTTTGTTTGAAAGGTTCAAGTTGAGTTCCTTCTTCTTCTGGAACACCAAGTTCTTGCTTTTGCCATCGCCTTTCTTGACCCAACCAGCAATCATTTTCAATTCATTGCCCGTGATGCCTTTGCCTTTGAGGAACTCCTCCACATCATCAATCGGATTCAACCGAGGTTGCAGCATGGACGACTCTTCTATGAGCGTCTTGAGTAGAATGATGTCGTCGTTGTTCAGTTCTTGAGCGCCACGCAAGATCACAGAACGGACATTTCGTTGGGCTTGAATGGTTGGACCTGGCTTTCCAATTGATAGTGGAATCGAGAAGGTGATGCTCTTTTGCATACCAAAGTCGTCGATGTCCTGTTTGGTTTTCGTGAAACCTCGCTCTTCAAGTTCAAGTTCGAGCATTGGGAGTAGCGTTGCCCTTCGCTCGTATCCATCCTCGTCAGCCCCGTATGCGATTCTCATGGACACTTGTTGCCACTTGACGCCTGGAGGGAGTTCTGTCGGAGGATTGTTCTTGACGCCTGCAGCATAACTGGCAACTGCCTTCTCTGCTTGGACTGTGTCAGTTCCTTCGTTGAACTCGACCAAGTGCGACTCGATTCCTCGCATGAGACCTTTGTTGTGAATGAAGTGCTTTCGCCAATCTGCCGTGTCAATCAACACCTTAGCACCTGGAGCGTTCTCTCGAATGTGTCTCGCCAAATCAAGTGCGTCCTCGTTGTCCTTGTCGTCATGAACTGGACCGTTTGCGAACAATACAACATCGTATCCGCCCCACACGGGATAGTCTGCGGGATATGAATGAATGTCCAACAGGAGAAGCGGGTTCTTGTCAAGCAACTTGTCCAGCGT
>Ga0160423_10002596_pt1 | contig 15100 bp, 16 predicted proteins | sample CRUFie14St8metaG_FD_108191 | JGI IMG/M metagenome (GOLD analysis project Ga0160423, IMG submission 108191) | Marine microbial communities from the Costa Rica Dome - CRUD Field 142mm St8 metaG | ecosystem: Environmental > Aquatic > Marine > Oceanic > Photic zone | place: Costa Rica: the Eastern... | reverse complement strand
GTAAAAATATTTAAAGAAGAAGGAGATAAATGTCCAAGATGTTGGAAACTTTATAAACAACTAGATGAAAAAAATCAGCTTTGTGATAGGTGTATATCGGTAATTAATGAAAATTAACAAAGATTTAATTTTAGCTTTTATAATTTCTTCGATCACAGTGATTCTTGATCAGATTTCAAAATTATTAATTTTAAACTATAAATTCTTACTTCCTATGAAGGTGTCTTCCTTTGACATTTTGAATATAGTGTATGTTGAAAATAAAGGTATCAGTTTTGGAATGCTTTCAGAGTATAATATTCCTTTTTGGTTAGGGATATTGTCCTTTGTGATTAGCATATATGTAATCTTTCTGATAGTAAAGTCTGAAAGTAAGTTGGAATTAACTGGATTGTCATTAATTTTAGGTGGAGCAATTGGGAACGGTATTGATAGATTATTTAGTGGTTATGTAATTGATTTTATTGACCTTTATTATAGGAATTTTCATTGGCCGGCATTCAACTTTGCTGACTCGTTTATAACCGTGGGAGCCGTTTTATTTTTTATTAAGTTATTTTTTATTAAATAAGAAAATAATTGAGAATTATGCTTTCCAAAGTCATAAACTAATGTTATCTATATATTTTATAAGCAACAAAATGTTTGTATTAATTTTTAATTGAACACTATATATAGTATAATTATGCAAATCTTAAGTACATTTAGAACATTGTCTATATCAATGGTTCTCATATTTGTGCAATCATGTTCAACAATCGAGTCTACAGTCGACTCAACGTTGGATTCCATAAGTGAAGCTGGAGACTTTATTTATGATTCTGTTAATTTCTGGGATGAGGACGAACCAGAGCAAAGTGAAGCTGTGATAATTGAGGAAGCGGTAGAAGTTCCAGAGTATGCTATTCCAGATGAGAGTTACTTTGAACCTGGCTTAAGTCAGGAACAAAATTTTAGCAATCAACAGAGCTTTCAGCCTCAAGCTAATGTCCAACCTTACTATGATCCAATTTATAGGAGCCAGAGACAATACTATTATGTGGGACCTAATGGAACTCCAATGCTAGCCCCACCACCTCCCCCTTTTCCTCAGTATTCAATTGATCAAGTAGCCCCACTTCCTTATTCATATTCAAATAACCTTGATATTCCAAGATCATCTAATCCAAATATGAACAATTTTGCACCTAGACTGAATTTAGGTGTTACTAACCCAAATCAAAATGTTAAACCAACTATTACACTCGAAGAAGAAATGGAACTATTTGGAATACAAAATGATTGTGTTAGAGTAAAAGAAGATTATGTAAACGGTGGATTTATGTGTGATGATTATGATTAATAATTACTTAAAGTATTTTCTTATCTTTTCTGTATTTTTATTAAACTCTTGCGAAACTCTTCAAGATTTTGCCGGTTTAAATAAACCTGACCTTGAAATAGATTTATTTGAAGAAACGCCCGAATTGGTTCTTCCCCCAGATTTTGGAAAAGTTGCTAAAAGAAATAAATATAGAAATGAAAAAATTATCAATCAAACGCCAGATTTTAATGATAATTTTCAGCAACCACAATATCAAAGCATCCAACCCCGTGTGACAAATTATATTGCTCCTAGAATAAACATTGAATCATCACCAACTCCGTCTGATTCACTCGAAAGATTCAAAGAGAATAAAAAATTTACAATTGGCCAATGGGTGTACGGTCAATATATACAAGGTTTTAAACAAGGAAATCTTTATTACAGACCAATTTACGATAAGGGTTATAACTTTTCCAGAAGATATTTACCTGATCAAAACATAACTTCCTTTTTAAGACCACAACAACAATATATTGAAAATGCAAATAGAAGAGAATCCATTCCAATGGATTCAAATTTTCAGAATTTAGAAAATTTACCAATAATTGATTAAATGAAGATAGTTGGGATTTTATTTATTCTACTACTTTGCTTTGAATCCAAATCAAACATAAATTTCAATGCTAAATCAACTACTTTGGAAAATGGATTGAGATTAATTGTTGTAGAAAATCCAAGAGCTCCTGTCGTTGCTCAAATGATGTGGTATAATTTTGGATCGAATATAGAACAAAGAGGTAAAAGTGGTTTAGCTCATTTTATGGAGCATCTTATGTTTAAAGGAACAAAGAAATTCCCAAATAGTTATTATTCAGATTATCTTTCAAAAATAGGTGGTAGTGAGAATGCATTCACAAGTTACGATTATACGGCGTATTACCAAATTTTTCCAAGTCAACATTTGGAAAAAATTATCGAACTCGAAGCTGACAGAATGAACAACTTAACTCTAACAAAAAAGAATGTGGAAATTGAGAAAAAAGTAATTTTAGAAGAAAGATTTCAAAGAATTGAGAGCGATCCGTCTGCACAACTTGACGAATCTATGAGAACCGTATTATTTCCAAATGATTATTATGGTCGACCTATAATTGGTTGGAAGCACGAAATCGAAAATCTCTCTTATGATGATGTAATCGATTTTTATAAAGAAAATTATAACCCCAACAACGCTATTTTAATTTTGTCAGGAGATATAAAATTTAAAAATGCAAAAAAATTAGTAAATAAATATTACAAATCTATAAAATCTTCACAAAAGATTAAACTTAATAAATTAAATAATCCTGATCTAAAAACTTCTACAAATGTCGAGCTAAGCAATGAAAATGTGAAGCAACAAATATGGAAGAGAATATATAGAACAAAGTCTTATAATGACTCAATGACTCAGTCAATTGCATTAGATTTAGGAATGAAAATTCTTGCCGGAGGGACTTCTAGTTTATTGTACGAAGAGTTTGTAAATAAAAAAAAGATTTTTTCAATGGTGGGAGGTTTTTTTCAAGGTTTAACAAAAGGAAACGGATATATTTATTTTTACGCAATACCCAATAAGAAAGTTGAACAGTCTGAAATAAGTGACTTGTTGGATAAATTTATAGTTCAAGCCATAGATGAGGGTATCTCCGAAGAAAAATTAATCTTAGAAAAGAAGAAATATTACTTTGATAGTATTTACGGCATGGACGGAATTTTAAAACCTGCTGAAATTATAGGAGAAGCATTAACTATTGGTTTAAGTCTGGATGATATTGAAAATTGGAATGACAAACTTGATAAGATAAATCTGGAAATGGTAAAAAAAGAATTAAAAGAATTTTCAAAAAATAGAAATTTTGTTACAGGAAACTTGAAGAATTGAGATTTATTTTTTTATTTTTTTTATTAATATTCAAAAACTTAGATGCTTTTGAATATAAAAATCTTAAAACAAATTCTGGAATTGAATTTTGGTTTGTCGAGGATAAATCAATACCAATCGTCAGTGTAAGTTTTAGTTTTAGGGGAGGGAGTTCAATTGATATTAAAGACAAAAATGGTATTTCAAATTTGATGACATCTCTTCTGGACGAAGGAACTCGTAATTTAACTTCAAAGCAATTCAAAAACGAAATGAAAATGAATGGAATGAAGTTAAGCTTTAGTACACAGAAAGATAGGATTGATGGTGTATTTCAAATTATTTCAGCTCAGGCAAAGGATGGTTTTGATTTATTTTACGAAGCTTTAAATCATCCAAGCTTTAATGAGGTGGATATTAACAGAGTTAAGAGACAAGTTATATCTAGTATAAAAATTGATGAATCTGATTTATCAACTTTAGCTTCAAACAAATTTAATCAACACTTTTTTAAAGATCATGTTTTCTCAAACAACATAAAAGGATCGGAAGAATCAATTAAAAACATTACAAGAACTGATTTAGTAAACTTTCATAAAAAATCTTTTGTAAAGAATAATTTAGTAATTGGTGTTGCCGGCAATATAAATGTTAATAAAATAAAAAAATATATTGAACTTGTTTTTGGGGAATTAAAAGACAATCAACAAAATTATTCTATTAAACAATTTAAGGCTCTATCTGTTGGGCAAAAAATATTTGAAATGAAAACACCACAGTCTAGTGTTTTATTTGGTCACCCTGGATTAGAAAGAAATAATGAAAATTTTTTTGCACTTAGAATTGCGAACTATATTTTGGGTGGTGGTGGATTTCAATCTCGTCTTTATAAAAATATCAGGGAAAAAAAAGGTCTTGTTTATTCAATTTATTCATATTTATTGTCTTACGAAAATGATGGTGTAATTGTTGGGGGCTTTCAAACAAGGAACAAATCTGTCTTTAAAACTATTGAAAATGTAAAAAATGAATGGGAAAAACTTAATAAACGTGGAATTACAAAAAGCGAGTTAGACAATGCTAAAGCTTATTTTAATGGATCTTTTACGAGGAATTTTACAAGCACTCTATCGATAGCAAGATTATTACAAGTTGTTCAATATTATGAGCTTGGAGCCGATTATTTTATTAAAAGAGAGAAAATCATAAATAGTCTAAATCTAGAAAAAGTAAATGGTATAATTTCAGAATATTTCTCAAACGAAAAATTGTTTTTTATGATTGTCGGAGAGCCAGAAAAGAAATGATTTTTTTACAAGAGACATTTAATTTAGAAAAAAAAGTAAAAAAAACACAAAAACAGAAATATACAAAGTCAAAAATCAAAATATTAGAATTAATAAAAAAAAAATCTTTTGGTTTTATTCAAGATTTGCATCAAAAAGATTTCTCAGACATTTATCAATTTTCTGAAAAACTTCAAAAATTCGAAAACGTATTATTTTTAGGAACAGGTGGTTCTAGCCTAGGTGGCAAAACACTAGTTTCATTGATGGATAATATTTTTATAAATGCGACCAGACCTAGAGTTTTTTTTGTAGAAAATATTGATTCATCGTCAATACATGGTTTGCTACAAAATATAGATTTAAAAAATTCAGCTTGTGTTGTTACATCTAAGTCAGGTGAAACAATTGAAACAATTGCGCAGTTTTTCTTTGTATTCAATGAATTTAAGAAAAAAAAAATTTCTATAAAAAAAAGATTTTTCATTATCACTGAAGATAAACAAAGCACACTGAAAGAAATTCAGGAGAGTGAAAATTTAGATTTTTATCCGCATCCGATTGATATTGGGGGACGATATTCTGTTTTCTCAATTGTTGGTTTAATTCCATCAAAAACCATTGGTTTTGACATAAAGCGTTTTTGTAACGGAGGTAAAAGTTTTTTAAAGGAAATAGAAAATGAAAATAATTTTGATTATTACTTTACACCTATTTCAAATTTAATTGATCTAAAAAAAAAAGGTGTGAATATGTCAATAGTAATGCCATATCATGATTCATTAAACAATTTATCATTTTGGTACAGACAACTATGGGCTGAAAGTATTGGAAAAAAAGGTAAAGGTATAACTCCAGTAAATGCTTTAGGAACAGTTGATCAGCATAGTCAGCTACAACTTTATTTAGATGGTCCAAAAGATAAGTTTTTTACATTTATTGAGAAAGCAAGAGACAAGAGTGTTACAAAATTAGATTGTCATTATTCTAAATCTAAAATATTTCAAGATCTTCATCAGAAATCATTAGAAGAACTACTCAATGCAGAGATGAACGCAACCATTAAAACTATCAGTAATAAAAAAATACCTATTAGAAGAATAACTTTGGAGTCCTACAATGAGAAATACATTGGAAGTCTAATGATGTTTTTTTTTATAGAAACAATCTTTAGTTGTTTCTTGCTAGAGGTAAATCCATTTGACCAGCCTGCGGTGGAAGAGGGGAAAAAATTAACTAAAAGATTTCTTAAATATAATGAGTGAGATCAAATTATTATCAGACAGTTTAATTAATAAGATTGCAGCTGGAGAAGTTTTAGAGAGACCCGCATCGGCTGTTAAAGAATTGGTAGAAAATAGTATTGATGCTGGGGCCAAGAAAATCGATATTTTTATAGGGAACGGCGGTAAAAGTAACATAACAGTTTTAGATGACGGTTGGGGTATAAAAAAAGATGAATTAGAAAAAGCCGTTCTACGTCACACAACTTCGAAACTAAATTCATCAAATTTAAATTGTATTAAAACAATGGGCTTTAGGGGTGAAGCATTGTCTTCGATAGCATCTGTTTCAGACTTTTCCGTAAGTTCTAATCAGAAAAATAATTCAGAGGGTTACGAGATTAAAATAGTTTCAGGTAAAGTTAAATATGTAAAACCTATAAATCAGAAAAAGGGAACTTGTGTTAAAGTAAGAAACTTATTCTTTTCAACACCAGCAAGATTAAAATTTCTTAAATCTGAAAACTATGAATCTATTCTTATTAAAAGACTTATTCAAAATTTTGCTATAATTCATTTTGATAAAGAATTTAATCTTTATTTAAATAACAAAATTACAATCAAGACATCTTTATCAAAAGATAGAGAAGTAAAAAATAGATTTTTTAATAGGGTAAACCAGATATTAGGGACAGATTTTGTTGAAAATTCAATCGATCTCGAAGCACATTCTGAATTTATTTCACTATCTGGTCTCCTTGGATATCCAACTTTTAATTATTCAAACTCTAATAATCAATTTGTTTTTGTTAACGGAAGAGTAATTAATGACAAGACTTTGAATACAATTTTCAGGGTTGCATACAAAGATGTAATGTTCCATGACAGATTTCCGCAGCTTATTCTAAATATAAAGTGTCCACACGACTGGGTTGATGTAAATGTGCATCCGATGAAAAATGAGGTGAGATTTAGTGACTTTAATTTACTTAAATCATTCATTATTAAAACATTTAGAGATTCATTTGAAAAAATAGGTTATGAAAATAATAAATTAAAATCATCAGCACCGCTAGTTGAGGAAAACTATGTAAATGGTTTTCAGGAGAAAATAAAACTAAAAGAAACAAATTATTCTAATTATGAAATAAATAATAATTATGATTCATTGCAGGAGTCAAATAAGCCTGAGCAGTTCTATCCCCTAGGACACGCTAAAAGTCAGTTTCATGCGAATTATATTATATCAGAAACTGAAGAGGGAATAATAATAGTAGACCAGCATGCAGCTCATGAAAGGATTGTATATGAAAGTTTAAAGAAAGATTATTATGAAAATAAAATTAAAACTCAACTTTTATTAATTCCTATTATTTTAAATTTAGACAATCTGGTAATAAAAGATTATGAAAAAAAATTGGAAAACCTAGGAAAGTTTGGATTAAAAATAGACGCATTTGGATCAAATTCGGTAATTGTGAGAGAAATACCAGCCTTAGTTTCAGATTGTAACGTCAAAAACCTTGTAGATGCTGTTATTAATGATATGGCAAATGAGAACTCTTTAAATTATTTGGAAACAGAAGTTAATAAAATTTGCTCAACAATTGCATGTCATGGTTCAATAAGATCCGGAAGAAAGCTTGAAGTTGAAGAAATGAACGACTTATTAAGAAAAATGGAAAATACTAAAAATTCCGGACAATGTAATCATGGACGACCAACTTTTATAAAATTAAATATCGTAGAGATAGAAAAATTATTCGGAAGAAAATAAGTTATATTTTTTTCAAAAAAAGAAATTTCGATTTTGATATTTTTTTCGTCTTCATAATTTCAAAGGAATCAAAATTTAAATCAGTTATTTTTTCTCCGAACTCAAGTACGCCAAAAGAATTTTTTTTCATTAAAAAATTTATCTTTTCTATAATTAATTCCAGTGAATATTTTTGATAGGGTGGATCGCAAAAAAAAAGATCAAATTTATCTTTAAATTTGGGAAATTTATCTTTTATAATGTCTAGTTTAACTATTTTAACATTTTGAATTATCTTCAATTCCTGACAGTTTTTTCTACATAAATTTAATGATTCATTTGAAGAGTCAATAAAGGTTACATGCTCAGCTCCTCTAGAGAGAGCTTCTATCCCTAAGGCACCAGTACCGCAAAAACAATCAATTATCGCTTGTCCAGTAAGTTTTTTTTTATCTTTTATGAGAAGAGAGTTTAGTGTATTAAAAATCATTTCTCTTGCTCTGTCAGATGTTGGACGAATTGAATTATTAGATGGTGTTTTAATTAATCGTGTTTTAAATTTGCCTGAAATTATTCTCATCAGTAAACCCTATTGAATTGAGTAATTTATCTACAAATTTGATTTCTATTTCAACTAAATTTCCAATTCCAATGTCATTTAATTCAAAAGGTCCAAAACTTATCCTTTTCAATTTTTGAACTTTGAGATTAAAGTAATTAAGAACTTTTCTTATTTCTCTATTTTTACCTTCAGTTAATTTAACTTCCATCATATTTTTTTCTTCACTATTCGATAATTTTATTTTAATTTCATTATACAAAATACCATCAACTAAAAATTGACCCTCAACCAATTTATCTAAATTTTCAGGAATTTTTCCCGAAACTTTGACAATATATCTTCTTTCAATTTTATTACTTGGATCTTCAAGATACGAAGAAAGCTTCGGATTCGTAGTTAATAGTAATAAACCCTCGGATTTTATATCTAACCTTCCAACGGAAACAACTCTTGGAAGATCTTTAGGAACTAATCTAAACAGGCTTTTTTGCGAAAATTGTTCTTTATTAGACGAAACATAACCTACAGGTTTATTTAAAATCCAAACCCTCGTTTTAATATTAGTTAATGGTTTGTCTTTTACTTTAATGGATTTTATAAGACTTTTCTCAATAAAAAATTCTTTAAAGACATTATCATTAATTTTAACGTCACCATTTTTTATTAAAAATTCTGCGTTTTTCCTTGAACAGATTCCCGCATGTGAAATTAATTTAGACAACCTAATTAATTTATTTGTCAATTTTTTTCTTGGCTGATGTTATTAATGACTTAATGACATTAATGTCCTTGTTGTCAATAAGAAATTCTGGATGCCACTGGACGCCCAGACAATAATTGGACCTTGTACTTTCTATTGCTTCAATAACACCATCTTCTGAAACCGCAGAGACAATAAGGTTTTTCCCCAACTTGTCAACGGCTTGGTGGTGTGCTGAATTTACAAACATTTTCGAGCATTTTACAAAACTGAAAAGTATTGTATTTTTTTTTATATGAACAAAGTGACTAGGTTCATTTCTGGGATTTGGTTGCTCATGGTTTATATCAGAGTCTATTACATCAGGGATATGTTGAAGAAGAGTTCCTCCTAGAACAACATTTATTAATTGTTGTCCGCCGCAAATTCCGAGCACCGGAATTTTTTTTTGGATGGCTTTTTTAGTTATCTTAAATTCAAAATTCGTTCTTCCATTTTTAATTCTCAATGTCGGTTTTCTCTCCTGACCATACATTTGTGGATCAATATCAAAATCTCCCCCAGTTACAAGAAGTCCATCTATAAAGTTTAAATATTGATTAATCGCTTTTACATTATTTGGTAAAAAAATAGATATGCCACCTGCAATTTCGATAGATTCAGAATAATTTTTCCTAGCCGCGTACCATGGATATTTTGAATAGGTTTGCTCTTCTTCCTCATCCAACGTTATTCCAATTACAGGCTTATTCATTAATCTTTTAAAAATTAAACTTAATGTTAGTATATTAAACATATGCGAAGATGTTGTAAAATTTTTATAAATAATTACGAGATTATTGCTGATTTAAATAACTCATTAACCGCATCTCAAATTTGGAACTCACTCCCTATTTCTTCTGATATTCATACATGGGGAAATGAAATATATTTTGATACTTCTGTAAGTGTTGAAATTGAAGAAAATGCTAAAGAAGTTATTCAGTTAGGAGAAATAGTTTATTGGCCCACTGGAAAAGTTATTGCAATCGGTTTTGGGAAGACACCAATATCTCTCGGAGATGAAATTAGACTTGCATCCAAATGTAATGTTTGGGCTAATACTAGTTTTGATTTAAAAAAACTAGTTAATGTTCGTCAAGGTGAAAAAGTATTGGTCGAAAAGAGGTGAGTATAGTATGAATGAATATTTTATGAAACTTGCTTTAGATTTAGCAAAAAAATCGTTTAAACAAAATGAAATACCTGTTGGTTGCGTTTTAGTAAACGATAAAAATGAAATAATTAGTTGTGCTTCAAATTCCATGGTAAAGAATCATGACCCAACTTCGCATGCTGAAATAGTTGCAATACGAAAAGCATGTAAGAAATTAAAAACAACAAAACTTTTAAATTTCTCAATTTATACAACTTTAGAACCATGTTTGATGTGTGAATCGTTAATTATAAGTGTTGGCATAAAAAAAATTTATTTTGGTGCTTTTTCAGATAATGTAAAAATTCATAAGAGAAAAATAAAAAATTATTTTTCCAATAATAATTATGAATTTTTTGGAGGATTTAAAGAAAAAGAGTGTTCAGATTTAATAATTAATGCTTTAGAGAAAAAAAGATAATCATACATTTTTTTGACCAATATCATTTCTAAAAAAACCTTCCTTCCAACCAATAGCTTCTACAGCTTTATATGCAATTTTCCTTGCATGTGCGATTGAATTACCTTGTGCAGTGACAGCTAGCACTCTTCCACCTGAAGAAATTACTTTTTCTTTTTTTAATGCAGTTCCAGCATGGAATATCTCAACTCCTTTAATAGATTGTGCCTTTGACAGATTACTAATAACTTTATACTTTTTATAGTTGCCAGGATATCCTTTGGAAGCCACTACAACGCAGACAACAGATTGTTTTTTATTTCTAATGGTCAAATCAGAAAGCTTATCTTTTAAATTATAATCAATAATTTTTAAAATATCAGTTTGCAAGTTTCTTAGTAAAATTTGACACTCTGGATCCCCGAATCTTACATTATATTCAATAACGAAAGGCCCCTGTGAGGTTATCATTAGACCAAAAAAAAGTATGCCTCTGTATACCAATTTATCTTTTTTAAGTCCTAATGATGTTGGAATTAAAATTTTTTTTTCGATTTGATTTTGGATTTTTTTTGTCATTTTTCTCGTTGGACTAAAGCAGCCCATTCCCCCGGTATTAGGCCCTTCATCATTGTTAAAAGCTCTTTTGTGATCTAGCGCGTAACCTAGTTTAGCAAAACCATTTTTATCAAAGAAAGCGAAATAACTTACCTCAAAACCTGACAAATATTCCTCAATTATTACTTTTTTTCCGGCTGAACCAAATTTTTTTTTTTTCATTATTTCATCTAGACCATTGATTGCTTCGCGTTTGTTTCTGCAAATAATTACGCCCTTTCCTGCTGCTAATCCATCTGCTTTTATAACAATTGGGTATTTTGTTTCAGATACATAATGAACAGCTGAATTAAACGATTTAAATTCTTTGTATTTAGCTGTATTAATTTTGTTTTTTATTAGAAATCTTTTTGCAAAAGACTTCGATGATTCGAGCTTAGAAGCTTTTTTACTAGGACCAAAAACGGGTATACCTTTTGATCTTATATAATCACTTAGACCGTCCTCTAAAAATTGTTCAGGACCAATAATTACTAAATCAATTTCTTGTTTTTTACAGAATTTTATTAATTCATTTTTTTCATTTAAATCTAAGTTTTTACAAACCGCAATTTCTGATATTCCTGCATTGCCTGGGATGCAGAATAAAGAACGACATTTTCTGGATTTTCTTACAGCCCAGCATATTGCATGTTCTCTTCCACCACCACCTAAGACTAAAATATTCAAGAAATTATTCCTTTTTTGATTTTTTTAAACTAAATTTGAAACATGAATATTCTTTCAAATATTGAAAAATTCACAGTCTCTCAATTAAACTATTCTATCAAAAATTTGATAGAAAATAAATTTCAAATTGTTTCAGTTATTGGAGAAGTGTCACAAGTGAAGAAACATGGTTCTGGTCATATCTATTTTTCATTGAAGGATGAAGAAAGTGTTATTTCTGCTATTTGTTGGAGATCAGTTGTCCCCCGTCTCAAAATAAATCTAGAAGATGGTATAAAAGTTGAAATCAAAGGGAAAGTTACAACATACTCACAACAATCCAAGTATCAATTGATTGTTCAGCAAATAGTTTTTGAGGGTGAAGGCAATTTGTTAAAACTTCTTGAACAAAGAAAAAGAAGATTAGCTGAACTTGGTTTTTTTGATGAATCAAAAAAGAAAGAAATCTCGAAATTTCCAAATTCAATTGGGGTTATCACATCAGAATCGGGAGCAGTTATAAAAGATATAATTCACAGAGTATCTGATAGATTTCCAACAAAATTACTAATTTATCCCTCAAATGTTCAGGGAGAAAAATGCTTAGATGACATAATTAGAGGGATTGAGTATTTTAATATTAAAAAAGACAATTCAGTTGATGTTATAATAATTGCCAGAGGAGGGGGTAGTTTAGAGGATTTAATGCCATTTAATGAAGAATTATTGGTAAAAAAAATCTTTGAGTCAAAAATACCAATTGTTTCTGCTGTTGGACACGAAACAGATTACACTTTGTGTGACCTTGTCTCTGATCTCAGAGCTCCAACACCTTCAGCTGCAGTTGAAATGATATTACCTAACAGAAAGGAAATTCTTATTAGATTATTGGATTCAGAAAGTAAATTAAAAAAGATATTTGCTCATTTTTTTGATAACCACAAATTAAGTCTTAAATTATTATCGTCTAAAATACCTGAATTATTAGAAACAGTGAATAATCATTTTCAGGAATTAGATTATCATGAACAAGGTCTAAAAAATTTTTTAAACTCAGTTTTTAAAAATATGAAGATAAATTTATACAGAGTTATCCAAAAGTTTTCACCTAGTAATCTATCTAATATGGTGAAACTAGAGTTATCTAAAGTTTTAAATAATTTTGAAAAAAGTACTTTTTTTATAAATCAGAATCTTGATACTAAAAAAGAACGATTTAATTCAAAATCTAAAGAACTTTCAATTTTGTCATATAAACAAACATTGAAGAGGGGTTTTGCTGTTATAAGAAAAGAAGATGTTATAATCAAAAATGATTTAGAGATTAAACATAATGATAAAATTGAGATAGAGTTTGCAACAAGTAAAACTAAAGCTAAAAAAATATAATGTTTTTAATTTTTTTTATCATTCTTATTTTTCCAGTAAATTTTAAAGCTGAAACATTTCCTAAAATTTTCGGTTGTTTTTGCGAGGGAGGGGTCATAACAGGAAATCTTGAGAATGGAAGTAAATTAAAAATTGACAATAAACAAGTCGAAGTTTTTGAAAAAGGAAGATTCATCTTTGCATTTGGGAGAAAATACAAAGACAATGTAAAAATTGAAATAAATGATAAAGTAAAAAAATTCACAGTTTCAAAAAAAAAATACAAAATTGAAAATATTAAAGGTCTTCCCAGGAAAAAGGTTGAACCATCGAAAGAGGATTTAAACAAAATAATATCTGATCAGAACAAAATAAAAAAAGCAAAGTTAATTGGTTACAAAGAAAGACTTTTTAACGAAAAATTTATATTACCCTCAAAAGGAAGAATGTCAGGATTTTATGGAAGTCAACGAATCCTTAATTCCAAACCAAGAAGGCCTCATGCTGGAATAGATATTGCTGCAAAGGAGGGTACAAGAGTGATTGCCCCTTCTTCAGGAATTATCAAATTAGTGGAAGAGGATATGTTCTTCACTGGAAATACTGTGATAATGGATCACGGCTTAGGACTAATTTCAATTTTTGCTCACTTGAAGGAAGTTTTTGTTGAAAAAGGAGAAAAAGTGTTGCAAGGTCAAAAAATTGGCTCAATTGGTATGACAGGAAGAGCAACAGGTCCTCATCTTCATTGGGGTGTTTATTTAAACAATACATCTGTAGACCCAGAGGTCCTTTTAAAATATGAACTTAATTAGCATAAAGGCATTCCAAAACTCTCTTTTCAAATTTTTTTCTCTTTTCAATTTTCAAATTTAGATTTACAGGTTTTATTTTATTCTTAAATTCTTCAGGAACTTTTATATAGTCTTTTTTTGTACAAACAACCGTTAGATTTTCTTTTTTTGCTACATTTAGTATACTCAAAATATCATTTTTTTTGAAAATGTAGTGATCGGAGAAACTTTTTATTCTTTTGATTGTAAAACCAGAATGTAAAAGTGAATTGTGAAAATTTGTATTATTTCCAAGTGCTGAAAACACAAATAAGTTTTTATTCTTGCATGATTCGATACTTATTTCTTTTTTTGCCATAAAAACTTTTTGTTTTGGAATCATATTCTTTTCAAAAATATTACTATTATTTCCAATGATTAGAATTAGATCGCAATTTTTAATACCACTATTAATAGGTTCTCTTAAAGGACCAGACGGAAAAATGTTTTTATTACCAAAACCGTATTCACTATCAATAACTAAAACTTTACAATCCTTTTTTATATCTATGCTTTGCAAACCGTCATCCATGATTATTAACTTTCCACCTTGAGCCTCACAGAACTTTGCTCCTAAAAATTTTTTTTTGGAGACACAGGTCAAGCCAAAGTGTGAATGTAAAAGACTTTCCTCACCAACTTCGTGAAATGAGTGATCCTTTGAGACTATCAAAGGACCTTTTGCTGTTCCTTTATAACCTCTGGTTAAAACAAATATTTTTTTAAAATTTTTTGTTAGAATTTGTCTTATTTCTATTACAGTTGGAGTTTTTCCAGCTCCACCAAGGGTAATATTTCCAACACACAAAACTGGAATGTTACATTTCTTTTCTTTGCTACTTATCTTGTAAATAATAAAACATAAATAGTATAATATTGAAAAAGGAAAGAGTAATAAGTTTAAAAAATTTTTAGATTTCCAAATTTTTTGCATCATTTTATAACACTTCTTAGGATAGACTTTGACTTGTAAAACTGATTTTTACAAAGAGTTTTAAATTTTCGATTAGTTTCTCTATTTAATTTTTTATCTTTTAAAAGTCTCGAAATCATCCGAATAAGCTCAGATGAATTTTTGACTTCAAACCCCGCTTTGTATTTAATAATTTCGTCTTTTATATCTTCAAAGTTTTCCATGTGCGGACCAAAGATCAATGAACAATTAAAATCTTTTGTTTCTATTGGGTTATGTCCGCCATGGTTACTAAATGAACCGCCGACAATTGCAATCTCTGATAATTTAAAAAAAATTCCTAATTCACCAAATGTATTAACTAACAAAAATTGTTCATTAGTAATTTT
>Ga0160423_10002595_pt1 | contig 15101 bp, 32 predicted proteins | sample CRUFie14St8metaG_FD_108191 | JGI IMG/M metagenome (GOLD analysis project Ga0160423, IMG submission 108191) | Marine microbial communities from the Costa Rica Dome - CRUD Field 142mm St8 metaG | ecosystem: Environmental > Aquatic > Marine > Oceanic > Photic zone | place: Costa Rica: the Eastern... | reverse complement strand
TTCATTTACTGCTTGATTAATTAAAGATGATACAGCACCTCTTGATCTGAATAGCAATTCTTCAAAACCAGAAGCATCAACTGTGTTGATATTAAAATTAACATTTACTGCACCATTACCTGTACCTCTTGCAGATTGTGTTATTTGGCCTGTTTGATTTGGAATAAATAATTCTGCACCTTGCTCTCCAACCATTACAGGTTGACCTTTTGATACAGCACCACCTTTTGCAAATCCAAAAAAACCACCACCACCACCACCACCAATAGCATTTAAAAACAATTGTAAAGCAATTTGTCTTTTAAGATTAGTATTTTGTCTTCTAATCATATTGTCTTTATCAGCTTCTTTTTTAAATAAAGTTTCTGATAATATTTTTTCAATTCCCATTAAAGCAATTCTTTCAATTGTAGCAGAAACAATATCCACCAAAATTCTTTGTGCTAATTCTTTAAATGATTTGTTTATACTTTTACCTAAAATTAATGCTTCTGCTAATGAATTTGAAACAGATTGTGTTGCATTTTTTAATCCATCAAAAATTTCATTTGATAAATCAAATTCTTTATTTTGTTCTTTTATTTTATCTAATATTTTTATTTGTAAAGAATTTTGTACTTCCACTTCTTTTTTAAATTGTATATGTGCTTGATGTATATTTTTATATTCTTGTTTTTGTTTTTTAATTTCTTTCGTTCCTTTTGCTAATGTAACATTTAATTCTTCTTGTGCTTTTCCAACACGCATAATTCTATCTTCATAATTTTGTAAATCTCTTAATATTTGTCTTTGTTGTTTATTAATAAACTGAATATCAATACCTGGTATTTTATTAAGTAAATTTAAAAGACCCTCATAAGCATTACGAACACCATCTACAGCTTTTGCAACACCTTTAATAGATATTGAAAATAATTTAACTGCTGTTGTTAAAACACTTCCAATAATTTCTGATATGGTTTCAAAAGCATCTGCATTTTCTTCGATAAATTGATTTAAATCTTTAAATTCTCCCTTTAATGCACTAAAAAATTCTGCGTTTGCAACATTCTTTTTAAAATTAAATAGCTTATCGCCAAGCATTGATAAAGTTCCTGTAAATGTATTTGCAAGTTCATCTGTTGCACCACCAAATTTACCATCTTTACCAAAAACTCTTTCAAATGCTTTTATAGTTTCTTCTGCTGTTACAGTTGCACCAGCTTTAAATCCTAATAAATCTCTAACTCCTTTTTCTCTAAAAATATCAGCAGAGGCTATACCACCAGCAAATGATCTTTGTATTTGTTCTGCTGTTGTTTGAAAATCTAATCCTGTTACTGATGCAACATTACCTGTAATTTCTAAAATTTTTGAAAGCCTATTTGCATCTCCAGCAACTACTGCAAGATTACCTGATGCGTTTTGTATTTGTTCTAATGAAAAAGGTACTTTTGATGCAAAATTTGCCATTACATCAAATGCTTTTGCACCCTCTTGTGTACTTCCAAATAATTGTTTTAATCTTACTTGTAAATCCTCTATACTTCTTCCTGTATCAACAAATGATTTTACAACAACACCAGCACCTATACCAACTAATGCACCTTTAACTGAAAATACTGCACTTTTTAATTTATCTAATCTACCTCTAATACCATTAAATGCTTGTTTGGTTTTATCTTGTGCAAGTATATTTATTTTAAGATTTTGTGCCATTATCTATGTTTTGCTTTCCTCATAACTGATTCATGTTGATCTTGTTCAATCATCATATAACCTAGCCAATGATTATATTCCCAAACTTCCATTTTTAAAAGTTCAGATAAAGTTATTTTTAACCTATCGGCAACAATAAGTAAATTTTTTAATTCAGGTGTAGAATTTAGTTTTTTTTTACTTCTTCTGGAGTGATATTTTGTACCATAGCATTTGCTACTTTTGCTACAACATCAGAATCTACTTTATACATTAAAGCCATTTTATCTTCTGGCTTAAATATTTTATTACCATCTTTATCTAGTGCTTTCATAACAAGAATATCTGCAAGAATACTAACATCAGACATATTGCCTGACTTTTTAAAAAGAATATTTTTCTCGTAAAGATTTATAGGATTCCAATAAATTATACTTGGTTTCCCATGTTCATCTTTCCATTCAGAAACTTCTATAGATTGAACACCAATATTCTCAAAGTGAGAACGAGCATGATCTAATACTGACATAAATTAGGATTATACAGTACCTATAGTTAAAGCACCTGTTCCTTGAAAAGTAACAGTTCTTGAAACGATTGCGTCCATTGAGTTATTAACTGACATACCTGTAACAATTCCTGTTCCTGAAAAACTTCTGTCTCCACTTGCATTACCCTCAGGTAATAAAATAAAAGCGATTGAAGAACCAGCAGTTAAACTTGTTTGTGGGCTATCTGTTTCGTCAAAGTGCATTTCTAATGTTCCAGAGAATGAAGTTCGACCAGCAACAAATGATTTAGTAGCATCTGTTAAAGCTGTATCTTCTACAACATCTCCTGTAGTTTCAAGTGTGAATGATGTTAGTTCTCCAACACCAGTTCCACCAGCAGTAACTACGCCTTCTTTTCCGTGATGTGTTGCCATTTTTTATCCTTGTTAGATTTAGTTTGTTTAGTTTCTTTTTCTTGCTTATAGCCTAAACTTAAAAAATGTTCAAGATTAGATTCATTAATAGTTATCTCTGAATTATCTTTATATAATTTAATATCTTTAGCCATAAGTCCTTTTACATTTTATCTTCTTCTTCGTCAATATCTTCTTCATCTTCTTCAAAATCATCTTCAAAATCTTCTTCCCAATCTTGACTATTATCTTCTTGGTTTTCTTTTAATTCTGCTAATAAATCTTTTACTTCTTCACAAAGCATAGACTCTTTATCATGTAATTTTTCTATCTGATCTATTTTCTTTTCTATTCTGTTTATAATTTTAGTTGTCATTTATTCTCCTATGGTGTTCCAGCTTGATACTCGTACATACATCTAATAGTCATTCTTATACCACCAACAGGAAACAAAGAACCCTCGTCAGTTTCTACTTGTACTACTTCTGTATCAAGTGCGTTGTTACTTCTTGTAATATCAGTTTCTAATGCAGTTTCAATAGCTGTGATTAACTGATTTCTTTTTGTGTCAATATTAGCTTCTGCACCTTTAACAAATCCAAGTACAACAAAATCAATAGTTCCATGTCTTGTTTTAGCACCACTTCCTAATTCAGAATCATCTCTATTTTCTTCTGATGTTTGAACTATTACTGCTGGATATTGTTGCTCTGATAATTCATCTAATAAAAAAGGTTGTCTTGTTGCTTTTCTAATTGTTATTGGGCTAGATATAGCTGATATGGTTGATAATAAATTACTTGCTATGTTTTCTCTTACACTCATATTTTAAACTTTCTTAATTCTTTTTCTACAAATCTGTTGAATTGTTTACTTATAATCTTTTCTGTTCTATTGTTAAAGCCAAAAAATTCTCTTTTAGGATTTCCAAGAACTTGATTAAATAAAGCCCTTTGACGCATTTGTGCATTACTAAAAGCTAATGATACTTTGTTTCTACCAGATTTTTTAACAGTAGATGTTGGTGTTAAACTACCTAACATTCGGCCTGTATAAAATAAATCTACATTAGTTGATTTACCCTCTCTATTTAATTTTTTTAAATAACCTTGTGAGTATGGTGCAAATGGTCTATCTCTAAAATCTATTCCTTTTGTGTTTTGGTTCTAATAATATCTAGTAATTGAAAACCAGATTGTTTTAAACCTTTATCAATAACTCTCGGTAATACTGATTGAAACTTTTTAAATTTTTGAGATACTTGTTTTGAGTTAGATTTTATCTTTAAATCTAAAGCCATTATCTAGTCAATCTTCTAAATCCGTGTAAAGGTTCTCTTTCGTTTGCAACAATATTTCCTGATGAGTCAACATCATATTCAACACCATCTTCTAATATCATTCTCCACTCGATATTGTATTGACCCATATAATATTCTTGCATTCTTTCAAATCTATCTTTTTCTGTTTCTGGTCTAAATTTTGTTAATGCTGGTAAATAAAATCTTCCAAGAAATAAATATACTCCAGCTCTTTCAAACTGATCTAAATTAACTTTTGTATTAACCATTTCAGCAGTATTTAAAACTGTAATATCTGTAAATATATTTGTTTTATATACAGGCCACCACTCTACTCGTAACTGTCTTAAAATATCATTAGTGGTTTGTGCTAAAAAATTTGTTGTTTCTGTAGCAGTTGTAGATATACCAAAATCAAACGCATCAGGTTGATATTTCAAAACATCTGATGTGGTAATAACATTAGCACCTGTATAATTAGCCATAATTTATTTCCAAATTAAATAAGCAATTATTAAAACTAGAGGTATAGAATACATTGGATTATTCTTAGCTTTTACCCAAACCCATTTTGACCATTTTCTAGCTTTCATCATTATTATTTTATTCATCTTTTTTCTTTCTTGTTTTTCTTTTTTTTTTAAGAGGTATTACTTTTGATTCATTTTCAAAAGTTTGGTCAACTTCTTTAATATTTTCTTTTACACTATCTTGTTGCAGTTTAAAACCTCTAAAATCATACATACCTTTATTAGTTTCATAATCTAATTCAGTTCTTTTTATTGTTTTGTTACCTCTTTTAAGAGTAACCATTTTTTCATTTGATAATACTAATTTTACCATTGTATCTCCTTTGTTAGTTGCGAGGGCAGTTTCCCACCCTCACAAAGTATCCTATTATTGGATTGATGAATCGAAATGTAATTCAACACCATAAGAGTCATGAATTTCGCCGACACCATATACTGATGTAGCCACAATTTCATCTGCTCTTAAACTCGCATCTCGTTGAGTTTCAATTTTAACATCTTGCATCATTGCAATTGCTAGTGCATCTCTGTGGAAAGCACCACCTTTGTAATCTCCAGCATTTCCTGTGTTAGAAATATTTGAAGTTTCAAAGATTGGCATACCAGCTAATCTACCAACAAAACCTGATCTTAATGCTTCGTTTGCTAAATCATTTGCGTTTGCGTTTGCAAAAGTATTAGTTAAACCAGCTTTTAGATCGAAAGCGATTTTAGGGTGTAGCACAACTGCACAATCGTCAATGTTAAGAGCATTTTCTCTTAAAGTTGAAAGTGCGTTAAAAATAGATGCTGATGCAATTGCACCTGTTCCATCTCCTACTGCACTTGAAAAGCCATCAAACAATGCAGTTAAATCTGCGTCTTGTTTTCTTGCTAGTGCTTCTCCAAACAATTTACCAATATCTCCAGCAACATTTCTTGGTGCTGAGTTTCTTGCTAAGTCTGTTAGAGTAGTCATAACACCAACCTCAGATGCAGTAATAGTTACTGAACTTGGGTTGATTGCTGTGTTTGATAAATCAGTTGCTTCTGATACTGCCGCCGCACTTACTTGTGCATAAACAGGAACTTCAACTGCTTTACCACCACCTGTGATAGCATAGTTTTTAACTAAGTTTCTCATGATGGATTTTTCAGAAGCTACGAATTGTGCTTCTGCAACTATCTCTGTGTATAGTTCCGATAGCGTAGAACTTGTACTTTCGTTTGCCATTTTAATTACCTATTAAGTTTAATTATTTAATTTAATCTCAACAGCACCTGAATCTCGTTTCTTCCTATATTCTGCATAAGCCTTACGATCTTCTGGTTTTGTTAAGTCTAAGTCCTGTAGGTTAAAAGGTTTAACAGTTTGACCACCGATAGCACTCTGACTTCCTGAACCAGACAAAGACCCTTGACGGAAATGTGGGTTGCTATCTAAGAACTCCTTAACTCGATCTTCAATTGTAAGTAGTTCTCCTTTTGCGTTATATCGTACATTAGAATGATTATCAACTATTTCTATACGACCATCATCATTATACTTAACTTCATCTTTTAAAAGAGAAACAACTTGTTGTGCGTTAATAGATTTTTCTTTGTTAGCAATCGAAAGTATTGAATTATCTACTTTTTCTTTTTTGATTTGCTCTTTAACTTTAGCGAGTTCTTGTTCTTTTTCAGATAATCTTTCTTGCATAATCTTTTCAAGATCAGCTTTTGTTTTAGCTTCTTTAAGTTGTTCTTGTTTTAAGATTTCTTGTTTTTGTTTTTCTTCTTCTTGAAGTTTTTTCTCATACTTAGATTTCTCTGCTTCAAGTCTTGTTTTGATTATGTTGTCTAATTGTTCTTGTGTAAAAGTATTTTGTTTTGGTGTTTCTACTTTTACTTCTTCTTTTGGTGTTTCTGTTGCTTGTACTTCTGGTGCAACGTTTGTTTGTTCTTCGGACATTTGTTCTCCTATTGTTATATTATTAGTTCGCCTTGTTCGTCATACCAATCAGGATTGACGTAAGACCATTGATGACGACAATTGTAACCACCACGAACAACAAGAGGATTGCCAGATTTTTTTCCTGACCAACTTCTACTTGTCCAAAGTTTATTGACTTCATCAATTGTGAAAAGTCCATCTTTTCGTTTAGGTTTTATTACACCATTTATTATCTTTCTGCAAATATCTCTTGTGGTAGGAATTACATCTCCATAATACTTAACAAAAGTTAAACCAGCATCTTTTGACTTATTAAAATTTAATGTAGCATCAAAATCTCTTAGTGAATCGTTAAGTATTTGACCAGCATATCGTTTCATGTTTTCTCCAGCCCTATCTCTTGCAAACTTAGATTGTAGAGTTTGTATAGACTTATCAACTAGTGCTTGTTTTGATTTATCGAACTTATTATCATTTATATAATTAACTAATCTTTGTATTTCAGGGTCATCTGAACTAGCATAGATACCATTTATTGTTTGTCTTAGTTCTTTTTCTAATACTGCAAACTCACTACCAACTAATGTATTTTGATAAACCTTTTCTGATAATCGTCTTGTAAATGTATTCGATACATCTTTGAACTGAGTAAAATATTGTTGCTTTAAATTTTGTACTAATGCTAGATCGCCTTTAGTTAATTCTTGAAACTCTATTGGTATATTACCAATTCTTTTAAATGCTTTTTCTATTCGTTTAGCTTGTTTATTAAAACCCTCTCTAACAACTGTATCTGACCATTTTAGATATTCTTTTTCTAAAATAGCTTTTATCTGTGGTCTAATTGCTATGGCTGATTGTAGTTCAATTAACTTACCATCTGTTAAAGGTAATCTTGAGGCAGTAGCAACTACTTCTCGTTCTATTCTGTCTAAAGTTTTTATTAATGATTTATAATATTCAGCTTCTGCAAGTTCTATTTGCTTGATTCGATAAAGGGTTGCGTCTTTGACTATATCTGCCATTTGTTCTAATTATGTTCTACTAAAAGTTTAGCATTTACTAGGTTTTAATTTATTTGACCTTTATATCAATTTTTACTAATATTTATATATAAAAAAAAGGAGAGAACAATGAACAAATACGACATCTACGAAATAATAAAATCAAAAAAAATAAATCTTTTTAAACAATATGCAGAAGCAGAAAGTGTATTGGATAAAAGAATGAAAATCCAAAATGATGGAGTTTCTTATTCTGGTATGGATTTTATAAAATACATTCCTAATGCAAGTGATAAAACTCTATATGCCAAAAAAAGAGGTTACTATTGGTCAGATATAGAAATTATATATTTTGGAGAATCTAATTATGGTTTGGATAGTTATGGTTTAGATCATTTTATTGACAAAAGAGAAGCTAGAACTGAAACAGGAAAACATATTAAAAGTGTTTTTAAAGTTTTAAATTCTGTAGAATCTGATGTTAATGATTTTGGAACTCAACATTGTAATTATACAAAAAAATCAGCTTAATTGATTACTCAAAATAAAAGAGGCGATCTTTATGGTCGCCTTTTTTATATCTGTTCTTGTTCTACTTCTTGATCTTCTTGTGCTGGTTCATCTTGTGTGAACTGACCTACCTCTGATGCTTGGTCTATTTCATCAAATATATCATTTAGTTTTTCATCATCATCAACAACTGCTCTAGCAATTTCTTTATCAACTTCTTTAGCAAAAGTTGGAGAACCAATGTTTAATGCTTTAGCTTGTTGGAAGTAAACTAGATCACTTGCGTAATCTCTGATGTTAAATGAATCAGGATAGTTTATTTCTCCATCAAATGTAGTATTTTGAAACATAGCATATAATCTAAATAGTTGTTCTTCTGCTATTTGTAAGTTGTCAGCTTTTTCAGATAGTCTAGCATTTAATAATTCAAATTCTGTTTGTAGTGCAACACCAGATGTTATCCCTGTCTTTTGAGTTCTTACTGCACCTGTATGTGCTATTCTATTTATAGAATCTACTTTGTTATTTATAGACTCCATAATAGCTGTTAAGTTCTGGCCAGATGGTTGTAACAAATAAGGTTTTAAATTTGGTTCCATTTCGTCTGGCATTTCAATTACTGCACCAGCACCAGCACTTGCATTTACACTTGGAGTTTTAACTAATGATGGGTGGTTAGTTAATCTTATAAGTTGTTCCATTTCAGAGTATTCGTTGTAGATAGCTTTTTGTAAATCAGCAATATCAGTTAAATCTGATTGACCAATTCCTCTTTTGTGAGATTTAGAATTGTATAAAATAACTGCTGGTATTTTGCCAATCATATTAGGTACAGTATCTATTATTCTAGGCTCTTCTCTTTCTTCCATGTAGATAGTATCTATTCTGTCAGGATACCAAATTCTCATGTATGTGCCACCTTGTTTATCAACTTCTTCTCTTACTTTTAAATAGTTAAGTTCATACTTACCATTTACTTGTCTTTGAAAGTTCCAATCTAAAACATTCTCAGGAGTTACAATTGACAAGTATGGTCTAATATCTTGATCTAATTCTTCTGCTCTAGTGTTTGTAGTTACATTTGGTTTATCTAACATCATAAAACAATGACCATAAATAGACGCATAGTTTTGTGCTTGTTTAATTACTGAGTTTAAATTGTTACCCTCTAAATCAGCATCTTTTAAAAAGTTTTGTAATGATGGTTCGTCTTGCATAGAACCAAAATCTCTACTTGGTCTAACTCTAAAAAGGAATGATGAATAAATTTGAATTATATTTTTACAATGATTATCGCATGGAGTGTTAGCAAGTCTTTGATTAAACTCGTTATCTAATTCTAAGTTATATCTGTTTAAATATTGACCTACCATATAGTCAAAGCCACCATTATATGATCTAATATAATATTCCCAATTGTTAATTGTTTCAGAATAGTCTTTGTGGGTGTCTATTGCTTGATTTCTAGTGTATGCCATAAATTACTTCATTGTCCATCTTGTAGGAGAGTGAAATCTTGCCTGAGTAGTTAATGGTTTTAAGTAATCGATCATATAACCAAGTGCGTCATTCATATGGTCGAATCCATCTTCCTTATCAGGAATATTTGTATTCTCCTTGTATATTTGTCTTTGTAAACCTTTTATCAATGTTTTGCAAGAATGTGAAACAAAAATATGTCTTTCTCCTTTAGAATCTTTGAGCCTACTATTAACAGCATTGACTCGATCTCGTACTGCTGGGTGTTTATGTTTTACCTTAACTTTAAATCCAGCGTTTTGTAAAATAGATAAATCAGTTCTACCACCAGCAGATGTTTTACGTTGTTTAGATGCTGGGTCAGGATATATAAAGATTTGCATTTTAGAACCATATCTATCTCTTATTTCTTGCACCATTTCATCTGTATTAGAACCATAAATAATTATCTCATCTACAAAATAAACTTTATCTTTTTCTATTTGACCAACACAAGCTGACATTGGGTCAACGTTAAAGTCCATTCCTATATGTAAAGGTTTTTCCCAATCTATTTGACGTTTAACAACATTATCTACAGGGTGGAAGTTATAATAAACACTACCAGCATAATTTTCGAATGTACCCTCAAACTCTTGTCTAAAAGTTCTAATATCAATATCTTGTTTAGCTTGTTCTATTTCTTCTGGTGTAACCATACCACCTTGAATAGTTGTATATTGAAAACTATCCCATTCTTCGTCTTGTTTACCCTTTAAATATAATTCATAACTCCAATTACCATAGCCTTTAGGTGTACCACAAAATAGCACATGGCCTAATCTATCTGATATACTTGCTCTTAATACCTCATACCAAGTTCGTTTATCAATATCTGCAAACTCATCTAATATTAAAAAATCTAATCCTGTACCTCTAAGACTATCATAATTATCAGCACCCTTTAATGATATTTGACTATTTGTTTTTCTAATAGTTATTGTCATTGTAGTTTCGTTAATATCCTCAATCCAATTAAATTGATTAAGCATTTCTTTTAGAGTTCCCCATACAATCTCTTTGGCCATTTTAAATGTAGGTGCTACATACCAAATCTTTCTATTTGGCTGACAAGCATATTTCATCATTTCAGTTACAGCCAGATAAGTCTTACCAAATCTACGACCTGATATAAGAACTCTAAACCTTGCTTTACTTGTTGAAACTTTATGTTGGTGTTTCGTTAGTGTTATTTTCATTACAGAAGTAAGAGATATACAGTTTTTCTTGATTAAATTTTTGCTCAAATTCAGTAGTAACTTTTATCGTAACAGATGCACCAGCCCTTACGCAATCTGACCAAGTATTAAAATTAACAGGGTGTATTGATGGTGTATTACAGAACCCTGTTATTGCAGAGCATAGTGTATAAGCTAAAACAAATTTCATTACTCAACTATTAGCTTTTTTATAGATAAACTTCCATCTATATTTTTTTCAAGTTCAGCCATAGACCTTATACATTGATATTTTATATTTGATTTAGCTGATCGTTTGGCTATACGAGAACCTTTAAGACACTCAGACATTGATGTTTGTATTCGTGCTTCTTTTATCTCTCCGTTTATAATCATAAGTAAAGCTACTACTAATTCTGTCATAACTGAGTCCTAAAACAAAGCAGTTCAAATATATCTATTGAAAACAAATATCCTAGATAAAAAGAACCTATTAATAAAATTGATAAAAATATAGCAATTAAAATTTTATCCATCATATTTAATATGCCTTACCATTTGCAAATTCTCTTTGTTTATCTTTTAATTTTTCAACATCTCTTTGTAATTTTTCAACTTGGTCTTTGAGAAACTGTATATTAACTTTATTAGTCATGTTTTGCTCTTGAGTTGTTTCTAATTTTTCTACAGTTTTGTATAAGTCCTCTATCAACATAAACTGTTCTTGGTCTATTGGTTTTTGTGTACTAGCCTCAAGTAAATCTTGTTCAAATAATTGGTTCTTAGTTTCTAAATTATTAACTCTTTCAATTACACCAAAATAAGCCCAAACACCTACTGCAACTGTACCTATAATTGCAATAAGATTTCTTAATGGTAACGCAACAGATGTATTCTCAGATATTTTCATAATGGTTTTACACACAATGCTAAAAACACAAAACCTAAAATTAACATACCTGTAAAATAATAGTTCATAATCCTACCCATATTATTTAGCAACCTTGCCTTTGTTAATACCCTTTTTAATTACATAATCTCTAGTACCATAAGCACCATGCTCTACTTCTTTTTTTAAATTAATAAACAGTTGCATCTCTTTCCATTTTTTTTGACTATCCTTAGAAAATTTATCTAAAATTTTAGTATCTCTCATATTATTCCTTTGGATAGTTCATTCTGTTATCAGGAGAATCTACATTAATATTTTTTTTCTTTTTAGTCTTAACTAACATATTATATAGACTCTCAAAAAAGTTATCAATTACGTCACAACATCTTATAATAAATCTATCAATCATATTTTAAAACCTTTTTTCCATGATTGAATTGCCCAATAGGCTGGAGATAAATTCTTTTGACCTTTTACTTTAGCAAGTATTGGTCTAAATCTTGCAAAAAAACTACGTTGTCTAGCTGGTATATTTTTCTTGATAGTCATTGTTTTGCTACCAAAATTAACTTTCTTAACTCTGCCTGTGCTTTTATCTCTTACAAATACTTTAAACTTCTTAACATCTCCACGCATGGGTTTGTTAAGTTTTACAGTTTTATTTTTATATTTAGCCATAAGGCATAAATATCACAAAATTATCTCTTAAAATACCTTTTTCTCCAATCGTGACAAACGTAAGTATCCTTGACACCTTTAGCACCCCACCTACCACAGAATGACCACTTGTTACTGTATAGTCCACAATCTCCACAGCTATTGCCATGAAGTGCTTTTGTAAATGATTGAGGTAGAGAAAAATCTATTACCTCTCCATTTGGATAGAAGTTTGATCTTTTTTCACTCACGATTTTATTAAAGTATTTAGTGCTTTTACAATTTCTAATGCTTTATTTAATTTTCTAAGTGCAATATCTCTTTGTATCTTAGCTTGATCGCACTCTAATCTAGCTTGATCTCTCTGTTGTCTTAATTTTAAAAATGTATTTTCTCCGATTATATTACTTTCCTTGTCCACGATATTTTGCCTTTCTTTGTCTACGTTTGTTTTTATTCAATGTACTTGTTATTGGTCGTCTGCCAATAGAAGTACCTTTTTCTGTTTTAGTATATTCAATAACAGCACCAAATACATTACCCTTTTTTTTAGCCATTTACCTCGTCTGCTTTAGCATCTATTATAAGTGGTAGTGGTTCAACAGTTTGTGTAGTATGAACTCTGTCTTGCATACCAAGTTCTTGTTTTGATAACCAAATTAATAGTTTATCATTACCTTGTCCTCTCATAGCTTTAGACCAAAGTTTCTTTCTTAAACTAGCTTTACCAATGTTTTTATTTTCTGCTACTAGATCGGCATATCGTCTTTGTAACTGTCTAGCAGATATTCCTACAACAGAACCTATTTCTTCTTGCGTACAACCTATTTGACTTAATTTTGCTATAACATCTGAATCTATTTCTTTTTTGGGTCTGCCTATAGTTTTTGTCTTAATTGTGTCTTTTGCCTTATTTATGTCGTTTTTCATAATTGATTCTTATACCTCATTTCCCCAACAATCCCAACCCTCTGCTCGTTGTCTAGCAAACAATTCTATTCTAGGTAAATCTCCACAAAGTTCTGTAATTCTAGTTCTTATCTCATCTGGTTTTTTACTATGTTGTTCTATTCGGCTAACTATTAATTGTTTAACAGATTTAGATAATCTTTTAGGTTTACCTTTAGTTGCTAATAAACACATCTCAGGGTTTGATCGTGTATAGTATCCCATGCCTGTAAAATAATTATCAGATTTTTTATTTTTCTTTACCCATGTAAAAGCTACTGTTTTATATTTAAATCCCCAACTATTAATAACTTTAATAGCTTCTGGTAACATTGGGTCAATAACCCAAATAAATAATATACAATCATCAGCAGAAATATCCCTAAGTGGAAGATTACAAATATCGTCAATAGACATACAATTATAGTGCTGTATAGCAGATCGTTTTTCGCCTTTATTAGAATATGTTTTAAAGTACCAAGCTGGGTCACTATAAATAATATTATATTTTTTTTTTGGAAATGGTATCAAATCTCTACCTTTTTCATTTCTTTTATGCAACCAATAGGAAATACATTTCTATCACTAAAAGACTCCTCATTCTCATCATAACTAGCAAATGTTTTTAAATGTTTTCTATCTTTAGAATAAACATATCCTGTGGTTGTCATCAAAGCTGGTTTCATATTATCAAATTCTTTTATTCCAGCGTGGCCAGAATCTCCAAGAATATCCCACCATTTTATTTCGTAAAAGTAATATTTCTTATTCGATATTGAAATGTGTCTAAATTTTGACTTTTTTTTGACCATTTAATGCTTCTTACTCATATCACTTTCTACTATGGCTTTGTAAAATTCAAGTTGCATCTTTAATCTTTTATTTTCTATTGATAAAATAATCAATCTTTTTCTGACATACTTAAATATTCTTAGTATTGATCTCATTAATAGTCTTTGATTGGCTCATCTTTGAATTTATGTTTTAGGTATTTTTTACCATCTTTTTGCAGAACATCATAGACTCCCTCAAATCCTATTTTTTTATACCCATTATTCACAACCTTATCTTTGCTAGACTTAGTATTTAGTACTTGTTTATTAGTATTGTGTATTAGTACTTGTTGCTGTATGTGGGTCGTGAGTGGTTGTTCCGAATCTACGAACTGATATTTGTCATAATTTACGAGGCTAATTAAAGTTACCTTTCTACTCTTGTGATCTTTAGTAGGTTGCAAGTGGGTCGTTCTAGTGGTTATCATTTTTCTACGCACTAGCCTTAGTATATAGGCTCTCATTTCAGAGTAAGTCATACCAAATCTTTTAGCAGTTACTCGTAAAGGCATAATCATTTCTCCTCTACGAACAAATATATCATTACCAAGAAATCTAAGTGTTTTATCTTGATGTGATGCAGAAGATATAAAATATATCCAACAACTACATTGTAATAAGTTTTTAAATACAGGGTTTCTCCATATATCTCTGTAAACTAAAAAATAACCAGATCGTTTAGCCATTATTACTCTCTTTCTCGATCATCTCGATTAATTGTTTTTTTGTATATCTATTTAGTAAAGTTTTAATTATATTTATGGTCTTTTTTTGTTTCTCATATTCTCTAGCTTTATTACTAGATACAACATGGAAGTGTTCTTCTTTCATTTCAGCCATTATTTATCTCCAAAAAAATCATTTATTCGTTCTAAGTTTTCTATTTCTTTTAAAGTTTTTTGTAACATTTCGTGTTCAGTTCCATAACGAGCCTCGAACTGTTGTTTACAATTATGAATACTAAATTGTCCTTGATGGTGGTCATGGCAAAGTGGGATAGTTTCGTAGTGGCTCGATCTATTGCCTATTCCTAGCCCAATAGGGCGTATGTGATGCACATTAGCTGGTCTTTGACATACCAAGCACCCCAAACTAGCAACCTTGCTCATATGCTCTCTCTCGGCTTTTGTTGGTGCTTTTTTCAAAATAATAATCCTTGTGTTTCTGGTTTAAAATCCCAATTATAATTTTTGTTTTTACCTTTAGGATATGGTTCTTGATTTAGAAGTAAATCT
>Ga0160423_10002594_pt1 | contig 15103 bp, 10 predicted proteins | sample CRUFie14St8metaG_FD_108191 | JGI IMG/M metagenome (GOLD analysis project Ga0160423, IMG submission 108191) | Marine microbial communities from the Costa Rica Dome - CRUD Field 142mm St8 metaG | ecosystem: Environmental > Aquatic > Marine > Oceanic > Photic zone | place: Costa Rica: the Eastern... | reverse complement strand
CGCTTGCCGGATTTTTCTTCCGTGACAGAACCTTCGAGCTCAGCGCCGCCTCCCTTGGTTTCCTTTTTGGCACGGTGGATAGTGCTGTCCGCCATCAGCAGGAGATAACCCTGATTGAGTAGCCAATGCAGGTCATGATACCAGTCCGCCTTGTCGTTATCGTCGATTCCCTCCGGAAGCACATCCTTCCAAAGAAGCTCCAACTTGCGGCCCGAATGTGTTGTGACCCAGTTGAGCAGCGTCAGAGGGCGGTCTGCAATGACGATCTCCTCTGGAACAGGATGGGGCCGTGAGGGCCCAGCCTTCAACTTCCGCTTCCACTTAAAGACTGCCACATGGCGCCCGGAAAGTTGCCGACAAAGGATAGGGGTCAATTTGCCGGGATACCGGCGCTCCTCTGCCACGGTATGCCTCAGAAGAGTCAGCAGTCCGGGGGACAACAAATTGCCTTTGATATTCCCCCCAACCCAAGCCCGGCCGGTTTCTTGAAAAGCCTGCTCAAAATGGTGCTCAACAAAATGTCTCTCGACCTCTTTTGGATCCTCAAGACAAGGGGCCTTCTGCTCTGAAGGAAGTTCTGCCGCAGTTTCTGCAGTTTCTGCAGTTTCCGCAACATCCTTCTCTGAAGGACCGAGTAACCCATCAGGGCTCGATTCTTCTTCCTTTAACGAAGTAGTCGATTCAGCGGGCTGAGCAACTTCGCTTTTACTTGTGTTCTCCTCTTCCTGCTCTTGTTCCGCAGAAGGGTTCGCATCCTCCCCGGCAATTCCCCCTGTGGGTCTGTAGGCGATTCTTTTTGCCATTTTCTCCATCCAGGCAGCCACAACCTCTTCCCCATGCTCCATTTTTATTTTTCTCTTTAAGGCATCAAGAGGCATGTTGCCAAAACGCTCGCGATGAAGCTGGAGGATTGCGGTCTGGTATCCGTGATAGTTAGGAGGCCCAAGAAGCTCCCCGCTAATTCCACACCGACCGATAGCCTGAAAATTGCCCTTAGGAGGCTCAGCATCGGAGATTACCTCCTGATAGAAATCTCCTCGCCATTCTGCCTGCCAGAAATGTCGGATCGCCTCATCCCGTGTTAACCACAGTGATCCATCTTTTTTGCACCGGATGAGCCCACAGTCCTCCTTGCCACTCTGAAATGTCACATTGAAGCGCTCCCGGGAACCCAGAACGAGCTTCGAAAGATCAAACACCGAATACGTTCGACCCCCGGCCATGATTTCCTTGGCCAATCCATCCAGACCCTCTTCGACGGGCATAACTCCTGCAGTAAAACCCTCCGGAGGTGCAATCTCCTCCTGAGCACGGTGGCCCCGCCGGTCATCATCACGGCGGCCTCTTCTGTCTCGCTGAAATTTCTGCCTGCCCTCTCCGCGGCCATCCCTACGACCTGACTCTTCCCTCCTGTCACCGCGTCGACCACTCCTCTGTCCACGATCCTGCGAGCGCTTGCCTCTACCATCACCTCTACCGTCACCTCTTCTATCCGTTCGTCGCCCCCCCGACTTCCCCTTGTGGCGTTTACCCTCGGACTCTCCACCGGCTTTACGCTCGGGCTCTCCTCTCGCCCATGCGGGCCCGAGATCAAGAGAGTCAAGGCTAAGGAGAGGCTCCTTGGACGACTCCGCTGGTTTCGCTTCTTCGCTCATCAGTCGGTGAAGCACTAAGCAAAGACGGACGCCTCCAAACGCGCAAGAAGCAAAACCGGCTACGAGCACATCTTCCTCAGCCCATCGGATAGGGTATCTCGCGACTCACCTCATCGATACGGTCAAGTATCTCCCGCTCGAGAATCAGTCCAGCAGCATCAAAAATTACATCGAGCTGATTTTCATTCGTAGCTCCAGCAATCGTGGACGCGACAAAATCATGCTGTTTGCTCCATGCAATGGCCATCGTGACCGGATGGAGACCTGCCTCCTCTGCAATTGCAATGAAACGGGCCGTAGAAGCCAGACAGCGTTCGTTGACAAAACGCTCTGCCATCGCACGCTGCCTCGGCGCGGTAGACGTCATATATTGGGTGAAACGCGCTCCTTCTGGTAGCTGTTCTCCATTATATTTTCCACTCAGCACGCCGCCGGCAAGGGGGCTGTAAGGAAGAAGACTGACTTTCTCCCTCTGACTCACCTCTGAAAGCTCGTCCTCAAAACGCCGATTGTTCAGCGAAAAGTTATTCTGGATTGTGTCATAGCGTGCCAGCCCATGAACGTCACTCGTCCAGAGAGACTTCATCAGCCCGTAACTGTCTTCATTGCTAACTCCGATCGCCCGCAACTTCCCCTCCTGAACCAGCTCATCGAGAGCCCCCAAGGTATCCTCTGGTCGCATACCATGGTCGGGCCAATGTACCTGGTAGAGGTCGATGTAGTCCGTTCGAAGGCGCCGCAGGCTTCCTTCCACCGCCTTGCGGATATGATTGCGATCCAAGGCCGCCTTGTCACTTCGAACTGGAGGATTGAACCAGCCATGGGCCGCCCCTGCCACTTTTGTTGCAATAATGACCCCATCGCGTGGCTTGGTCGCCAACCACTCCCCAACCCAGGACTCGCTTAGACCCACCAGCTCAGGAGTTGGGGGAACAGGATAGAGTTCCGCACAATCGTAGAAATCGATCCCCTCTTCAAGGGACCGGTCCATAATCCGGAACGACATCTCCTTGCCGGCCTGTGTCCCGAAGGTCATGGTTCCCATGCAGATCTCGCTTACCACGATCCCACTTGTCCCCAGTCGCCGTTGCTGCATAGCATTATACTCTCAAGGATATGAAGAGGGGCAAGCCTCGACCCGCGAAGACACCCCGGACAGCACCCGGCATCATCTCCGGAGATCCCCGGGTTCAGCAGAAATTCTTCGACAGATAATGAAGTTTTCCCTGTGGCCCATGACCAGACCTGATTCACTCTCGGGGCAGACCTCCGAACAGGTCTGACCTCGCTCCTGCTGTCTCGTCCCACCTGAAGATCAAATATGAAACATCCTCAACTATTTCTCCTCTCTCTTACCCTCATCCTTCTCTCCCTACCGACCTCGGCCCGAGACACCCTAAATGCGAGTGGATTCGTTTATGACGACCGCAATCGTAACGGAAAACGAGATCCGGGAGAACCAGGCCTGCCCAACGTCCTTGTTTCCAATCAGCGGGAGGTAGTCCCCACTGACGTGATGGGGCGCTGGACACTACCCGTCCGCGACGACTGCATCTTTTTCGTCATCAAGCCACGAGGCTGGATGCCGCCTGTCAGCGACCAGCAACTCCCCCGTTTCTACTACCTGCACAAACCCAAGGGCTCACCACAAAGTAAGTTTCCCGGCGTAAAGCCAACCGGCCCCCTGCCTGCCTCGATTGACTTTCCCCTGACCCGTCAGGACGAACCCTTCAAGTTCAAGGCCCACTTCTTCGGCGATACCCAGTCACGCAATACCAAGGAACTCGACTTCATGGCGCGCGATACCATTCAGGAACTGATCGGAACGGATGCCGAATTTGGGGTGACTCTTGGAGACATTCTTTTTGATGATCTCTCTCTGTTTGAAACACACAACAGCATTGTAGCACTCGTAGGCGTGCCATGGTGGAACGTCATTGGTAACCACGACCTCAATTTTGATGCTCCTGATGACAGAACCTCGGACGAAACCTTTGAGCGAGTCTATGGCCCTCCCTACCACGCCTTTACGTGGGGACCGGTAAATTTCGTTGTCCTGGACAACGTGATGTGGGGTGGTTCAAAAAAATCGGGAGGAACCGGTGGCTACACGGGAGAACTGGGCGAGGAGCAATTGGCCTTTCTCGAGAACCTGCTCCCCCATCTTCCGGAAAACGAACTGCTCATGCTGATGATGCATATTCCTCTCAAGACCTCGGAGTCACCCCTCACTCCCAGCCCGGAACGCGACCGCCTGTTCCGCCTGATTGAAAAACGCCCCTACACCATGTCCATCTCAGGCCACACCCACTGGCACGCCCACATGTTCCTCGATGAGAAGGACGGCTGGAAGGGAAAGAAGCCACACCACCATGTCGTCAACATCACAGTCTGCGGAAGCTGGTGGCGGGGAGAACCAGACGAACTCGGCATTCCTCACTCCCTGGGAAGGGATGGAGCCCCCCGCGGCTACTCTACCATCACCTTTGATGGAAATCAGGCAGTGGTCGATTTCAAGGCCAGTCGGCGTCCGGCTGATTATCAACTCCGCGTCGAAGCCCCCTCCGTGGTCAAAAAAGGAACTGAAAAGGTCACTGTCTACGCCAATGTTTTCAACGGATCCCGCCACTCCAAGGTTCGAATGCGCCTTGGAAAGAACGGTCAATGGGTCACCCTTCTCAAAAGCGTGGAACCCGACCCGGACTTTCTTGCCCTGAAGAAGCGGGAGGATAGTCGTCGCGACAAACTGGAAGGTATCAACCTGCCTGGGGCCGTGCCGTCCCACCATCTCTGGAAGGCGAGTCTCCCGCTCAAGGATCTCCAGGGTGTTCACCGGCTCTGGGTCCAGACCGAAGACATGTACGGTCGAACGTACGATGCCTCACACGTTATCAGGATCGAGTAAATTTCCCCCTTTCACAATCACCCACAAATCGTCAGAACCAAGCACCGAGAACCATGTCCAAATCCTCCATTCCTGCCCTTCTCTTCGCCTTTCTCCTTCTCTCTCTACCAACTTTATACGGGGAGAGCTCCCCTCCCAATATCATCCTGCTTTATGCCGACGATCTCGGTTACACTGATCTTTCCTGCCAAGGATCAGATTATTACCGTACACCCAATATTGACCGCCTTGCCAAAGAGGGCATGACGTTCACAAACGCCTACGCGGCTGCAGCCAATTGCGCGCCCTCCCGAGCCTCCCTGATGACCGGCCTCTACACTCCGAGACATGGAGTTTTCACGGTCGGCAATTCAGACCGCGGGAAAGCCGCTCACCGGCGCCTTATCCCGGCTACCAATAAAACGGTCTTAACGAGAGACTTACCAACAATGGCGCAAGTTCTCAAGCACGCCGGCTACCGGACCGCAGTAGCCGGAAAGTGGCATCTTTCCGATGATCCCATCCCGTATGGCTTTGATACCAACTTCGGAGGCCTCAAATGGGGAGCCCCAAAATCCTACTTTTCCCCCTATCGTAATCCCAAGCTGAAGGATGGACCCAAGGGAGAACACCTACCGGCTCGCCTTGCTACTGACCTCTGCCACTGGATTCGTAAAGCCGAGGAGAAAAATGAGCGCTTCTTTGTCTACTTCCCCTTTTACTCCGTACACACGCCAATCCAGGCCCGCGCAGATCTCACCGCTAAGTACAACGGAAAATCGGGCACCCACCACCGCAACGCCAAATACGCCGCAATGGTCGAAGCGATGGACCTCGCGGTTGGGCAGATCCTCGACCTTCTGGATGAACTCAAACTTGCCAGCAACACCCTTGTGGTCTTTACCTCCGACAACGGCCCACATGGAGGAGTCTCTAATGCCAGACCCCTTCGCGGGTCCAAGGGCATGTTCTACGAGGGCGGCATCCGCGAACCATTTCTCGTGCGCTGGCCGGGTAAGATCAAGGCCTCCACCCGAATCGCAACACCAATTCACCAAATTGACCTCCTGCCAACCTTCGCGGCGCTGGGCAAAGCCAAAGCCCCAGAGAAGTTGGATGGAGTTGATCTAAGCCCGATCTTTCAAGGGAACCCCATTCCTGAACGCTCCCTGTTCTGGCATTTCCCAGCCTACCTCCAGGGATACGGCAAGGATCTTGGCTCGCCCTTTGAACACTTTCGGACCACTCCATGCGGGGTTGTCAGGCATGGGGAATGGAAATTAATTGAATATTTCGAGGACGGCGCCCTGGAACTCTACAACCTCCGGGAAGATCCCTCTGAAAAACAAAACAGGTCCGCTGAAAAAACACAGGTCCGCGACGAACTTCACCGCTTGATGAAATCGTGGCGCAGTGAGACCCAGGCCGTCGTGCCGCGCAAAAAAAATCCAAAATTCGAGCACAATAAAGGGGCTAATTAACCCTTTTGAGTCTCGTAGCCGTAGGAAGTTAGGCAATTGACCACGCCACCTGGGGCAAGGAGCGAAGGTTTCCACCTTGCCCGGACCCACGCAGGACTTAGTCTTGGGGCACTAAGTGTTTTTACTTTGTCTGCTCTCGAAAAGGAACGGTTCAGTCCCGCCTCACCAGCACTCTGCATTTTTCCGAGGTGCAACCCGAGTCTCCGCCTTGGCGATGACTTTCATATGGATTACACTAACCGCCGTCGTCGCGAGAGCAGCCGAACAATTTCTCATCACTCCTGTAGCCGTCACTTCTGATTCCTCTGTCACGGATCTCTTCCCTGCAGCCAACCTCATTGACAACAGTGGGCTGTCACCAATCCCTACCCTCGAGACTTACCGGGCCGCCCAACACGACTCAGCCAGCCCCTCCCGGTCATGGGCTACCGCTGCTCCTCGCGGAGTTCGTGATTATTTCGCTGGACGCACTCCTGACCCTGTTCTCACCTTTACTCTCCCGGACCTATATCAGATTACCCACCTCGTCGTCTGGGGATTCTATTACACTTCGCCCAACAACTCCGAAGCCAGCGCCTTCACGCTCGAGTTTTCTTCCGATGGCGGCGCAACCTGGTCGGGTCTTGAGGAAATCATTCACCAACAGACCGCTCAGGAAAGTGAAGCCATTCCACTAAGCCGTAGATTCCAAGCGAATGCGGTCCGAGTCACAATTACCGACAATCACTACTCGTCTCAGGGAATTGGTGGAGAGCGGGTTGGTCTCGGCGAAATCAAGTTCCTTGCGGAATCTCCAGCCGGGCCGGACCCAACGATTTTTCTTCGGCCTCTGGTAGACTTTGGAAATACCCCTGCCGGAGAACCGATACCCGAGCGCAGTCTTGAGATCGAGAACACCGGGAGCCAACCCCTGGTTATCGAGAGCCCCTTGTCTGCACCTCCCTTTGAGATAGGCGGCAGTTCCCTTGAAATCCCCCCCGGGCAAGTCGGTAGCCTTGCGATTACATTACCCAGGATCGAGGGCTGCCACCTCTCGAGTCTTGAGCTGTCGACCAACGACCCGCTGCGCCCGACCGTCTCGGTAAGCCTGATCGGCGCCTACAACTGCATTCCAAGACAGCCATCCCAACCAGATCTGCTTCCAAGGGAAGGCACCTTCGTCGACCCTTTTGAGGTCACCATGAGTAGTGAAGACCCGGGAGTGATTGTCTACACGACTGACGGCTCCCTGCCGACCTCGGAGAACGGAACGCCCTACACTGGACCCGTTCAGGTGAGTTCTTCAACACCAATTCGCGCAAGCGTGATCTGGGGTGGAACTGTCTCAAAACCACAAACAAAGAGCTACGTGCGGCTGTCAGGAGGACTGGAAAACTACACTTCTTCCCTTCCAATCGCAATTATTGAGAACTTTGGGGGCGGCGAAATTCCCAATCGGGGATGGTCATTCGACACCCAAACTTCTGCTGGTCTTCAGCAACTACCTCGCCAACCTGCCTGCCTCCATCTAATCGATATTGATCCGGAATCCGGCACGGCAGCGATCACAGGAATTCACGACCTCACCGAGAGAATCGGCATAAGAGTTCGCGGCTCATTTTCCTCAACTTGGAATCCAAAACCATACTCAGTGGAAACCTGGGACGAATACAATTCGGACAAGAATACGACTCCTCTCGGTCTCCCGGGAGAATCCGACTGGATCATGTACTATCCCCACCCTCTGTATGATCGCCAGCTCATTGCCAACACCTTCTCTTGGGAGCTCTCGCGGCTTACAGGGCGCTACGGAACACGATATCGACTAGTAGACACATTTATTAACCAGGACGGAGGGGACCTTACTCCCGCAGACCGCATAGGTGTCTACGCCTTCGCCGAAAAGGTCACCCGGGATGCTGATAGAATCAATTTTGAGCCCCTCTCCGAGGATGGAAGCACAGGTGGATGGCTTCTGAGCATCAATCGAATGGACCCTATTCCTATTGGAGGGTTTCCGGCAGAGAATGGAGCGATGAGCCCTCAGTTTTTCCACACTGCTGGACCTGATCGCATCTTGCAGACCTCTCCTAACCAGCTCAACAACGAGAATGACGATGATATCCCAAGCCAATACAATGGATTTCTCAACTTCGAGAACCCCAACGGCTATCGGATCAATGCGGCCCAGCGGACTACTATCGAAACATGGTTTAGGGAATTCGAGGACACTTTATACGACGACACTCGGTGGCTTGATCCAGAGGAGGGCTATCGGCGCTACCTCGACACAAGGGATTTCATCGATTACTTTCATCTAAATGTTCTGGCGAAACACGGGGACAGCATGGCCCTGAGCCTTTTCCCATGGGTCTCTTCCCAAGATCGCAAGCTCAGGATTGGTCCGATCTGGGATTATAATCTGGGGGCCTACTGGACAGAAGCTACCGGGGATTTGTTCTACCAGGATGACCGCCTCTGGTATCCCCGCCTCTTTGAAGATCCCAGATTTCTCCGGGAATATATTGACCGATGGTATGAACTACGTCGCGGCCCATTCTCCACCTCGAATCTGATCGAACTCGTCAACGAGCAAGCTCGTGAGTTCACCTCCGAGATGGCTGTCCAGCAGGGAACGACCGCCCAAGAATGGTCAACCGAATTGACAGGAATGCGCAACTACCTTTCCGCCCGAACCAGTTGGATTGATTCGCAGTTTTTCAGACCTCCGACATTCAGTCATCCGGGAGGGCCTGTGAGCGGACGATTTTACCTTACTATTTCTAACAACACCGGAGAGTCTGGCACGATTTTCTACACTCTTGATGGGAGCGACCCTGCTGATGGCAGGGGTCGCCGCTTCTCCCGCCCCATCTCTTTTCCGGAAACAGCTCATGTCAGATCTCGTATTCGCTCAACTGATGGGGAGTGGTCCGCCCTGAACGAGGCATTCTATGTTACTGGCATACCTCCAATCGCCGGAGACCTCGTTCTCTCGGAAATCATGTACAATCCCACGGGAGACCCGGAGGCCGAATTTCTCGAACTTCTAAATACCAGCTCAAACACCGCACTCGATCTGACCCTCCTTCGTTTTACAGAGGGAATTGACTTTACCTTCCCGATTGGCTCCACACTCGCGCCAGGCGAAAGGATTCTCGTGGTCCGCAACCAGGACGCGTTCGAGGCCGTCCACGGCCCTGGACTCCCGGTAGCCGGGGAATTCCAAACGGATAGCGCCCTGAGCAACCGCGGGGAGCGTCTCACCCTGATTGATTCTGAGGGCAGCATCCTGCTCGATTTTAATTATGGAGACGACCCTCCATGGCCAGAGCCTACCGATGGCGATGGCTATTCGCTCGTCCTTATGAATCCGCTTTCCAACCCTGATCATGCCTCCAACACGAGCTGGCGGAGCAGCAGAAGTATTGATGGCAATCCGGGTGAAGATGATCTGGTCACCTTTACGGGCAGTCCAAGTGATGACCGCGATGGCGATGGCATCCCAGCTATGGTCGAATTTCTTCTTGGAGCGTCAGACCTCAGGGGGAACCGGCTATCCGATTTCTTTGCCTGCAATCCTACTGCGGATGGGGAAACTGAATTACTTCTAGCCTTCAGTCTCGCAGCCCGGAATCTGAGTTTCCCTACAATCGAGTTTAGCGATGACCTCGAGTCCTGGGAAGACGTCACCGCGGCCTCTTTCTTAGACGAGCATCTCCCCGAAGGCCGCGTCCGTTACCGATGGATTCTTCCTGCGCCCCAGCCAGCAAGCCGCTACTTCCGCATCAAGGCAATACAAACAACTCCCTAGGCGGGCACCTTGCCTTTCATATAAACGATCCGCTGCTTTTCGCTTCACGGGTATTTACCGGCGCAGATACGAAGTAAAAGTCAGGCGCCCCCTGAGACGCCCCTTGGTCAACACTTCAGAATAATAAATCCGTCGAGTAGATCACTTATCGCTAGCGATTTGTCTCCTAACACCAGTCTAGGAAGGACCAAGTGTGACAAGAGATACAATTGTAAGGTGAAAAGACGACTCCCAAGGAAAGGGTGGGCCCTAGACGGTCTCTGGAAAGGCAGTATTCCATAAAGGGCCGAGACTCAGGCCGTGCTTCACTGAACAGGGGATGCTGCGCCCCATGCCCTCTGACCCGCACAAGAGGCCTCTCTCAAGATCAGGGAAAAACTTGAGGTTAACTGCTCGCCGAGGCAACCTGAATGGGCATTGGATGCTATCCAACAATTGTGAAGGCGCTCTTCTTATTCCTATTTCTTTGCATCGCGAATTATTCCCACGGGGAAGAAAAGAAACAGGCTTCCTCTCCTACCTCGGAACACGAAGGAGCCACCCAACTATGCCCACTCTGCAAAATGCCTGGCAGGGCCAACCTGTTTGCCGGAACCGTGAGCAGATGTCCTCTGACTTGCTCCAAGCTTTGCTGTAAGGGCAAGTCAATTGTCCTCGTCATTGAGGGAATCATCGATTCAAACGGAGCCAGTCAAATCAACAGCGCACTCTCGGTTCTTGACGGGGTGCAGCCACAGAATACCAGTCCAGACTCAAGCCATGTGAGAATCAGGTATGCTCCGAAGAAAATAACGAAAGAAAAGCTGCGAGACATCATCCGCCGCTGCGGCTTTGGAATAACCGGACAACAGGAGACTTATGCGATTGAAGGGCTGAACACCCAGGCATTGGCGGATGAAGTAGAGGCGGCGATACGCAAAGAGCCTGGCATTGCCTCGATTGAAGCCGTCTGCCATATAAACCAAAAGGCGATTGTAGTGTTCGACCCCCTCAAAACCAGTACTCAGAAGATCGCTGCAGCGATCAATTCCACGCCTTGCAGGGTGATGCGACCCTGAAAGCGTCGTCTGGGCGACGCTTGGTCACTTGCAAAAAAGAAGTCTACTGCGGGAAAAGCTCGGGTCCTCGCCCACTGTTCACCCTATGGGCCGTCTGGAATTCCGTCTGTCAGCGAAAACACGTTTTTTCTAGCCACCAGCGAGTCTTCCCTATTCGATTCCCTGCAACCAGAAATCACCACGCGCACGTATGTCTCAGGTAAACATTGCTATTATCGGACTCGGATTCGGGGCCGAGTTCATTCCTATCTACCAGCGCCATCCTCGGGCAAACATGTATGCGATTTGCCAACGCACTGAGGAAACTCTTAATGAGATTGGCGATAAGTATGGCGTAGAAAAACGCTATCAGAACTACGATGATGTTCTCCGGGATCCAGAGATCACGGCAGTTCATATCAACACCCCGATTCCCAACCATGGCGAACAATCCATTGCTGCGCTTGAAGCAGGAAAGCACGTAGCCTGCACAGTTCCTATGGCCACCAGTTTGAAGGAGTGTGAGGAAATCGTCCGTCTCTCAAAGGCAAACGGTCTTAAATATATGATGATGGAGACCGTGGTCTACGCTCGGGAGTTTCTCTACATGAAGGAGCTCTATGATAGCGGGGAGCTCGGCAAGGTTCAGTTTCTCAAGGCCTCTCACCAACAGGACATGGACGGCTGGCCCGGTTACTGGCCCGGCCTGCCTCCGATGCACTATGCCACACACTGCGTCGGACCAGTTCTGGGCCTGACCCGCGGAGAAGCCGAATACGTCTCATGCTTTCCTTCTGGTACTATTCGTGAGGAGATGCACGAATGCTACAATTCCCCGTTCGCAGTGGAAAGCTGCCATATCAAGTTCCGGAATAGTGACCTGACTGGATTTGTCTATCGGTCCCTATTTGATGTGGCTCGCCAGTATCGGGAATCTTTCGAGGTCTATGGAGAAAAGAAATCGGTTGAATGGCCTCTCATCGAGGGCAAACCATTGGTGGTGCACACCGCCAAAAAGCCCGAGCCTGAGATTCCAGAAGAAGTTGAGTCGCCCGACTTTGGGCATCTGCTTCCAGAGGAAGTTGCCCCCTTCACCACCGGGGGAGTCTACGGAGGAGATACCGGAGAAGATCACCTGTCCTTTACCCAAGGAGCAGGGCATGGTGGCTCTCACCCCCACCTCGCCCATCAGTTTGTCAACATGGTGACCACGGGTGAGGATGCCTATCCCAATGCGGTCGAGTCTGCAAATATCACGTGCACTGGAATCCTCGCCCATGAATCCGCCCTCAAGGGTGGAGAGCTCATGAAGCTTCCAAGCTGGAGCCTCCGAGAGCAATAGAAGCTCACCGAGCCTCTACGCGCCCAACGAATGTGTCTTGCACGGCCCAGCACCACACCCTCACCCCGCCCTCTCTGCTGACTCTGAAGTTGCTTCCCCACGAATCCAGTCATGCCTCTTCCTTCCCGCTTCTCCAAGCCCGTGATCGCAGGAGGTATGGCTACAGGGCTTCTACTGGCCGCCCTTATTGGGCTCAAAGTCCTCTCCTCAGGCGGTGATCCCGGCAACGCTGGGAATTCATCCGCTGTTAAAATACCGTCTCCGCCCCAAGGTTCCGCTGACAGGACTTCATCCGGGAATACCTTTCGGAAGTCCAATGCGCAGAGGCCTGCAACAGAAAATCTTGAATCAGAGCAGATGGAAACTGCGCCCTCGCGCAAGGAAGCCATGGTCGCCGTATCCGTTCGCGCTCGTAGAGATTTAAAGCTTCTCCGCGAGGGCTCGAGAAATGAACTTGAGTCAGCGGAGGCACGAGAGAAGTTCGCTGAGACGATTCGAAATATCTCGGACCCTGGGGAGCGAAAACGCCTTCTTGAAGAGCGTGCTGAGTCGATGCGCATCGCCCGGAACAAGGCCGATGCCGAGAAAGGGTTTCCCGGGCGGGCCCGCGAAAAACGCCTTATCGCCCTGATGCAAGTCCAGAGCCTGTGGAGAATGAATTCTTATCTTGCACAAAACCGCTCTTTGAAAACCGAATCTGCGCAGTTTGACGATCAACTTGCCGATTGGGTGGAGAAGTCTGAAGGGATGAGCGACGAGGAGTTCCACCAGTCTTTCAATGACCTCCGGCGTAGCCTGAACGAACTCCGGATTAGAGATCAGGCTGCGTCAACACGACAGCCCTGACCAAAGAGCTCAGTGCCTCCTGTCAGCGGAGAACACACGGTCATAGATTTTGGAGTAGAGCAGGTCCCCGTGACGTCTGATCTCATGGATGCTTTTGTGACCCCGAATGAGCGAGGCCCCCCGGTTGAGTCCTCGCTTTAATCTCAGCCCGGATACCCTTCAACGTCCGCGAGGTGAGTTCATTGGGCGCAATACTCAATTTCCCGCACCGTCGTAAACAGGAGTCTCGCAAAAGGCCCCATGTAAGCCGCATCCCTTTGTTGCTTGCCTAAAAACTCTCTGAATGAATGATCCTGCCCGATCGTAAATATACACGCCGTGAAGTCTGCTCTTTCCTGCTTTCTGCTTACCTGCCTCTCCTTCGCTGTAACGGCGGCCACCTCCATAGCAAAACCGAACATTATTTACATCCTGCTCGATGATGCAGGCTACGGCGATCTCTCCTGCTATGGGCAAAAAAAATTCCTGACCCCGAATATCGACCGCCTTGCTAGTGAAGGCATGAAATTCACGAACCACTACTCGGGTTCAACGGTATGTGCCCCAACTCGAAGCGTCATCATGTCCGGCCTCCATACGGGGCATACTCCCAGTCGGGGAAACCGGGAAATCAGGCCCGTGGGGCAATTCCCGATACCCGCTGGGACCTTCACAATTGCCGAGGCCCTCAAAAACGCTGGCTACGCCACCGGTGCCTTTGGGAAATGGGGCCTTGGGAATCCAGGATCCGAGGGCGACCCGATCCATCAGGGATTCGATCGCTTCTTTGGCTACAACTGCCAGCGAAACGCGCATACCTACTATCCCACCTGGCTTTTTGACGACCTCCGTAAAATTGAACTGGATGGGAAAACCTACGCTCACGACCTCATCATGGACAAGACCGTCGAGTGGATTGATCGCCAGCACGATAAACCCTTCTTTTGCTTTCTCCCGGTCACGATCCCGCACGCCGCCATGCATGTTCCGGAAAAATATGCGGCTCCTTTCCGCAAGAAGTTTCCGGAATTTGAAAATAAGGTCGGGCGCTACGGCAACAACAAGCCCTTCGCAAAGAATCCAGCAGCCCAATTTGCTGGAATGATGACTGCCCTTGACGAGGGGATCGGGCGGATACTTAAAACACTTGAGAGACACCAGATCGATACGAACACCATAATCCTTCTTAGTTCCGACAATGGCCCGCACAAGGAAGGCGGGCACATGCCGAAATACTTCAATTCCAGCGGAGGGCTGAGGGGTTTCAAGCGTGATCTTTACGAAGGCGGAATTCGCTGTCCCCTTCTTGTTCGCTGGCCTGGAAAGATAAAAGCTGGAACAACCAGCGACCATATCTCAGCTCATTGGGACCTCTTTCCCACCCTCTGTGAGCTGGCAGAAACGGAAACCCCAGAAGGCCTGGATGGAATGAGCTTCCTTCCAGCGCTACTTGGTGCCGAACAGAAACAACATGAATATCTCTACTGGGAATTTTTTGAGGGAGGTGGCAAGCGCGCTGTCCGCATCGGAAAGTGGAAAGCCGTTCAGAACCATGTCAACCGGGAAGGGCAGAATGCGCCCATCGAAATTTATGACCTCGAAAGCGATCGCGCAGAGACCCGTAATCTGGCTAGTCAGAATACTGAACTCATTGCCAAGGTCCGAAAAATTTTCAAGCGAGCGCATACTCCTTCTCCTCTTTGGAAATTTAATTGGGAAAAATAACAGACCCTCCCCCGTTGATGAAGATCTTGATTGCCCTTACCTCTGTCCTTCTTCTCTCCCTGCCAGCACAGGGAGCCGGTGCGGATATCCAGCTTGTCTCTGAGGTCGAGTCCGTCGAACCTGGAGTTCCCTTTACGGTTGGCCTTCATGTTCTGCCTCAAAAAAACTACCACACCTATTGGAAATATCCGGGAATTGTTGGCCTGCCTACTTCTGTCGAATGGAAGCTGCCAAAGGGATTTCATGCCGGGGAGATCTCCTGGCCTACTCCCGAGATTGTAGACATGTCGGGCCATCCCGCGCATGGATTCCGCCGCGAATTACTACTGCTTGTAGTCATCACTCCACCAAAAGAAATCCT
>Ga0160423_10002593_pt1 | contig 15110 bp, 12 predicted proteins | sample CRUFie14St8metaG_FD_108191 | JGI IMG/M metagenome (GOLD analysis project Ga0160423, IMG submission 108191) | Marine microbial communities from the Costa Rica Dome - CRUD Field 142mm St8 metaG | ecosystem: Environmental > Aquatic > Marine > Oceanic > Photic zone | place: Costa Rica: the Eastern... | reverse complement strand
TTGCCCGGGGTTTGTGTGCCGCCCTGCACCGATTGCGTCGGTGGTGCACTGCGCATGCTGTGATGACGGGCCAACGCCTCGGCCAGCGAGCCCCAGTCGTCAGTTTCTTCGAGGTTATCATCAGACAAGCTTACGTTGGTCTCAAGAATCAGTTTAGCGAGTGCAGTAAGCGCGCGGTGACGCGGGTCGTCTAAGCAGCGGAGTGCTGTCACCAAGAGGGCGAGAAAGTATTGATCGCCGGGCGCTGATCGGCAAAGTGTTTGTGCGGCGTCGAGTGCGCTAGCGTAGTCCCCGAGTGCGAAATAAGACTGACAGATGGCATCCAACGCGCCATCCGGTCCACTGGTGTGTTGTTTGACGATTTCTTCGTGGGCGCCGTTTTCTGCTAACCATCTAATATGTCCCCACCGCCAGTGCTGGTCTTCTCCGAAACGGGAGCGGTAGTCAGTTACCAGTTTTTCTGCCCCCGCGGCGTCCCCAGCTATCAAGATTTGATTCAAGAGCTCTTTGAAAATGCTTGGGTTGGATGATGTTGCCCAATGACGGTGTAAGAGTTCCAACGGCTCGGCTTGGTTAAGCTCAAACAACAATTCGGTGGCATGCCTCAGCGAGTGACTGTCCATCCGTGAAGCAGAGGACTCGATTAATTCGACTGCAGCCCCTGTTTGCCCGCTATGTATAAGCGTTTGCAGTAGCGTTTCACTGGCGCCGTCTGGCGCACCCTCCTGAACAGCCAGCTGTCGAAGCGCGAGTTCAGCCTCAGCAAATTTACCTTGATGAAGCGCTAGCCTAGCAAGTCGATACTCAGCGGCCCGCCTGAGCGTAGGTGGTGCTGGTGGCGAGGTGACTTGATTGAGTGATTCTGCCGCGAGGTCAAACGCTTCGTTTGCGGCCAGTGCCCGCCCCCGCAACAGCTTTGCTTTCGCAGCGAGAGTGGGGTCGGGGTTGTCACTGAGTAGCGTTATCACCCCGAGACAAGCGCTGATGTCCCCACAGTTGAATAGCCCAAGCGCTGCCGAGTATTGCAGGGGTGCATGCTCGATCTTGGCTAGTGTCTTGTAGAGTGGTAAGGCGTGTTGGTGTCTGTCCAGTGAGCAAAAAATATCTGCTCTAAGCAGCAGAGCAGGTGGTTGGGTCTGTCCCCGATCCTCTAATGTCTTGAGTAATGAAAGCGCATCGTTGACCCGATCAGCAGACCGGTAGCATGACGCCGCCTGAAAGAGTGCAGCCGGATCAGTTTCTTTGTCGATGCACTGGTCTAATAGCTTGCACGCAGTCGGAATATCCCCCGCTTTCGCGGCTGACAAGGCGTCATGGGTTGATGGCAACATGTGAGTAAGTGGCTATTTCCCGTCAGTTCAACATAGTTTGACAGAGCAGATGAGAAGTGTCCCTCGATCGGGGCTCGGACGATCGGTTTGAAGCGAAATCAATGAAGGTATAAAAAACTGTATCTTTATGCCCAATAGCACTTTGAAAAAATCGGTCTTAGGGTTATTTTTACAGGGCCTTTTGTGGCTTTTGTCCATACAACAATTAAAAATAAGCTTATTGGCGACTTAGATCTACTTCTAGCGCTCGCCGAAAGGTACATAATCATTCTAATTCATGTAGTAGTGAGGGAACCCATGAGAACAATCCGCAATACTTCGATCCTTGCGGTCGCAGTTTCGATGGCCATCTCGGCTCAGGTACATGCTCAGCGAACAACCACCACTCAGATTGAAGAGATCGTGGTAACCGCACAGAAGCGTGAGGAGAATATGCAGGACGTAGCGATATCTATGTCTGCTATGGACGCCAACGCGATCCAGAAATCTTTCGCGCGGACAATTGATGAAATTACTGGCATGTCCCCGAATTTAATCATCAACCCAATTTTGGGTAACGGGACAATAGGAGTTTCAATTCGGGGGATGCAGCATGCTGAGGTAGAAAAAAGCTTTGACCCAGCAGTTGCAATCTATCAGGACGGTATATATCTGTCTTCGACCACTGGCGCTCTCAGGAACATGTGGGACGCAGAACGTATTGAGGTTTTGCGGGGGCCTCAGGGCACCCTGTTTGGCCGAAACACCATTGGTGGGCTAGTGCACGTTATCCGCTCAAAGCCTACAGGAGAGTTGGGCGGTAGACTCGTCGGGACGTTTGCGCAGGACAGTCAGACTGACATCAAGGGCTTGGTAAATCTGCCTGAGGTCGGTGGTCTATCGGTTAAGCTCTCCGCTGCCAGTATTCAGGGGGGGGAATACTTCTACAACCCCATAAGAGGAGAGGATGAAGGCGATAATGATTTGACCATGATTACGTTCGATGCCTTGTTCGCTCCGTCAGACAACTTTGATTTCCGCTTGATATACGACTACATCAATGACGAGACTCCAACGCGACCAATTGTTGCCCTAACCGCACCCGGAGAGGGTTTCTTCGGACTTGCCTGCATAAACCCCGCCACTGGTGCACCATCTGGGGAATGTTTAGGGGCCGGAAGATCAGACGACGATCTTTACAATGTCTATACAACATACGACCAGTACGCTGAATTGAGGACTGACTCCATAACAATTCACGCGAACTGGCAGTTCGCGGACAACCACAAACTCGCCTTTGTGTTTGGTGACAGAGATACTGACGAGGCAGCTTTAAATGAGTTTGATGGCACGTCTACTGATGTATTTTGGACTGATCGACCGACATTAGAAAATCAAACAAGTTATGAGTTTAGGCTTGAGTCCGACTGGAGCGACAGCTTACGTTCCACCTTTGGCTTGTTCCTGTGGGAGAGTGACTACACTCTGCAGCAGAACACAGGAATTCTTAACAACATAAATCCAACGCCCGTTACCAACTATTCTGCGTCGCCGCTGTACAGTCAGGAGGTTGAGTCTACCGCTGTCTTTGGCCAGGTAGACTGGGATGTGACTGAGCGCCTCATGTTAAGTGTGGGCGGCCGTTGGATCGATGAGGAAAAAGAAGCTTGTATGACAGTGACGGGTTATCCCGTTAACCCACTACAAACTTTACTGGGACTCCCACCCGGGTCAGTTGCCTACACTGATATTTCTGGACGCGATAAGACCTTAGACCCCTATCCATACTTATTGGGCGGCACGGTGCAAGGCGCGGCTTGGGGTGCTAACTGCCCCTCATGGGCCGCTTCGGTTTATGACGACTCCTTCGATGGTACAGCCTCCTGGGATGAGTTCACCCCTCGAATTGCGGCCCAGTATTCCTTCGATTCGGGAATGGCTTACGTTACCTATTCTGAAGGTTTCCGCTCTGGTGGATTTAACGGGCGCGCAACGGCTCCAAGCAACACAGGGCCTTATGATCCTGAGTCGGTAGAAAGTTGGGAAGTCGGCGCCAAATTTACAATGTTTGAAAACCGCTTCCAGTTAAATGTCGCCGCGTTCTCTATCGAATACAACGACAAGCAAGAAGACATTGTAAAGCCGGGAACAGATGGACAAGCCACTTTGACCGTTGTTCAGAATGCCTCTACCGCGACCATGGAAGGGTTAGAGATGGACTTTAGCTGGGTCATTGCCGACGGTCTGTCTTTGCGGGGTAATGTTGGACTGCTTGATGCGTCATTTGATGATTTCCTGACCACTAGCGCCACAGGCATGGTCGATCTGAGCGGTATCGCTATCCGAAGAGCGCCTGATATGACTGCTGGCCTAGGCTTACTGTTCGAGCGAGAGATGGTTGACGGCCACTTCCTTGTGGCAACGCTGAACTATACTTGGAAGGACGACTACTACGTCTCAGCAAGTACCAACGGCGGTGACAAGACTATACCAGTATCCCAAGGAGGAGCTGGTTACGCAGATAATCCGTCTTTGGTAGAGGCCTTCGGTTTGCTTGATGCCTCTATCAACTGGGAAACCGAGAACTGGACTATCTCCGTGTTCGGTAAAAACCTCACAGATGAGACCTATCTCATGTCCTTCCTTGATGTGGGTGGAAATAACGTCGCCACGTCGGCTACTGATCCTACTCCGAGGTATGCGCCCGGAGCATGGTCATTTGGCACGCCAAACCGACCTCGTTACTTCGGCGTCGAGGTTCAACTGAAGTTCTAATCGGCTTTGTTGTGAGAGAGGGCGCCTACGGGCGCCCTTTTTTTATGCGGTTCGCAAATTGCATTACCGCGAGTGTGTCGCTTGGTCAAACGGTGCGTGTCCCGCTCAGCAGATGCGCGGTATCTGTTGATTTAAGTGGCGGTGTCAGCCACGTATCGGTCGCGACCATTTTTGGGTAGGGCGCCGACGTGACGCATCGTTGCACTAGCGAATCCTGGAGATATCAACATGGTGACTGGTGAGGCGACTGCTAGCGTTGGACGGGATCGCCTACGTGCACCATTCTGACCCCGGTATTGCGCCCGAAATACAAATCCCCCAGCGCATCGGGAAGGGTTTCTATGCCCTTTGAAATATCCTCAACCGGATTCAGCTGACCCTTACGAACCCATTGGGCCAGCAGCGCAATGTCCTCGGGGTACTGCGCTTCGTAGTCAAATACGAAGAACCCCTCCATCTTGGCATCCTGGCGACCCAGATTTTGCAGGTTGATGAATCTGTGTTGGTCCTCTTTGGCTTTTAGGTACTCTGAGATCGCGCCGCAGATGACGATGCGTGCTCGGCGCTGTAACCGTCCTAAGACGTTGTCGAGTAGCGGGCCACCGACATTATCGAAGTACAGATCGATGCCCTCGGGAAACAGCTTGTTGAGCGCCTCATCCATGTCTTCATTTTTGTAGTCGATGGCCTGGTCGTAATGCATGGTCGTTAGCAGTTCTGCGCACTTCTCGGGGCCTCCTGCAATGCCAGTGACCGAGACCGCGCCGAGTATTTTGGCAATTTCGGCAACGTGGCTGCCCACGCCCCCCGCGGCGCCGGAGACCAAAATACGATCAGTGGTGCGAACAAGTCCGATATCTCGAAGGCCAACCAAGGCAGTGATACCTGTCAGGGAGACCGTTCCGATGCCATGCGACGCGGGCAGGTCACTGGGCAGTATGAAAGGCGCAGGTCGATGACTCCCATCAATTAGTGCGTACTCCTGCCATCCCAAACGCGCTTGAACGATGGCGCCCTCAGGTAGCGTCGGACAGTCGCTCTTCAAAACTTGAGCAACCCCGCGGCCCGGCATTAGTGTGCCCAGCGGCAGGGGTGACTCGAATTCGGTCTCATTGCGCATGTAGCGGAGCATGACTGGCGCGACCCCAAGATAAAGCGTCTTGACCAGTGCTTTCCCCGGCTCCCACTCAGGAACGGGCACCTCGACCAGCTCAAAATGGTTACGTTCAGGTATCCCTTCAGGTCGAGACGCCAGCAGCCATTGTTTTTGCTTCATATGAAAGAGCTTCGTTTCAGTGATCTTTGCGCGCGTCTGCAACTTGTAAGAGCAAGCGTATCAGTACGTTGCGTGTTTAATCCAAACCTGAGGGCGCGGGCCAGGTCACGTCTGGAGTGGCTTGATCGATATCCGCAGCAATCTTCCACTGGCCGACTTGCTTCTTGTATACCAGCAATGATCTCCCGGCATCCTTGTAGACCTGCCCAGTCTTTTTGTCGGTCGCTTTGAGCCAGTATTTACTGATGATGTAGGCGATCTCACCGTGGGTTTCTCTGAGCTCGTAATCGAGTTCGAACACGGATTCAGCTTTGCCGATGCGGGTTGAAAAGTATTCCCTAATCGCATCAATGCCAAAGAGAGCAGGTTGACCGTGCAGCGCGACGATCGCGTCTTCGACGTACAGCGTCATCAGGCCCTCTAGATCCTCTTGCTCATAAAAGTTGGCCCATTTGCCGCCCTCGGCTTCAATCTCGCTGGCGAAGTCAGCTCGTGAGCTGGGCGACAAGACGGCAAGTGCTGTGGCCAGAAGCAGTGCCACCAAGGTGCGCAGGGTCACAGTTTGCAGTGGCGAATTATTGCGCTGACGTGGAGAAGCCGGTGGCGATGTCGTCATTGAAACACTCCCAGCGCGGCGGCAGTCAGCGCAAAGGCATAAATGGCCAATACCGCGATGTATACAGGTGACAAGGCCCGAGAATACGCTGTATTTAATTCGGCGTTGTCGGGGGCTCCCGCCAGCGCGATGAAAATATCCACAGCCGGTTTAAACAGCAGGTCGAGCAAGACCCCAGCGGTGAAAATGGCGCCGACAGCCAGTATCTTCAGAGCCAGCCAATCGGGTATGACACGCTCGGCGAGCAGGTAAACGCCTGCGCCGGTAACGCACACCGCGAGCACGAGGTTGAGCACCCAGTTAATTTTGGCGGACTGCTCCTGGACGCTAGCTTCAGTCGACAGAAATCCTCTCCAGAGGATCGCCAGCCAAACGCCTGACGCGAGCCACATCCCGAGCAGCGCCGAATTGGACAGTGCCATCCATTGACTGCCGACTGCTAGCTGACAACCCGACGGAATAATGAGGGTCAGTGCTGAACGGGGCAGACGATCCAGCACCATGCCCAGTTGTAAAACGGTTTGGCGGGTCTCGATGCTCAGGTTGGTTTTCTCTGACCATTTGGCGGCGATGAATACCCCAATATCGGTGCCCACCCAGAACACCAGCAACAAGATGTGTAGATAAAGCCAAAAGGCTTCCATGGACCTTCTCCTTTTTATTGTTTTGTGATGTTTGCTCCCGATTCCAGGACATCCTTGATCAGCCGGAAGCGCTCCTGCGCCCATTCAGCGTCTTGCTCGGCGGATGGTTCAAAGGATTCGAGCTGATTTCGCGAAATGACACCGGACTCAATTAGCAGGCTCTCCAAGGTTTTAACCCGTTCTGTGAGTACCGAGTGTTCTGTCATCAGTCGGACTGTGATGGCCAGAAGCCGATCGATGTCAGGGTCCGAAAAGAAGGCCGGCCGGCCCGCTTTCACCTTTTTTTTGTCGGTCATGCCGATGCCCCGCCTTTTCGTGCACCGAAGGCATACCAGGTAATCGTGTCCGAGAGCCGACCGGTATCGGCGTTAAAGGCGGCATCACTGCATGCGCTGTCTGCAAAATCGGATTCGCTCACATAGGTGAAGCGTGGCATGGTGGCTTGAAAGAACTCATCAGCTGAGAAGCCTGCGTCCGCGCACAATCCACTATAGCTGAGGTCACGAAAGCTTTTGTAAAACGGCTCATTGTTATAGAAGCAGTCCCAATCGAGATAGAACGCCTCATACGCGCCCAGTGCGTCGTTAGGGGGCAGCTCCATGTTAATCAGAATGCCGCCCGGTTTGAGTACACGGTGTGCTTCGCTGAAGAATTTTTTAATGAGTTTCTCGGGAAGCTCATGCAGGAACATCGAGGAAAATACGACGTCGACGCTATCGGTGTCATACGGCAGTTCATCGCACGTTGCCTGCTTGAAATCGATTGCGACGCCTAATGCTTCCGCCCGAGCGTGGCCATACCTCAGGCAGGAGGCGGCAACATCTAGGCCGTGTACCTTCGCGCGCGGGAAAGTCTGTTTCCAGGGCACTGTGTTATGCCCGATGGTGCAGCCGACGTCGACGATGAGCTGAGGGTTGACATCAGGCCACTTCAGACGACAAAAATTAGCTATAGAGTGGCCAATATCGTCCAGATTCTCGCCCATAACCCCAAAAGAAAATACATCAAGACCATTGTCATAGACTGCGCCTGCCTCTGCCCCATCGCCTGGCCCGCCCTGATAATTGCCCGGCATCAGATGCACATCCATCTCTTCGGCATAGTCTGGCATGCCAGTGGCGGCGCTGAGCTCCAGCGAGCCGCCGTGTTCCGTGCCGCGGAATGAGCTGATGCGTGCGATCGACTCAGGGTCGGATTCGATGGCACAGAGAACCGATTGCCACACTAGTTCCTGCGTCGCGCAGCGGAGGCTGGAATACCACTTGAACAGCCCTCGGTGTTTCAGAAACTGATGAACAGCTTCCCCAGACTCATGGTGTGCACCGTCAGCTTCTCGCGCCACCTCATAGTCACTCTGCATCTGGCTCGCCAGATCCGTCAGCACCCAAGCACGCATTGAGGACGTGAAGCGCTCCCTCGCGCGTTGATCGAGATTCTTGTTAAGTGCCAGTGAGTGTTGCAATCCTGCCATGGTTTGGCCTCTCTTAGCTTCGGGTTATGTGGACAGAGATGAGCGTAAATCTTTGTGAGTCCATCTTGATCAGGGATTAGCTCTAATGATATACGGATATGACAATTCGGGCGTGATCAGTAAGAGCGCGGCCAAAATAAGCCGATAGGGGAGTCCTCTAATGAAAAAACATTATTATCACGTGAGCATGCCGATCGTGTTAGCTGCAGCTGTGGCCAGCGCCATACCGGGCGTCGCCATCGCGCAGCTCGAAGAAGTCTTGGTGACTGCTGAACGACGCGAGGCGTCGGTGCAGGACGTTCCCATCGCGGTGAGCGCCTACAGCGAAGAGATGATCGAGCGTCTCCAGATCGATGACACCCTCGACCTCATCAACATCGTCCCGAACCTGTTCGGCGGCAACAACACGGGTCTCGGCACCGCCAATATGTATTACCTGCGCGCTCAGGGTAATGACGAATCCATTTCCACTTTTGACCCGCCAGTTGGCACTTACGTCGACGACGTCTACATTACCCGGCAAAACGTGAACAACGTTGCACTGTTTGATGTTGAGCGTATCGAGGTGCTGCGCGGCCCCCAGGGCACGCTATATGGTCGAAACACCACTGGCGGCGCGATCAGCGTGATAATGAAAAAGCCCTCTGACACGATGCAGGGCTATGTTGAAGCAGGAGCGGGCAATTGGGGTAAAACCATGGTGCGCGGTAGCATCGACGTGCCCCTCAGCGACACGGTCCTGACTAAATTTTCAGCCTACTACGTTGATACCGACGGCTATCTAGAGAATCGGACCGACGGCAAGGACTATAACGAGGCCGACTTGACGGGATTCCGGGCGGCTGTTCGGTGGCTGATCTCAGATTCCATGACCTGGGATGTCGCGGTTGATGGAGGCAAATCCGAGGTCGCTAACATTCATGGCTTCCTGGATGGAGACGACCGTTACTCTCTGTCCGTATTAGGTGACGGCCTGCCCATGGGTGGCGGCATGTCCGATTACGGCAACGAAGTCGACACGCTCAATATCACGTCGAATCTTGCGTGGGATGCGATGGGCGGCACCGCCAATTTCATATTGGGCTCGCGTTCAATCGAGCAGGACTTCCTGTTGAACTTCCCGTTCTCGCTCGATTTCTTCCCAGATTTTTTCATCATTGATAATCAGGGTGAGCACGACATGTTCTCAGCCGAACTGAAATGGTCCGGGGATATCTGGGACGGTCGCGCTTTCTTGCAAACCGGCGTCTACTATATGGATGAAGATAACGAAGTCGATTTTGTAGATTATCTCGACCTCGCCGCTGTGGGTGTTCCGGCGCCGCCCTCTACGGCGTTTACGACACTGGCAGACCGCATCCTGAACAACACCACAGAAAGCTTCGCTGTGTATGCGCAAGCCGATATCAAGATTGGTGACAATGGCACCCTGACGCTGGGCGCGCGATATACCGATGAGGAAAAGACTGTCGACTTTCAGGGCACAGTGAATTCAGCTGGGATGGTTGCAGCTGGAATTCCCTTGTCACAGGACGAGCAGGAAATCACGCCGCGTATTGCTTATGCGCACAAATTCACTGACAACCTCATGATGTATGCCTCGGCCACGAACGGCTTCAAATCGGGCGGTTGGAACGCACGTGGCTCCAGCTCATCCGCGTTACAGGCGTTTGCTCCGGAAACGATTTGGTCTTATGAACTGGGTATGCGCGGAGACTGGATGGATGGACGTCTCCGCACCAATATCACCGCGTTCTACTCGGATCTCGAGGACCTGCAGACCACATCAGCAACACCTGATGGTCAGTTCCTTACGACCAACGCAGGTGGGCTGGAAGTACCGGGTATCGAGGCAGAAATTACGGCGCTACCTACTGATAACTGGCAGATCTTCGCGGCTTTGGGCTGGCAGAATGCCAAGTACAGGGACCTGCCTGGTGGCTGTGTCACGCCGAACTCCAATCTCGCAGCTTATGATGCTGACTGCAACATCGCTGAGCCGAAGCGCAGCCCTCATCAGACCTATACGTTGGGGACTTCTGTGGACTTCACTCTGGGTGGGGTCACCGTCACGCCGAATGTCATGTTGCGATATCTCGGATCCCAGTACCCGGGCACCCGAAATAGCGGCTACAACGAGTCGGTGACGCTGCTTAACGCCGGCGTTAAGCTCTCGATGGCAGATTCGCGATGGGAGCTGAATCTGGAGTGCAAGAACTGCGGCGACAAGACCTACACGCAGTCCTTCCTGTTCACGCGTTACTACAACATGCCAACGACGTATCTGGCGACGCTGAAGTATCGCTTTGGTGGTTAATGCGAGATCGCTCAGGTGAGGGCTGAGTTGATTGGCTAAGCTTCACTTGATGCAAGGAAAGCCCCGCCGAGTGTCCTCGCGCGGGGTTTTTTTGGCGCTGGCTTATTCTTGGTTGTGGCGCGTGAACGTTTAGCACGTTGTAACGGCCAACGGGAATCTCCCGCTGTCCGTGTGTTTGAGCTGGTGTGGCAGCGCCCCGTACCGAATGCATTCAGTCGGCTGTATCAGTGCATTTCTTCTCCACCACTGACGTTGATTGCCTCCCCGGTAATGAAGCTCGCGTCATCGGAGGCCAGAAAGGCGCACACGGCAGCGGTGTCGGCAGCGACGCCGATGCGCTGCAGTGGAATTCTCGCGGCCATCTCCTCGAGGTAGTCCTTTTCAGTCAAACCCTTAAACGCAGAAAAGTATGCATTTTGGGCGCTACCCAAGCCAGTCGTGACATGGTTTGGGCACACAGCATTCACCGTAATACCCGCCGCACCAAAGTCGATGGCGGCGGTTCGGGTGAGTCCGATGACGCCGTGCTTGGCGGCGCAGTAAGGCGCCATGTGCGGAAAGCCAGACTTTGCTGCCTGGCTGGCGATATTGATAATCCGACCGCCCGCAGTAGCACTTCCCATATGGCGTGCGGCCGCCTGGGTGCAGAGAAAGACACCGCTCAAGGTGACGTCGATAACGAGTTGCCACTCTTCTAAAGAGACGTCCCGCGTATCTTTCATGATGTAACCAATGCCGGCGTTGTTAACCAGCACATCTACCTGTCCGAAAGTCGATGCCACGTACTCGAAAAGTTGGTTGACCGACTCCGGTGACCGAACGTCACAGGGCTGACAGATCACTTCTGTACCAAGGGATCGCAGGCCCTCAGCCACAGATTCCATTTCGCTGTTGCTTGAAAGGTGATCATCGCCCGCGCCATCGATGTCGGTGACCACTAGACGATAACCCTCCTCGCCCAGTCGCGTCAGGATGGCCTCCCCCAGACCGCCATGCCTGCCTGACCCGGTGCACACTGCAACCTTTTTGCGTCTCATAGTCTGCTCTTATTGTGTGATGGTGGATCTGGAAGGGTGGCGTCTCGGATCATGACCTCAGTTTCCTATGACCCGCAGCCCTAACGCAGCATTCACGAAAAGCCCCAGCCAAATGGCCCAAACGTAGCGGCGCACTATCCCCATATGGTGGATCATGGCACTGTCTCCCGCCTTGCTGGCGCCGTCTTTAATCATCTGCATGTAGGCCAGAGCAAAGGGCTTCAGTCCAAATCGCACTGCGATCCCGCAGCCAACCAGCACCGCGAAAATCCCTATCTTGATGGCCATCCAATCGGGCAGGCCTTTCGAGAATCCCAGTGCGGCCGCTCCTAGCAGCGTGAACACCACCGCGAACCGGAGCCGGAGATCCCACTGTGCCAATGAAGGCATGCGGTGTCCGAGACTGCTGTGTATCGCGAGGATCAACCCAAGCCATACGCTGACTGTGCCCCATCCAATCAGTATTGTTTCAGCAGGTATGAGGGTAGGCCAACGCAACGCTGCAAGGTGACAGCCTGATCCCAGTATGATCGGCATTGCCAGCCTGGGGCCCATGTCACACTCCATCAGGATTTTGAAGGCAGTCTGTCGCGATTCCACTGCGAGATCCCGATTGAGCACATGGCGGCTAGACAAGTATGTGCCGAGGTCTCCGCCCAGCCAGTAAACCAACGCTAGAACGTGAACATAAAGCAGTACCGTATACATCAATTCCTCTCGGTTAGTTTTTTGGCGTAACAGTCAATGCGACTGCCGCTATATGGGAGAACGGTGGCTAACACTAGGGCGTCTCCTCGATATGCAGTTCCACTAGCTCGTAGTGCGTTTGCATATAACCCTCTGCGCTGGCTTTCAGCAGCAGGTAGTCGTCGTCAGCGGAGCACCAAACGTCATAGGGCGGGTGTTCCTCGGGGAGATTGCCGGCCGTGCCAGCAACCTGAAAATGTCGTGCGGTAAAACGCCCCGCTGCCACCTCAATATCCTCCTCACCCTGATACACCAAGTCGAATTGAGTGACAAAAAAGAATGGCCCGGTTGCGCCCCGATGATCGGGCGAGGTCAAGAAAATATTCTGCAGTGAGTGAACGCCGGGTCCCTGATCCAGTGGGTAGAGTCGCATGAGCAGAGCGTCGCCGATAATAGGGTGGCTCTGAAGCCAGCCCACCTGAGCATTGGTTTCAAGTTTCTGGGTGACGCGGCCATCGCGCGCGTTGAAGGTTTCACACTCAGCGTAATCTTCTGCAAATCGCATCCAGCCAGAGCCTTCAAACCGGCCCCCGACCGATACCCTAACAGAGCAATCAATTGGGCTGGAGTCGGCGTGCCTGACTGCGAGGCAAACGTCCCGCGTAACCTTGGGGGCGTCGTCAATCTCACAATGAGCGAGCAATACATCAGTGCCGTCAGGCTGGCAGCTCAGCGTGAAGACCTCTCGGCCGCGGGCCTGCCCCATGCGCTCCGGTTTGCGACTGGTGTACTCGATCGCTCCTCGGATAAGCTTGTGTCCCATGGGGGCCCCTTTGGGTTCTGATGGCCAGATCTGCGGCGTCAGAAGCACCTATGTATTAATGATATGTTTTTATATCATGCCGATTCGCGCTCCAGCAAAACAGGAAAAACAATGGAAACCAGTGACCTCACCGCGCGCCAGATATACCAGCAGATCAAGGACAACCCCAGTAGAGCGCGATTTGGGTTTGGTAAGAAAGCCATCCTCGTCAACGTGGACCCACAAAAGGCTTATACCCGCACAGACGTGTTTAAAACCGCCTACGAGACCGATCCCCAACAGCTGGAATATGTGAATCAGTTAGCAACCGCCTTTCGGGCGCTGGATTGGCCGGTAGTCTGGACTTATGTCGCGTTTATGGAATCGGGAGAGGACTGCGGTATCTGGGGTACCCGTACCGACACCCCAGACTCACTGCAGAATATCAAGTTTGGCTCCGAGCGCTCGGAGTTTGATGATCGTCTAGAGATTGATCGGACGCGGGACGTCATCTACTGCAAGAAGATGCCCTCGGCCTTTTTTGAGACGGCCCTGCAGTCGGCCTGCGTTTGGCATCAGGTCGATACCGTCATTATCACGGGTGGTTCGACCAGTGGCTGCATTCGTGCCACGGCAGTGGACTCCTTATCGCGCGGGTACCGAACCATCGTTCCCGAGGAGTGTGTTGCTGACAAACATGAGAGCTATCACTTTGCGAACCTCACTGACTTGGCGATTAAATATGCAGATGTGCTGGGTGTGAGTGAGGTGCTCGACTGGCTCTCTCAGCAGGGCTGAATATGAGTGGTAGCGCAAAACATGCCGAGCTCGATCTCTACGATTACAGCGCTTACGAGGGTCGGCCAAAAATAGAGTGGCCTAATGGGGCGCGTCTAGCATTTTGGGTGGCGCCCAATATCGAGTTCTACGAACTCGACCCCCCGGCCAATACACATCGCAAACCCTGGCCACATCCTTACCCCCCAGTGCCCGGTTACAGCATCCGTGACTATGGCAACCGGGTCGGCCATCAGCGCCAGATGGCGGTGCTCGATAAATATGGCGTGCGCGGCTCGATCAGTTTGTCTGCCGCGCTGTGTGAACATCACCCCGAGATCATCGCGCTGTGCGCAGAGCGTGACTGGGAATTCTTCAGTCACGGTATCTACAACACCCGGTACACCTATGGCCTGACGGAAGATCAGGAGCGCGAGATGATCGAGGATGCGATGAGCACGATCGAGCGCGCCTGCGGTCAGCGGCCCGCCGGCTACCTGGCGCCGGCGCTGTCGCACTCCAACCACACCATTGATCTCTTTGCCGAGGCGGGCGGGCGCTACACCTGTGATCTGTTCCACGACGATCAGCCGACATGGGTCAAAACGCGAAGCGGTAAACCGTTTGTCTCCATTCCCTACTCACTGGAGCTCAACGACACCATTGCTTACGTGGTGCAAAAGATGGAGCCGCGACGCTACGGTGAAATCATCCGTCGCGCCTTTGATCAGCTTTATGCCGAGGGCGCCGAGAGCGGCACGGTGATGTGTATCCCGACTCACAATTATCAGGTAAGTTGCCCGCATCGGCTGCGCGCCTTTGAAGAGGCGCTCGAATACATCACCGGCCATTCTGACGTCTGGGTCACCACTGGCAGAGAGATCGCCGAGTATTCACTCTCCCATCTTCAAAAGCAGATTGGTGGTGGTTCGGAGCACTCGACATGAGTCACGAGCTGCTCAACTACTCCCGACGCCAATACGGCATGGATCACGATCGCTACGAGTGGTCGATGCTCCAAGATCGCGAGCCGATCCACTGGCCAGGCGACAAGCCGCTTGCCCTGTGGATCAATCTGTCGGTGCAGCACTTCCCGCTATCCGGTGAAAAGCCTGCAGTCGTGCCTCCCGGCGCATTGACCATGCCTTACCCCGATCTTCGGCATTACACGCTGAGGGATTACGGTAACCGGGTCGGTATTTTCAGGTTGCTAAAACTGATGGCGGAGTATGACGCCCAGCCTTCGCTTGCGATCTCCGGCGCACTCGCAAAACGTTATCCGCAGTTATTGGAGCGACTCGCGCAAACGCCTTACGAATGGCTGGGTCACGGGTGGAATATGCTCTGCATGCATGCGGGCGAGGTGGATGCGGACACTGAGGCCGGCTGGATTGCTGA
>Ga0160423_10002592_pt1 | contig 15110 bp, 25 predicted proteins | sample CRUFie14St8metaG_FD_108191 | JGI IMG/M metagenome (GOLD analysis project Ga0160423, IMG submission 108191) | Marine microbial communities from the Costa Rica Dome - CRUD Field 142mm St8 metaG | ecosystem: Environmental > Aquatic > Marine > Oceanic > Photic zone | place: Costa Rica: the Eastern... | reverse complement strand
TTCTCTTCTTAGTTGATTATCTTTAGAAGTCTTGTCATCGTCAATTGGGCCACCTTTAGCCCATGTATAGCAGGTTCTTGCAGAATGACATTTAAAATCGTGCATCCAACAATAACCTAAACGACCATCCTCATCTGTTGTTAAAGGCATACATTTATCCATTCTAGGAGAAATGTCGAAAGCAATACAATTACTACAATTAGACTTTTTTGCTACATCTGCGGTGGTATTCCATCTCTTAGCGTATTCTTCCCAATATTTTTCATCTTCAAGATTTAATGGGCCATAGCGAATATTTGGATTTTTAACTGCGGCATCTCTATTCTTAGTATTAACCATCAAGTCTTGAGTTGCTAAAGGACAAGCAAGTTGTTTAAGAATGATTTGCCAATGCATTTAATCATCTCTCTTTTTCTGTTCTCTTTTCGGTTTGTGAGTATAGAAATCACCATCTTCATGTTCAAAGATAATCTTTCTATCTTCCATAGAAGAAAGAGTTTCTTTAAGTTTCTTTTTGTCAGCAATATCTTTTAGGTTTTTCATTCCTAAAGCACCACCTTCATCTTCCACTTCTTCAAGAATTTCTTCTTCAATGTTTTTCTTTACTTTTTCTCTTCTAAGCATAGCAAAATCTTTTCCTGTAATTTTACCATCCTTGTCCTTATCTAACTTCTTTTGCCCACCATAGAGCATCTTTTCATCTGTTTTCTGTGTGCCACAATGGGCTTTCAATACTTCTTTCCATTTCATTTTAATCACCTTGTAAATGCGCTTCTTTTTCTACTTTCTGTTTTTCTTTTTAATTGCTGTCTTTTATTTTCAGCCTCTCTTTCTGCTTCTGCTAAATCTTTTTTCTTTTTAGTATCTTTGGCTCTTTTTTTAGCCGCCCTTGCTCTTTGTTCTATAACTCCTACAACTAGGCTTTGTCTTTGGTGACTCGCATTTTTGAACGCAGAACTGTTGAAAGTATCTTTAACTGCTTGTCTATTTTTGAAACTAATTGGAACAGTATCGCTTTTATCCCTATCCACATATAAATCTGTATTCTTTTTAGAAGTCTCAGGTTCACCTTTTTTTCTATGTATTCTTTTATTAGATTTTTTCATTTCTTTACTTCGACAATGTGCTTTACAAGTAAATCCTTTAGTTTTATTTGGCCCACTACAAACGCAGTAGGACATATCTTTCTTTAGAATTTGTTGCCACATATAATCACTTTTGACTAAACTTCTTTCCTGTTGGAACGTGCTGAATACCTCTTTTACGGCCTTCTCTTTTCTTTTGGTCTTGATACCTTAGAGTTTTTTTATCTGTACTTTCGTATGTTTTTCTTGGCATGTATCTTCCCTTAGTTTTAGATTTAGGTTTCTTTCCTTTTGCTTTTGCTCTATGCTGTTCAGGGCTTCCCCAATCTTCATCGCCCCAATCTTTTAAATCCTGTTGAGTTCTTTTTAGGTTTTTCTTTTGTTTTATGCGCCTAAGTTTTTTCTTTTTGGCTTTTAGAATATCCCACCAATTAATTGCGATAGCCACCACCTGCCCGTTTATACGCTGCGGCAACCATTTGTGCTTTTCTTGCAGACCATTGACCTGCTGCACCACCTTTAGTTCCTGCTTTTATTCTATTGAATATTCTTCTACGAAGTGCAGGTTTAGTATAGTTACCTGCTTGATTAACAGTAGATTTCTTTTTCTTTTTCAATACTTCTTCCCACTTCATAATATCACTTCACATCTGAAATATCTGCACCACAATTGGTACACTTTTTAGCATCTTTTTTATTTTCATGTCCACAAACAGGACAAGTTTTCGTTAATTTTTTAAGAAAATTCCACCACTTCATAATTATGACCCCTTTCTCCAATTTTTGTTTTTCTTTTCTTTAGTCTTACTCGGACTCCATTTAACTTTATTAGCCCAATAAGCGGCAGACATTTTTCCTTTGTCAATATTTTCCTTGTGCCTTCTTTTGAACGCATCTCTTTGTCCAGCAGTTTGATTTGTTTTTACACCTGCTTGACCAAAGGGAATTAATTTAGTTTTATTTCCTACCTTTGACATAACTATATGAGAATGTTTCTTTCCTTGAACTCTTTTAGGCTTATTGAATCCTTTCAAACCCTTTCTTTTCATAGTTTTTCTAGCCCTCTCTAATTTTTTTTGAGAGGCAGATTTAGCCTTTAGAACTTCTCGCCAATTCATTCATTCATCCCCTTTGGTTTTCCATGAGCAATCCAGCATAATTTACAGAATCCGAAAGGTTTATCTCCGTCTTTGTAGCAAATACCACAATACATAAAATTATGATTTCCTAGAAACATAATTATTCCTCTTTAAGAACAATACCACCAACATTTTCTAATTCATCCATAAGACTCATTTTACAATTACCTTGTAACTTTGAAATATCATCTAAGTAAATATTCTCTTTAGCCCAATCGAAACCAACGTGGTCTTTATGGTTTTCCCACTTCATTAACTTAAAAATTTCATCGCAACGGTCTTTATACCAATCGGCTTTTTTATAAGACTTCTTCATGCGAATAAGTTCGAGTAATAATTTAGCATTACCTTTCTTTAATCTAAAATGAGGTAAGCACTTAGTTAAAAGACTAGTAACATCATCTTGGGAATAGAAATTCAATCTGTTAATTAATCGAGTATCTTGTGGTGATTTCTGGTCAAGGTGCATTCTACCAAATCCAATAGATTTATGCATTTCTTGCATGAAAGCCTTTCCTCTTTCTCCTGTTGCGACTAATCCAACTCTAGGATTCATGTTGCGGTCTAATGTAATATAACCATCTGAATCAATAAATGCCGCAGTATAAGCCCAAATGTTTTTCTTCATCATTGATGGAACTTTGTAATAAGCACCTTCATAATTAGCAACATTCATACTTCTAACCATTTTAGAAATCATATTACTATTGCTGTATTTGTATAATGGACTGGGCATACTATCATGTATTCTTTTTGCACCAATTCCGGGATTATTGACAATTTGTTTAAGAATAAACTCTTTAGCCTGTTCTTTCTTAGACTTTTTCAATTGTTGTGAATTAATCTTAGAAAGAATGCCCCTGTATTCTTTCTTAACTTCTTTCATCTCCTTTGTAATTTTAGCATAATCTCTACAAAAAGCCATGTCTTTTTGGTCTAAATCAAGTTCCCAATACTTACACAAAACATCTACGACTTCTCTTCTTGTTATAGTATCTTTCATCTTATTAAGTTTAAATAAATCTTTTTCTGTAATAGACATTTTCTTAAGTGGAATAGCATAAGGACTTATCCAATGCATAGAATCAATACACTTGTTCAGATAATCAGAATATCCATCAATGAGAGAGTCAATGCTTTTATTCATTTTATCTCGCATATCTCCCTTTAATTGCCTTCTTGCTTTACGCATCTTTTTAACAATGTCAGGAATAGTTTGGCCATCAATGTTATATTCTTGAGGGAATGTTAATTGTTTTCTTGCTTCTGTTGCATTAATATTCATATGCGTTGAAATTTTATGAATCTCTTCTAATTCTGAAAGGACTCGGCCACCCACCAAAAAGGATTTATTAGTTAATGTTTCCATTTCATCTCTAGCCTGTTGTGATAATCTTTTGAGGCGAGCCTGCTCAGTTGCATTATCAGCAACTTCATCAATCTCTTCAGGAGTTAATTCGCTTAAATCCATAATATCACCTAATTGTCGAATGTGTATATTTTAAATTGCGTTCTTTTATCTACGCCTTCCATAACCTTTTTCATTTGTTCTAAATATTCATCTCTACTTTTACTTGTAAAACTAACAAAAGGCTCATAATCTCCAGTAAAACTTTGTTTATATATTTGTAGAGGTATATACCCAAAATCTCTAATATAATTCCGAACAAATTGAGGTGTTCCAGATAATGCTGCTTTTGGGCCTTTCCATAAAAATTTTAAAGGTTCCCCCGTATAAGGATTTACCGCTTTAATGATATTCCACCACATTAAAAATTCAACCCCAAAAATGGCATTTTAACTCGATTGTTAGAACGATTTGAACTCCCGAATATCTCCATGTCATCCAAGAGTATGAAGTTATCCGTGATTTGGAAGGTGGCGGCATTTGCTAAGGCTAAACTCATCACCATGTCATCATGCGCCCCAATCCCTTCAAATCTTCCACGTTCTGTAATTGCGAACATTGATAATTCTTCAACCAATGCTGATGTAACTCTTCGACTTTCTTCATTACCATAAGGAAAGTTCATCTTTTGATTTTCTAAAGTCATTTGTAGATTTAAGATAATTTCTTCTTTTCTCTTGCGAGTAGTGTTAAAGTCATGAACATTTAAATCTGCGATGTTGCGAAGTTCTTGAGTAAATGATTTAGCGAATGTATTTGTTTCAAATAGAATTACTTCTGGATTAAATATTTTCCCAATTAGTTTGACCTTGTTGATGTTCTCTCTAAACTCTACGTTTTTGGAACGGTCAATATATACGATGTTTTTATTATCTTCACTATCAACTTCAAGAACAGTAATTACGTTATAGTCGCCATCAGTAGAGATAGCAGGGTCTACCCCAACAAAATATTTATATCCTTCTCTTCTACTTGGTTTTAGAATTAAGTCTTTGTTCTTGGCAAGTTGTAAATATTCTGGATTGAATAAAGATGTTCCTGTTGAAATAGGAACACACATATATTCTCTTGTAAATTTAAGCGAACCAATTTCAGCCTTTCTTGACATCAAAGCATCATAATCCCAACGGTCAGGCCAAAGTGGTTCATTGAGTGCATTTAGGCAAGGATAGGTTCTAACAGTATATGCAGCATTTTCTTCTAATTGTTTGTAAATATCTGTATAACTAAACGGAGTTCCAATAACTCTTAAAGATGCAGTATGGTGAAGTGTAGGAATCATATCCCCGTAAAACCAATCAGTTACTTTTTGAATACCGCTTACGCTAAATTCTTTCAAAGGGTCGTCAATAATAATTTCTTGAGGGTGCAATCCACGAATCTGTGAACCAACTGAACGCTCAAGGATTTGATTACCGTTCGTTAATGTAATGTTTCCAATAGCCCAACCTCTTGCAGGTTTAAACTTTTTAAGAAGTGGGTGTTGAAACATCTTATCAATATCTCTCATGTGAACCATTGTCTGCTTTTGGTTAGATGAAATGTAAAGCATCTGATAAGGCGGAGGTTGAAATATTAAATTCCAAACAACCCAACTGTGCATAAATACTGATTTTCCATGGTCACGACTACAAATAATAACAGTTCTTTGGGTATCATTCATTAAGTCGTGCCATTCTTGTATATATGTTGGAAAGTCAAAACCTAGAACGTGCTGGAAAAAATATGGAAAGGAGTTTTTTGATAACTCCATATCCATTTGATGTTCTAAGTTAAATTCTTCCATTTAATCACCTAAAGTTAGCCTTAATCAAATAAACATCTTCTGTGCTGATACCATATTCATTAGAGATATTTTGGAAAGAATCCAACTCCTTGACAATGTTATATACTTCCATAGAACTCAAATCAATGTTTCTTTCTTTATTCATCTTTGTAATAAAATATTCCATGTCATCAATATCATTATAATCTAATACATCAAAATGTACGTCTTGCCCTTTAAGGACTCTAATATGGTCATGTGCTTGTAATAGCATTTGTTCTTCAGATTTTTTAATATCTCCAAACCAATCTTGTAGTTTCTTAATATCTTTTACGACCCCTGCTTCACTTTTCATGTTTGATGCATTAAACTCATCTATTCTTCCTATTAAGAAATAAACTATTTGTTTAAATGCATGTGAATCATCATAAGTCGTCGCACCTCTTTCATCAAACGCAGCCTTTGAACTAACTCCTTCAAAACTAGTGTCTTCCTTTGTTATGTGATAGAATAGAGAAGCAATATCTTTAATAATCATTTCTGTAAATCCTAAATCTTTTGCTTCAGAAGTATCAATAATATCATCCATTTCGTCTGCCATTTCTAAAAAGACTCGCTTGAGTTCATCTAAGTTAATCTTTGTGGTTTTACTTTCTATTTGTTTGTTTAGAATCATAAATTCTTTAATGTCATTAAGTTCATCTAGGTTGATGAAATCTAATCCTTCCTTGACATAATTTTCATTAAGTTGTCTTTTAATAGCGAAAGGAGAATCAGGTCTGTTAGTCAAATCTCCTAATAGTGTTTCATCATAACCTAAAGAAATACCTTTACCGAATTTACTGTTAAATGGTCTAATATAACAATCATCAATAAGTTTTAAAATCTTTTCCATGTCTTTGTCAATATCTTTGTATCTTGCTAATTTTCCTCTGACAGATGCAGTATAGAATGAAACTTCTTTATCAGCATCACGGCCTCCACCACCTACGCCTTTTCCTTCTTCTCTGATGTTGATTGGAGTTGCTCCTTTTTCTTCGACAATTGCTTCGCTAATAATTTTTATCATTTCATTAATTGCGTTGGTAATTTTCTTTTCATCAAACATAATATCTATGCTTTTTTCAGGTTCACCGCTTTTACCTGTCTTAGTTACTTCTCCAATCTGTAAATTCTTATAACGAATCATACTTTCTTTATTTGATGCAAAGTATATCGGAAGGTAATGATAAGTTCTAGCAGTATTTACAATCTTAAACGAATCTAATAAATTCTTCAGCCCGTCATTCATTGACTCTATAAACTCATCATTAATTTGAACAATATAAGAATTGAACAAGTCTTTAATCTTTGTTTTAAGTAATTTGAGTTCATCCGATGAAAGAGCATAAGAACCATTTGATAAGTTAGTTACAATGTGTAAATATCCTAAAACATCCATTTCTTTTGTAGTTTGCAATGCTCTCTTCAGTTTAGTTGATAAAACCTTAGTAGAGTCAATTTCTCCGCTTTGAGCCTTATCTCCGTCTTCTGTTTTTGTTCCTCTTTGAGCGAAATAGTATTCACCATCGACTTCATCTAAATCAATAATATCTGAACCGAAAACAAGACCGATGTATGATTTAACAAAGTCGTATGCTCTATATTCTAAAGCATCAACGTTGAATTTTACTTTCTTAAAATCATGTATGTAGTTAATGTTATCAATTATCTCATCTTTTATTAAGTCTGTTTTTCTAAGTTCTTTCTTTAACTCTTCAATCTTCTCATGTATTCCTTTCCAATACTTATAAACATTGTTTCTTTGTGATAGTTGCCTTAGAGTAGAAGCACTAAAGAAATCAGACAAATCAAAGTCTAAATCTAATTCTCTTTTTCCTAGATTATATTGCTGCCTATCTAGTAAATCATCATAAATGTTGATAAAGTTCTTTAATAGATTGCTTTCTTTAACAACCTTTACTTGTTCTACTTGAAGTTTAGCGTTTTTATATGCTTCTTTATTTTGTTTTATTCTAGGGTTCAAGTCCTTGACTGTAATTTTGTTTACATCAATAATTGTATTAGATAACAAACTTACAAACTGTTCCTTGAGTTTTCCTCCCTTTTCTGCAATATCTTCTCCTTTGTATTGCATACCTGTAAAATTAATTTTATCCAAGACAACTTTTGCTTCAAAGTCTTCTTGGACTCCGCTTCTACCTTCTCGCATAAGTTCGTTAATCATTTCAATTAACTTCTTTCTTGACCTAGAATCACCTGCATCGTCTATATAGTCACCGAATTCAACTAAGATAAATTCGTTCTTATCTTCCTCTTTTTCGTATTCTTCCCGTAAATCATCCAAGTCTGGAAGTTGCTTAATTTTATTGAGTTGTTCTTCTGCGGTCATTGTGCTTCCTCCAATAATTTGCTTTCTACTAACTTGTTTATAAGTTTGTTGTTGTTAGCGATTGAAAAATACTTTTCCTCTTCTTTTTGTGCAATACCTTGTAATAGAGTATTAACTGCTTCAAATAGTTTTTCTTTAAATGCGTTTAGATTTTCGTTGAATAATCTTTCTAGTTTGGGATTAAATTCTTCATCATTAGGAGCCTCTTCAAGTTTTGGTTTATTTCCTTTCTTTCCGCCCTTTCTCCACGCTTTTATATCCTCTCTTGATTTCTTTGCTTTCTTAAATTTCAGTTCGTAGGCATCTATTACTTCAAAAATCTCATCACCATTCTCTGAGCCATAGCCTAAGAAAGATACAATTAATAGCATATTTAGAAAACTTCTATCAGTTTTATCTAATAAAGGTGCAATTGCTTGAGAAACCCTAGATATACTTACCGCTTCTGTTTCCCCCTCTTTGCCGTCATTAACTACTTGTCTTAGTAAGTCAGTAAAAGGTAGTCCTCCAATTTTTTCATTAAAATCTTCATCAACTATTCCTTGTTCAAGGTTTCTTATTAGTCTATTATAACCATCTGCAAATTCACCATATAATCTAAAATCATCTTGAGGAACAATAATATTTTTATCTCTCGGTTTTTTTTCATAGTCCTCTAGAGAAAGTTCTCTACCTTTTATTAATGAATATTGTCTCAAAAAAGTATCTAATTTAGTAGATTGTTCGGCTTCTGGGATTCCTTTATCCTGTAAGAAATATTGTCCATATTTTCTTCTATTTTTGAATTGTTCTTGTGAAAACTTGGAAATTAGGGCTTTTGGTTCTGATGTAATTACTTCTCTTAATAATTGTCGGACATTTGACATTTTTTTGCCAAATAGTGCAAAATTTTCTATTCTACCAACCTTAACTGCAAAAATTTGCTTGTCTAATCTACTAAGATTACTAACACTTGGCAAATATTCTATAACATTTAGATAATTTGCGATGTTTGCTTGATTTACCTCTACTGCATTGTAGTTTTTCGTAGTTGCTTCTATTTCGAGCGAGGTTTTTTCTCCAAAATTCTTGCGAATTGGTGAAAAAATAACTTTTGTTTCGGAAACATTGTTAATTTTTGCTACTTCCGACTCAATTTTGTCCGAATTTTCCTCAAAGACCTTAAATAAAGCGTTTCCATCGGTTGTCCAACCCGTTTTTTTGGGTTTTTCTTTGCCCCCGACTATCACTTTCACCAAAACGTAGTCAAAATTAGGCACTTCGTTCTTTCTAAACTGCTCAACTGTCGGTTTTTCTTGATTTTTCTTGTATAATGACTGAATTCTTGCAGTATTTTCTTGATTTCCAGTAATATACCTTGACCTAGATTGTTGCGGAACACTATCAGCAATCTTTTTCTGATAAATTACCAACAATTCTTTAATATTTGCTGGATTTTTCTTAGAAGAGAAGAGTTCTTGGAAAAATTTTTCATTATAGTCGGTTCTTTTTGTCTTTTGAGTAAGTAGTTCTTTAACCTTAGAAAACCTATCAAGAAATTCTTTTTCAGTAATATGTCCCAAAAAGTGAGATAAAGAATATTGCCCATATACTTTTCTAACTGTTTCAAAATTAGTATCTAAATCAGGATTTTCTCTAAACATTTTCTTGAAAACACCTGAACCAGTTGAAGCACTTCCCATTTTCCCACTGCTAAGTGTATTGTATAATTCGTCAAAAGAAATAACAATTTCAACTAACACAGTGTTAGGAGAAGGTCTAGCCTTCAAGACAAATTGCCAGTTCATTTCTTTTCACCAGTAATCAAATCTTTTTTCTGTTTCTTTTCTTCTTCGTCTAATTCTTTAGACTTTGCATCAAACCATTGGTCAAGTAATTTACAGCGTGTCATAGAACATACCTCGAAAGAATTGTTAGATTATTAATTCTAAGCAGTTCATTTAATGGCATAGAATTATCTCCTTCATATTTTTTATCGTTTAAAATATGCCGCTTAATCTTTTCTCTACTGCTGAATAGACCTAGACCGTAAGGAGTTATTTCAGGAGTAAATCCTCGCTTACTTCTTTTAGTAAGAAGTTCATAAACTACCTGCTTCTTAATTATATCTTCCCAACTCATTCAATTTCCCCCATATTATCAAGTGGTAAAGTAACAACATAAAGACCTTCTTCTGCTAATCTTTCTTTAAATTCTTTAGTTTTATAATTATCATAAGTAGGGGCATTGTTGGGGTCTAAATCCATAAGTCTATGCCTTTGCAAAAATTCATATAAAGTCTTATATGAAGAAAATGCTTTAACAGGATAACCGTCATAATCTCCGTAACCAGCATCAGATAAATGAAAAGGTGGAAGACTACCAGTTCTATTTTTAAATAATATATAAACCATTCCACTTTTTTTGATTAAACTTTCCCAACTCATTGTAATCTCTCCTTAATCTTAAAAATCAATAACATAATCTTCAAATTCTTTACCTTCCATACGGTGAGTAATTTTAACATTAGCGTTGTATAATTTTCCTAGTTCCTTTTCTAAATCATTTTTTCCATATTTGTTAAGTAATGCAAGTAATGGTTTCCAAGCATCTTCTGATAATGGATTTGAATCGTTTTTCGTTGCAAAGGCTCTACCACTTCTCTTATATTGACTATCAATATATTTTGAAGCAAATGTAGAAATATCAGTAGGTATATCTTTTTTAATAATCTTTTCCCATTTCATTGTAATCTCTCCTGTATCAAAATCCCTTAAATCCATTTTCTCTCATAAATTGTTCACCGCTTATAGGCGCACCGAAATTAGGGTCTAGATTCATTATCATGCTAAAAACAGATTTATCCACACCTTCACTACCTGCTAGGATAGTTCCATTTTTATAGTTCTTATGTGTTAAATTATTAGTATTGTAAATATTTTTCAAATCTGAAACTACCATATCCCAAAATTTGACTCCTTCATCAGTAGTCCAATCTGCCACATTAGCGTTTTGTGCATGGTCTTTTTCAATATACCAAAGTAGCCCGCCTTTCTTTTGTTTTCTTCTCAACAAACTCTCAACTTCTTTAGGGTTTTGATAAGAATATGAATCATCATACATTTCATCAGGTATATCTTCTATTGGCCTTAATTTCAATATTTTTTCCCATTTCATTGTAATCTCTCCTGCATTAGTCCGAAAGCAAATCTTGGATTAAATTAGTCATAATTTTATGGCCTTGTTCTCTAATTTGCTTTCTACCTTCCTTTGTTCCATAATTTAAGTAATAACCAAATATTTCTCGGTCTATTCTATCCACTTGCCTAAGTGCCTCAGAAGGGCTTCCAAATTGTTCGGAAAGGGAATCTAACTCGCTTAATGCAAGATTAAACTTTTCTTCATCCTTTTCGTATTCTCTCATTCTTGAGATTTCATCCTTTGTTTCTTGATTAAAGGAATCATAAGACAATGTATCTCTAGCATCATAATCAGGCTGATTGGGCGAATCGGCATCAAGCCTCCTTTCTTTCAATATTTTTTTCCAACTCATTGTAATCTCTCCTGCATTTCTTTCTTAATCTCAAGCCAAACTTCAGGATTGTTCTGTGCAAGCACTTCTTGAACAATTTGCATTTGTGCGAATATAACTGTGTCTTGTCTCTTATGAACCAATTTACCTTTAAACTCCATAAGATACTTTAATGACTCTCTAATCTCTCTTGCGAGTTTTGTTAAACTATCAATCACCTTTGGGTCTAAATCATCCATAGCGAATACTTCATCTAATTTCATATCTAAGCGTTGAACATTCGCTGAAAGTAAATCAACTTCATTTACTTCTTTTTTCGCTATCAAAGAGGCCGCAGATTTCTGCACCAATGGCGTTAAGTGGTGCTTCATGTGCCGTTGCACCTGTTGTTTTGTTGTGCCTAATGCTTCGGAAACTGCATCACTTGTGATATTACCTTCAGATAGGGCTATTTCATAGTGTTTCCTCATAGGGTCTGTGCATAGAACACATCGAGGATTTGAACTCATCTCATAATTACCCATGTGATTTCTTTGATGTTGTGAAGCAGTTCCACTTCTCCAACCGTTGTTTGCGTCTAAAACGTCGCAACTGGTTTGTCCTGTCTCTAACATGGATTCAAGTTCTTCTCTATCCTCATGCTGGCAAAATCCACAACGCTTACGAGTAACCATTTTATTCACCTCACTGTTTTGCAGAAGTAAAAGCATCATCAAAGGAAATGTCAAGTTTTTGAGCGAGTTCTCTTAAGTGCTTATAATCATCACGCCATCCTTCAGATATTGCTCTATTTAAAATATTCCTTTGGTGATTAGTAATCTTTTGTTCCCTAATAAGTTTTTTAACTTTTTCTTCTAATGCATCTGAAGTTTTTCTATCTAATCTTCTTAGAGCCTTTTTATCATCTTCATCTATTGTTTCCCTTTCCCTCGTAAATTTAACATCCCTACCATCATAAAGTGGGAACATTCCATGCTTTTCATAATATACTTGTAGGCTGTCAATATCAGCGTGAAGGTCTTTGATTCTCTTCATCATTTCTTTTTCTTCTTTTGGGCTTAGTGGCACAGTATTATATGTATTCTCCAAAGTTCTTACATTTTCTTTTAATGCTTGTAATGCTCTTTGACCTCTTTCAACATGACCTTCAACAGAAGGATGTATGTCTTCACCTTTCAAAATATCTTTCCAACTCATAATATCATCTTCCATGATTTAAGAACAATAGGTTCTCCGCTTGGTGATTTTCTATCCTTCAATTCAGAAGTTCTCGTAACCACCGCTAATTCAATTAATCTCTTCATAGCAGGTTTTGTCAAGTCTAATTGAACTTTGCTCAAATCCCCTGCAAGAACTTCTCCATAAAGAATAACGCTAAGTTTCTTAGCAGAATCTTCACTTAACTCAATAACTTTACTCTTAAGTTCAGTTCTTGCATTATTTGTCTTAAAATCCCCACCATCAAACAATGCTCTTCTTCTCAAAAAACCAGAAATAACTCTTCTAATTTCAGGGATTCTTGCTATCTTATTTGCTTGACGCAATTTTGTAATTCTAACAATATAGTCTTTACCTTCGAGTTCTTCTATTGCCTCTTTGATAATTTCTAATAAACCATCAGACTTACTATATCCTTCATAAAGTGCCATGTAAAGTGGAGGTTTTGCAGTATTCTTTTCATTACTTGACCAACTATTATCCCAGCCGCTTAAACTAATACTTGATTTATTTTCATCTGCTTCATTAATTTTATTCCTTGCTCGGAAATAAGATGTTTTGTCATCCCCGCTATCAACAAAATGCCCGTAATAGTCTACTGGAGTATCATCAGTAATAATTATTCTTTTATTATTTTTACTAACTCTCCATTTTTTAGGTTTTGTAAATTTAACATTCTGAGGATTTAATGTAGAACTTTTAAGAAAAGCCTCAAGCAATTCCTCAAACTTCCTTAAGTAAGTCAAAGTATCTGCAAAAAACAATTGTTGCTTTTCGCTAATTAAATCATCTAATTCATCAAGAACTTTGAATGCCCCTTCACTTCCAGAATTTTTTGACCTTCCTCTTCTTGTAGCAGTATTTACATGACCTCTAACAGTTTCAAGTAAATTCTTAGTAGAATAAATTGAACCAGCAGAAACGCCAGCCATATCTGATTTCCAATCATTATATTTCTTAATGAACTCATAAGGAGAAAACTCGACAGTAGTTCCATTCATAGAAACAACATTCTTCTTAGTCTTTTTGACCAAATTCTTCGTCCTCCTTTTTCTTTGAATATCTTACATTATAAATTGAAGGTGTAGCAGTAGTTACCGCACCTGCCGCCTTTAATGAATTAAACCATGAAAGTTGTTCTTCTGGAGTAGCCTTTGAAAAATCAAGACCATCAATATCAAACTTCTCAAAGATTTCATTATCTTGTAAATAATCTAATAATTCATCCACAATTTTTTTAAGATTGTAGGTTGGCCTATTTAACTTCCTGTCTTCTGAAAACGAACCCCTATGAGTAAGAATAAAAAATGCTCCATCTTTTCTTCTTCTTAATTTAATGTAGCCTTCGTCATAATCTAAAGAAAATACTTTAATGCTGCCCTCTCTTTTTTCACTAACATCTCCACCTAAAGTATCTTGTAAATGCTCAAGGAATCCCTTTGCATCATATCCTGCAAAATCAACTTTAAGTAAATCAAACCACATAATATCATTCATCCGAAAACATTGTGTCTCTATCTTCAATAGGGCTTTTTGTTTTAGGCTCTAAGTCTATTGCATGAGCCATCATTCTATTCATGATTTTATCTGTAATATCAACAAATGCCATTTGATGTTCGTCATAATCAAGAAAACCTGCTTCAAGGAAAGGTTGCATCATAGAGTTAATATCGCTAATTGCTTTATTCATCTTCACTTCAAGATTTGCATCGACTTTTTTAATAACATCTTTCTTCTTAATTGTATCTTTCCACATAATATCACTTTTTCCTTTCAAGGATTTCTTTCGCTTTTTTGATGGCTTCTTTTTTTAAATGGTCTACGAATTCTTCTATATCATCATAAGGAATAGCAGAATTTAAATTATCTTTTCCTGCTCTATATATTGCTCTTGCAACGAATCCACCGACCCAATCATGTGCTTCTTGCTCCATAACTGGGATTTTAAATTTTTTAATTTCTTCTTTCCACATAATATCACCTTTAATTTTCTCAAAATTTTTGGTCGGAATTTTTTAACTAAGCGTCATTTTATTTCCGCTAATTCTAGCATTATTGAAGTTTAATCCATATTTTTTCTTTAAATATTTAGGTATATAGGTTTCTAAAGAAGTAATACCAGATTGTCTAATAGTTTGAATTCCTGAAGTATTGCCGCTAATTCCCATATTATTATTTCTTCTACTAACTTCGCTCATTTTTTCTCTAAGAATATCAACTCCTCTTTGAACGCTGCTAATATCTAAAGTATAAGTTCCATATAATTGCCCCATAGCCCTAGAATCAAGATTAGTTTTGGTTTGACGACTAACTTCTTTTATTGCACTATCAATGCTATTATGAATGGATTTTATCATATTTCTATATTCCATTCCAATATTGTAGTCGTTCTCTAAGTCTTGCTTAATTATATTTTTCCAATTCATGTTAATCACTTTTTCTCAAAATTTGGGCTGGAATTTTTTTGGCACTTGCGTTCTCAATTTTTTTATAATCTTTGTATTCCCAGAATAAAAACTGTTCATTTAAAGTTGTTCGTTTAAAGATAATAAGTTTGGCGGCCGTGTAATAATGTTGTTTTAATAATGCGTT
>Ga0160423_10002591_pt1 | contig 15111 bp, 17 predicted proteins | sample CRUFie14St8metaG_FD_108191 | JGI IMG/M metagenome (GOLD analysis project Ga0160423, IMG submission 108191) | Marine microbial communities from the Costa Rica Dome - CRUD Field 142mm St8 metaG | ecosystem: Environmental > Aquatic > Marine > Oceanic > Photic zone | place: Costa Rica: the Eastern... | reverse complement strand
GTGCTATGAGAGTCTAGTCCACGTTTTAATGGGTCGAGGATTCCTTCGAAGAGACTTTGAAACAGTTCGTGAATTCGAAATGGCGATTAGAGCAGCACTGCCAAATCTCTCCGAGGAATCATTATCCTCGTTAGATGCAATTTTCGAAGAAGCAAGATATAGCAGACATGAAATGAGAGAAATGGACAAAGCCAAAGCTCAAGAATCATTGACTAGGATAGTATCAGAAATTGGACAAATTGGTAATGTCCCTAATCGTTAATCACCAAATGATTTCAAGGACGCCATTTTTCATTGATGCTTTGATTGACTCTAGTTCGGTTGGCAGCGGTAGCTTTCTCTCAAAATTGCCTACCTGTAGTTTTAGAATGCTATGTCCGTCAAGTTCTCCTTTAGATAATTGGATTGAATTTTGATCCGCACCATGCATTGGAATTTTCAATCCTGCTGATGTTCGGTTACCATTTAATTCTTGTATAATCCAATCTAGTCTTCTTTCTGGAGCGATATCAGAGATATGAGATTCCGGAAGTTCCCCTGATGTTACAAGCATCATTGTATGTCGGTCTCTGACTTCTGAAAGATGGTCTCCTGATAATTCAAACGCAGCATGCAACTCTGTGGGCGATGCATCCAAACCATCGCTAACTGTCTCGATTTGTACCTCTTCCCAATCTTCCATGATAACATCTCCCGAGGTGGAGCATATTGAACCTTTCAGGTATTGATTTCTCTTTTTACCTTTGAAAAGAAACGCTTTGCGAATCTCCCCGAACCGTCAGAGTCTCTTACCTGATTCATCTTTATGTCCGGGGGATAACAAGTTGAGTATGTTCTCTCTAAATTTCTCTTATCGAGTAATGCTATCAGGGCTCTATCACCCATTGCTCGTATCGGTCTTCCCATTGCTTGTAATATTGTATTTATAGCGGGTTGCGAATTTGCGTATCTCCAAAAATTTCCTTTCCCAAATTTATCTTTAATGTAGTTAGAATATGCTTTTTGCAATAGGTTTGGAATTGGATTTTGAATTCCAATGCAAATTACTGTATCCAAAATTCCTCCTGCGTAATCGACACCCTCTGATAGTCTTCCTCCAAATACGCCAGCTAATACTATACTTCGATTACCGGGTTTTTTCGACTCGTTCAAATCCGCTTTTAGTGCGCTGATGTCTTGTTTTGACCAGTCCCTAGACTCGATTTCTTTTTTCTTGTTAGGGAGATACAAATCATCCATTATCTCATTCAAGAATTTGTATGATGGGGCAAAAACAGCAACGTTGCCCGGAGTGTTGGCGACCAATGATTGCACATGTTTTTTGATTTTTTCAGTATTGCTAACACCTCTTCCAGTCATTTTCGAGGTCACATCGGTTGCGACTAAGATTGGACGCCTAAATTTTTCAAATGGGGATTTGTGTATAGATTCTCCTCTTATTTTTTTACTTATACCCAAGAGATCTGCATACATACTTGGAGGATTCAGTGTTCCTGACATGAGAATTGAGCCAGAAACCCTGTCAAATATATCCCCCGATACAAGCCCTGCATCTAGCAAGTGGGTGATTATTCGGCCTTTCTTTCCAAAATCCGATGAGTACACTAAGCAAATTGCAGGGCTATCTCCAAATCTTGAAAGCACATCGATTAGGTGGGAAAGCATGTGGCAAGACTGCTCATTATTTCCGTCTTCATCAATTTCAACCTCGTTGGATGATAGTAAAATTGACCACTCTCTGAGTCTGTGATTTTGTTTTGGAGCGAAAATCTCACTCCCCTCCATGAGCGTCGTTTGTTTTGAGGCTTCTTCGACTTTGTCGAAAGCTTCATGCATCCATGCTAAAATTTGCTGTGAAGAAACAGAAATTTCATTATCATCGGAATCCATTATTTGTGTGCTGAGATTGTCGAACTCTCTATCCAATACTCTACGAAATTGTTTACAAACATCAAGACACCACTTTCGTTTCTTTTTCGATTCCTTAATTGAAACGGAATCACTATCGTTCATGTTCTCAATATGTTCCTGAACTTCATACTCAGCATTTCTTACCATTTCAGGGAAGAGGCGGCGCTGCATGCCCATCCTGACGCGAGACGGAAGATTGTGTGCTTCATCTACAATTAGTACGATGTTTTCAATTTCTAACCTCATCGAACCAAGCGATGATTCTCTGATGTCGTCAATGAATATATGATTGTAGTCGCATACAAGAACGTCGCAGTCTCTTACTGCAGAACGACATGCAGACCAAGCACATACGCCCCAAATTTTTGAAATATCGATGGTTTCTCCTACATGCCTAGGTTTCTCTAGGATGTACCTTCTAATATCTTCCTTGCGACTTTGTAACGAGGCTTCACCGCTATTTTGCTCACACTCACATTTACCAGTAAGAGGATTAACTGTTTCACACATTGATTCTCTACCTATTAAATCAACCAATTTAATTTGCTTCGAACCCTGTCTCAATTTTCCATTTATCATTCTAACAGTTTCAACTACAATCTCATGCTGGCTTTGTTTTGGGGTCAAAAATAAGACTGTTTTTGGAGAGCCACTTGTATGAACATGTTCGAATGCAGCAGCAAGTGCAGCGGCAGTCTTACCGATTCCAGTAGGGGCGCTTGCAAGATGTGCGCCTCCTCGGTTTAGTGTTTCAAGGCAGGCAGCAATCATCTCTGATTGCCCTTCTCTTGGTTGTGAGTGTGCGAGCCATATAGCCTCTTTTTGCTCACCCATGAATAGATGGTTTCGTCGAAGGTATTTGATGTTGAGCATTCATAATAGCGGTTGCACCAGTCTAATAATTTGCACCCAGATGTGGGGTCTGGGTGCGTGTGGAACTAATCCTGCTCAGCAAGCAGGATCGGAATCGGAGTCCCCCCGGATTGCTTCCGGGGGGACGTGTGTTGGGTTGCCAGTTTGTGCTAGTTTCGCACGTAGACGCAGTGCAGCGAAACAAATGCTATCTGGCATGTTAGCATCTGTTCGGAAGGTGGGAGAAGCCTTGTTTCCAATTTCGTCCTCCCATCGCATTTCCCCATCCCCTCCATTGTTTGGCTCTCACCCTGTTTTCACTCAGTGAACTCCTTGCGTCTTTCAGTGTTGCTCCTGGCTATTGCTACGCCATCAGCAAGAAGATTATTCAATTCGGCTTCCTCTAATATCAGCCTACGAACGTAGTCCTGCAACCCTTGTGAGGCTGCTTGCTCGGGACTAACGCCATGAATTTCATATAAGTCGCCAAGTCTTTTCTTGGTTGACTTTCCTACGGGAATTGTTACTTTGTCCATGTCAGGAAGCAACGGTTGTTCTTCCAAAAATGAGCGAATAGCTTGCCTGATTACATCTGACCTATTTCTAGCACCATCTAATCCTACTCTTGAGTCAAGAAGAGCCATTTCGTCTTCTGTTATCCTAAGTGAAACCAGTGTGCTAGGTGTGGTCATAATGGTCGCCTTGTAATCCATCCACACAACATCCGGTATATCAATGTATCACATATGATTACAATTTGTCATACATATGTTTACAAGACGTTTCATATTATCCCGGGTGATTCCAAACCGTCGTAAATATGAAACGGAGAACTCCAATAGAATCATCATGGCGCTAGAGGCAACAAGGGGTTTGTACTTCTATATTGAAGTCCTAAAAACGGCACTGGATGATGAAATCATTACAAATGACGAAGCAAGCATTCTCAGAGTACTAGCAGTTGCGCTGGGCTTATCACCCTCTTCGGTTGGTGCAGCATTAGATATAGCACGTGGAGTAGATCCTTCCCCAATAACCGATAGTTCGGAATATTTGTCTCACCAGATAGGAGATGTTACCACTTACCAAAGTGCATTAGTCGCAGCACTTGATGACGAGGTAATTTCCGAAGACGAGTGGGCGATGCTAGAAATGCTACGGAACATGTATGGAATACAACCTGACCAACACGCATTGATTGAAGAGGCGATTAGAGGGATGTCCGAAACTGATGACCTAGGCGAGCGCAGACTTCAGCGCCTGGAGAGGTTCAATACCGTTTGTCCGTATGTCTGAGGCATACTAGTCGTGACAATGCTTGTAAAGGGTCTTCAATTCGCCGGGCTAACACAGATTGTGCAATTAGGTGCTTAGAATGAGTGTCATCCATGATATATTTGAGAAAGTTAAGAATAGAGACCCTGACCAGCCGGAATTTCATCAGGCAGTATGGGAAGTTTTGGAGTCATTAGAACCAGTTCTGGAAAACCATCCAGAATTTGTGGAAGCAGGAATTGTTGAGAGAATTGTCGAGCCTGAGCGCTTGATTCACTTCCGTGTACCTTGGGTAGATGACAATGGGGTAACACAAACAAATAGGGGTTTTAGAATCCAGTTCAATAGCGCAATTGGTCCTTACAAAGGAGGCCTTCGATTCCATCCTTCTGTGAATGCATCGATACTGAAATTTCTAGCGTTTGAGCAGGTTTTCAAGAACAGCCTGACGACTCTTCCAATGGGTGGAGGTAAGGGTGGTTCCGATTTCGATCCAAAAGGTAAGTCAGATGCTGAAGTAATGAGATTCTGCCAGTCATTTATGATGGAATTGTGGAGACACATTGGACACAATTGTGACGTTCCAGCTGGGGACATTGGCGTAGGTGGCAGAGAAATCGGTTACATGTTTGGAATGTTCAAAAAGTTACAAAATGATTTCCAGGCTGGTGTACTTACTGGCAAGGGTCTCTCATACGGTGGTTCTTTAATCCGTCCGGAAGCAACTGGATACGGACTTGTTTACTTTGCTCGTGAGATGCTTGCAACGCAAGGCAAGTCATTTGAAGGTGCAACAGTTTCAATCAGCGGAAGTGGAAACGTAGCGCAGTATGCTTGTGAGAAAGTACTGGATTTAGGAGGAAAGCCAGTAACAATGTCTGATTCTTCAGGATTTATTCATGACCCATCAGGAATTGACAGAGAGAAACTTGCTTGGATTATGGATCTGAAGAACAACCGCCGTGGAAGGATTAGTGAGTACGCTGAACATTTCGATGGTGTAGTATTCACCAAGTCAGAACCAGAACCATCTCTCAATGGCCTGTGGGGGGTAAATGTCGATGTTGCTCTTCCATGTGCAACTCAGAATGAATTAAACGGTGAAGAAGCAAAGATGTTGGTCGCAAACAAAGTAATCGCTGTTGCAGAAGGCGCTAACATGCCATGTACTCCTGAAGCAGTGGCAGTCTTCCAAGAAGGAGGTGTCCTATTCGCACCAGGTAAAGCCAGCAACGCTGGTGGTGTGGCAACGTCTGGTCTTGAAATGAGCCAAAACTCGCTACGCCTATCCTGGACGCGTGAAGAAGTCGATGCTCGCCTTGATGCTATCATGGTCGATATCCATGAGCAAGCATTCTCAACTGCAAAGGCGTATGGTCGCGAAGGCGACTATGTGTTCGGAGCAAACGTTGCAGGTTTCCTCAAGGTTGCAGAAGCAATGATGGCTCAGGGTGTAATCTGATATTCAGAAAACTAAAAATCTGAAAGATTCGTTAAAAACCAAAGTTGGCGATTATCAAAAACTTGGTGAACTGTGCAAAGTTCTTGCTTCTGAGCAGAATTAGATTGCTGTAGGTGCAACATGTCCGTCTTTCTTATCGTCAGGCTTTCTAACTCTGGACCATACTCCACTCATCAATTGGTCATGGCACTTAGTACAGTAGTAGAATCTCCTGTAAGCTTCTCTAAAGGAATAGGCCTTTTTCCCTGTGGCAACCAAATATCCTTCAGGAGAGAGTCGCGAAATTATGCCTCCAACTTCTCCGCATCCCGGAAAATCACAGACAGCCTCTTCTCCCATGCAGGAGCCTTGGTACTCGTCACGTTTTAATTATTGTAATAATTCAATCATCAATAGTGCTTTCTGGAGGGGTTATCACCAACAGAGGTACGTTTGCTTCTATTGATTGACCTTCCTCACAGTGAATTTCAGTAATTGTACCACTCACAGGTGCCTGAATTTCATTTTGCATCTTCATTGCCTCTAGAATCATAACAACTTGTCCTTCTTCTACAACGTCTCCCATAGAAACTTCAACGGTCACAACTTTACCGGGTATGTTAGCACTTACTTTACCCGATTTCTTTGATTTTCCACCACCAGACCGCCTTTTCTTTGGCGCAGGTCCAGCATCTGGCACGACTATCTCGAAGGTTTGGCCTGCAACGGTAGCGGTCCATGTTTCCCCTTCCTGTTCTAATTCAACCTCGAATTCCTCGCCATCAACAATCACCTTACGTGTTTCAGACATTTTTTCACCTCCATGGGGAGCGAGAGCTCCTTTGATGCATTAATGATGACATTCCCATATTGATTCTCTTGTGGTCTTGCGCCCAAGATTCTCCCAGACCTCTTCCTGCTTGCGATGGATCATCCCTTGTCGAACTTGCGGCTAGTACTGCTGCTATTGCTGCCATGCGGAGGGTTTCGTATTTTGCCATTAAAATCACTCACAGGGGTATATTGCCATGCTTTCTTGCTGGTCGAAGTTCTTCTTTGTCCAGTAGCATTCCAAGTGCTTTGCAGAGCCTTTCACGTGTTTGGTTTGGCTCGATGACATCATCAAGGTAACCCAGTGCAGCGGCTTTGTAAGGATTAGCGAATTTTTCTTCAAAATCCTCAATTAGCCTACTTCTCTCTCCATCTGGGTCTCTAGCATTCTGTAATCTTCTCCTATGGATAATCTGTACAGCGCCTTCAGCACCCATTACTGCAAGTTCCGCACTAGGCCATGCAACGTTGTAGTCGCCACGTATATGCTTCGAAGACATCACATCGTATGCTCCTCCATACGCCTTGCGGAGGATAACGGTTAATTTTGGAACGGTAGCCTCTGCATAGGCGTAAAGAAGTTTGGCACCGTGCCTGATAATTCCGCCCCATTCCTGATTTGTCCCAGGTAAGAACCCAGGGACATCTTCCAAGGTTATCAATGGGATGTTGAAAGCGTCACAAAATCTAACAAACCTTGCTGCCTTGTCACTGGCATCAATGTCCAGACATCCTGCAAGAATCTTTGGTTGGTTTGCTACAATTCCCACGGTTGCTCCGTTTAAGTGTCCGAAACCTACAACGATATTGCCTGCCCAATTTTCTTGTACCTCTAGGAATCCTCCGTCATCTAATATTTCGACGATTACGTCTTTAACATCGTATGGTTTTGTAGGATCCTCGGGAACGATGTGATCAAGTTTATCACATACTCTGGATGCAGAATCACTAGTTTTCTTGATCGGTGGTTTTTCCATATTGTTTGATGGAAGAAGATCAACTAAATCCCTCGCTAAATCAATTGCACCCTGGTCATCCTCAGCAGTAAAGTGGGACACTCCTGACTTTGAACCATGAGTGCTGGCACCTCCAAGGTCTTCGAAAGATACCTCTTCATTTGTGACGGTCTTGATGACTTCTGGACCAGTGATGAACATGTGAGCAGTTTTGTCTACCATTATCACAAAGTCTGTGATTGCAGGTGAGTACACCGCACCGCCTGCACATGGGCCCATTATTACGCTGATTTGTGGCACTACTCCGCTTGCTCGAACATTTCTGAAGAATATTTCTGCATACGAACCAAGGCTGGCCACTCCTTCCTGTATTCTTGCCCCACCGCTATCATTCAATCCGATAACAGGTCTACCTGTCTTTAATGCCATATCAAGTACCTTGCAAATCTTGAGACCGTGCATTTCCCCAAGGCTACCACCGTAGACTGTGAAATCTTGTGCGAAGGCAAAAATTTCTCTTCCGTTAATTGTGCCGTGGCCGGTTACCACCCCATCTCCTGGAATGATATTTTTGTCCATACCGAAGTCTCTACACCTGTGTTCTACCAGAGCATCAATTTCTTGAAAAGACCCGTCATCAAGCAACATTTCTAATCTTTCTCTGGCTGTCATTTTCCCACGGTTATGCTGGGCATCTACCCTTGCTTGACCGCCGCCAGCCTCTACACGAGCCTTTCTCGCTCGCAGGTCCCTCAGTCTTTCCTCGGTACCCGTCATGTCTTTCGCCAAACAGACAAAAGTGTAGCCCGTCTTTATTGGTTTTGTGAGCATTTCTACACCGCAAGCCCTTCATAGACGCTCCTTCACACAACCGATTATGGGGTCTCGACAGCGGGTTGTGATAGCAAAACCTGGTTTGGATGGGCATGACAGAGGTGCAAAAGTGGTTGCACGTGCCCTCAGGGATGGTGGTCACGAGGTTATTTACACTGGCTTAAGGAGAACACCGGAGCAAATCGTCAGGACTGTAATGGATGAAGATGCAAGGTTCGTTGGTTTGTCTTCTTTGTCTGGAGCGCACAGCCATCTTTTCCCTAAAATCTGTAATCTACTGAGGGAGTCAGGTCTTAGTGATGTAGTAGTCTTTGGTGGAGGAATAATACCAGAAACCGACAGGCCAGCGCTTTATTCTGCAGGAGTTAGAGCGATATTTGGACCTGGAACACCTACGACTGAAATCCTAGAATTTGTTGAAGAAGCATCAAAAAAAGCCTGTGGCGTTGGCTCAGATACCTCTTGGTATTGGGGTGAGTGATTGGACCGGCGAACGCTAGCAAGACAACTCTCTGCCATTGAAAATGGTGAACTTGATGTGTCTAGGTGCGATGGGGAAATAATAGCTATAACCGGTCCACCAGGTGTTGGGAAGTCATGTATTGTAGATGCAATTCTCCAACGTCTTGTTCCAAAGAAATCGATTGCTGTTTTAGCAGTAGATCCTACTTCTCCGTTGAGCGGAGGGGCTTTGCTAGGTGATCGCATAAGGCTGAGTGTTTTAGATGATGACAATAAATCTGAATCAATCTATGTCCGTAGCATTGCTACTCGCTCATCCAGTGGTTCAGTGCCTTCTATAATTCGGGACCTTGCATACCATCTATTGGCAAATTCATTTGATTTGGTGATTATCGAAACAGTCGGAGCTGGTCAATCTGAAATGCGATGTGCAGCAGTTGCAAACAGGATTGTCGTCATCGAAGGTCCAGCGAGAGGAGATGGAATACAAGCAGAGAAGGCGGGTTTATTGGAACTTGCAGATCTAATTGTGGTCAACAAATCAGACTTAGATGGAACGGATAAGGTTGTGAATGATTTGTCAATGTCTCTGGGCTTGACAGAGGACGCTCCACCAATTCTCAAAACAAGTACAATAACAGGTGATGGTTTAGATGAGCTGGCAGAGACAATAGTTGATTTGAAAGAAAGGGTATCATCACAACGCGCAAGGAATCGACAACAGATTTTGATGGCGCATGAAAATATTCTGACTTCAAACCCGCGTTTTGAGATGGTTCTAGACCGCATGTCTGAAGAAGGGTTAGTACTCGAGGACGCAATGAGGGAACTCAATGACCGAACAAGTTGAGTTAACAGACCCAGTAGACCACTCTGTGGGTGGTATGTATGGCCATCTTTTCCGCAGAGTTTTCCACATAGGTATGTCGATTATACCATTTGTATACTTCGAATATGCAGATGATTTATCCGATTATATTTCTATAAATCAAATGCAATTAGTGTCTAGTCTAGTTATTGCTTTGGTCTTGAGTGAGGCTGTAAGATTGAAGTTAGGAATTACAATATTCGGCCAACGTGATTACGAATCAAAACAAGTTAGTGCCTTAGCTTGGGGTGGTCTAGCAGTAGGATTAACCTTCTTGGCTTTGCCTGAATCACCTGAATTAGTTTGGCCGTTGATTCTATCCCTTTCACTTGGTGATCCGTTTTTGGGAGAAGTCAGAAGAAAGGGATATGAATCAAAAACAGTGTTCATATCTGGTTCTTTTTTCATAGCAATGATTTGGATTGCATGTTGGATTCAATTATCAACACCTATCTGGTTAGTAGCGATAATGGCTCCATTGTGTGTTGCTTCAGAGTGGCCACGCTTGCGATACATAGATGATAATGCGACTATGCTTTTGATTCCATTATCAGCGATTATGGTGTTACTTCCTTGGATGTAGACCATTATGTTGAAATGGCTCCATATCCCGCCGTATAATAGGTGAGACACCATGAGTGACGAAGTCCAGTCAAAGGACCCTCCCCAAAGTACCTACCTGTTAGCATTTTTATTCTCATTTGTACTACTAATTATCACAATGTTTGTTTATCCTCTTTGGTGATTTGAAGCAAAGCAAGGTATCTTGAATGAATATCTTCAGGGTTAATCATGTGTGGGATTGCTGGGATGCTTGGTCAACCAGACCGAGCAGTACTTGCTAGAATGACTACACTACTGGAACATAGAGGCCCTGATGGCAGTGGAATTTTTTCGGATGACAACTGTGGATTAGCCCACACACGACTTGCTATACTCGACATAATTGGCTCTCCTCAGCCCCTATATGGCGAGGGTAAAGTGGGTATTGTTAACGGTGAAATTTACAACCATTTAGATTTGAAAGATAGCCAATATCAGTATACTACCAACGGTGACAGTGAGATTGTTTTATCCTTACACAAAGGAAGAGCAGATGCGTCAGAGCATGCGAAGTGGATATCTAAAATAGATGGTATGTTCGCTTTTGCAATTTGGTCGCATGGTCAGTTAATTTTAGCAAGAGATGCTATGGGAATCAAACCACTTATGAGAACACTTACAGGCGACTCACTTCTTTTTGCATCAGAGGCAAAAGCGCTCAGAGCACATGAAGCCCATGTACCTACAATCGATAGCTTAGCAATGAAAGCCAGGATTGCATGGGAATACCCGCTAGATGGAACGACTCTTTTTGCCGGCGTTCACCAAGTGCGTCCTGGCACGGTAGAGGTTTGGGAACTTTTGGAAGGGAAACCGGTAATGACGAGCATTTCTCGATTTGAGCAACAAATCGTCGAACCAACCAAATCTTGGAATGATGCAGAAGGATTGCTTGAATCGTTTGTTGTTAGTGTCAAAGATCGACTAATGTCTGATGTTCCAGTTGGTATCGTTTTATCGGGAGGACTAGATTCTAGTTTGGTTTGCGCTGTCGCTAGAGAAGCCGCAGAACGAGCAAATCAGCCTGTACCTGCTTGTTGGACGGTTGCTGAAAGTGAGGATAATCCTGATTGGCTCGCCGCTGAATTAGTTGCATCAAGCTTGGACCTCGAGCACCATCAACATATCCTCGAAGAAGACTCTTTCAATTCCCACCTTCCAGATTTAGCTTGGCATGGAGAAGACCTAGATTTGACTGTATTATTTTTCCAACCTCTTTTTGCAAAGATGTCAGAATCTGTAACTGTTGGATTGTGTGGTCAGGGTGCAGACGAATTACATGCTGGATATCCAAGATATCGCGATTTAAATTCTCATGCTGCTCAGATACAATCTCGGTTAGATGATATGTCGGTCGATTTGTCTAATCTCCATGGAGAACAGTGGTGGTCAGATAACCATTCACCTGATTATCACTGCAACAGTTTGAAGGATTTTTTACAGTTCGAGTTAGAGCACGGACAGTTATCAAATTTCCAATTACGTTTAGTTGACAGGCATTCTATGGCACACGGTTTAGAAGTTAGAGTACCGTTTTTAGGACAAAGACATAGAAAAGTGTCAAACATGTTACCAATCGAATGGAGACTGCCCCCAAGTTTAGAAGAGAAAGCCGCTTTGAGAAAAGCTGCAGATTTAACAAATCTTCCGTCTGAAATCGTTAGAAGGCCAAAATTACCAGCCGGTAGGGCGACTTCTCCAAAACTAATCGATTCTGTTTTGGATGAGCTCCTGCCAAGAGCGAAAGACATCGCCGCTCGTTACCCCGAAATCGAAAAGGCACTATTGAAACAGCCAGACATTGCAATCGGACTCGGTCTTTTCGAAGCGATGCACATCATTGAAGGTGGTAAGGAAAGGAAAAATGGGGACGCTGCATCCATATTAGACGAGGTGATTGTTTGAGTTTTGTTCATGACCTTGCACAGAGATTGGAAGACAATAGAGATAGAATAAGCGAATGGATGGCAAAAAAACGCAGTGAGGTTCCCATACCAATCTATGGAAGCGTCGATATCAGAGATGCGGGTTGGAAGGTAGCAGTAGTCGATGCCAACCACTTTCCAGCCGGTTTCAACAATACATCTCCAGAAGATGAACCACATCTTTCTGCTTTGTTAAGAAACCATATCAATCGTAAGCACGGAGATTGTACTTGGGTTCATTTGTATCCCGAATCGCACACCAGAAACCCCGGTTATGTTGAGAACCTAGCCACCCTGAAACGGTTAATTGAATCTGCAGGATTTAGATGCACAGTCGGCTCACCGGAATTGGACAGTCACGGCTCTTTAGTCGGCATAACCGGGCCTTTGACCCTAGACTCAGTAGAAGTAGAGGGTGATAATTTATTGGTTGCAGGACAAAAACCATGCCTAGTTCTACTCAATAATGATTTGACTGAGGGAATAGTAGGAGGGCTAGGTGCACACCAAGTATCACCTCCACCCCACATGGGATGGCAGAGAAGAAGGAAAAGTGAACACTACCAATGTTTGGAATCCTATGTTAATGAAATTGCTGAAATTTTGGACATAGACCCTTGGCATCTAATGTCCTCTTGGTTCGTTTCTGAGGACAAGTGTTTGGAAAAAGAATCCTGTAGACAGATGTTAGCAGCAGAGGTTGATGAATTCCTTGGAAGAATCGTAGCAAAATATGAATCACTGGGTATTGAAAAAGAGCCCGTAGCCTTCATTAAAAATGACAGAGGGACATATGGACTTGGAATAATGGCTGTTAGGAGTGGAGATGAGTTGCTTAATTTATCCAACAGAAAATTCAAGAAATTAATGTACTCCAAAGGCGGTGTTGATGTTGAAAATTTCCTAATTCAGGAAGGTGTTCCAACAGCGCTCAAGACCGACGAGGGGTCTCCCGTGGAACCAGTGGTGTACCTTGTTGATGGTGAGGCAGCATCTTGGTTTTACAGAATCAACTCGAAGAAAGGCGATATGGACAACCTCAATTCACCATCAGCCCAGTTCAAGCCTTACAGTGAGGTTGGCAATAAATTTGGAAAGCACGCTCATGGATGGCACGCTTTAGTATCCGAATTATCTATGCTAGCAATGGGTGCAGAATCACAATTACAAGTGGGGAAATAATATGCGAATTCATTGTTTAGGCGGCGGATTAGTAGGCTCCTATGTGACTAATAGGCTTGTAGCTGCTCAATATGAGGTTCATCTTTTTGACGTAATAGAACGAGACACAAAAGCCGTTTTTCATCACTGTGACGCATTTTCAGCCGACCATAGTTCTGCTGACATAATCGTAAATATGCTACCCGGGTCTCTAGGGCATAAGATGACTGAAATGTTGAAAAACACTGGTCAGAAAATAGTAGATCTATCATTTAGCGAACATACTCCAAATGAACTGACCGATGTCAGCAGCAGCATACTATGGGATGTTGGTATTGCCCCGGGTCTTTCCAATATGTTAGTTGCGTTAGCATTGCGTGAGTACGGAAATTTAGATGATGTAAGCATCAAAGTAGGTGGCAACCCATCACAACCTGATTGTGGTTGGTCCTACATGGCACCATTCTCTCCACACGATGTAATTGCGGAATATACTAGGCCCGCTAGAATAATTCAAAATTCTGAGCGAATAGAAGTCCCGGCAATGAGTGAATTGCACAATATAAACGCAAATGGCAGAAATATGGAGGCGTTTTTGACTGATGGTCTTCGTTCTCTATTGGATGTTCCTGCAAAAAATATGGGTGAATATACAGTCAGATGGCCTGGGCATATAGAGAAATATCAGCAGTCAAATCTGAGTGCTGATGAACTTGTTGAGGCTTGGAAAATGGATGAATCCAAGAGTGAGTTCACGTGGATGCAGGTTTCAATAAAGTCTGGGGAAAAGTCCACAAAATGGATTATAGAGGATTCTGGAAAAGACGGTGATTCTAGTATGGCCCGCACTACTGGTCTGGTAACGGCGTGTTGCGTTTTAGCTTGGATAGAACGTCCACAAATGTTGGCTCCAGGTGTTTTCTCCCCCGAGGATTTGCCTAGTGAAGTCATCTGGTCAGTAATTGATATAATGCGCGCAGAAGGTGTTTTAATCGAGCAGCAATAGGTGGAAAAATGCGTAAAGTTGCTGTTTACGTTTTCACGATAATTGTAGGGTTGTATATTAGTGCAAAATATGCAGAATGGCCTGTAAACCTCTGGTGTATTGGGCTATTCATTTGGTTATTTAAACAAGCAGAAAGAAAAGAGAGAATTGAGATGATAACTGTTCTAGCCTTCGCGACACCAATGGAAATATTTTTTTCAGAGGTTTGGCTTATTTACACTTACCAGAGAGGGTTTATGCCTCTATTCGTTCCAGTTGGGCATTGGTTCCTATTTGATACAGGACGTATGTTGAGCAAATACTTACCCGCAAACATGGCTTTACTAAGTCTGGTCCCGTTTGTCCCGTTAGTGGCATACGGCGTCTGGACCGGGGGTGATACCTCGGGAGTTTTACTGTTAATACTCGTTTTATCTTTTACAAGATGGGGTCCTCAGCCTGCCCTATATGCAATTATGGCATGGATAGCATTACTCATGGAGTTGTGGGGTACTTACCTTATGAATTGGACTTGGTCAAATGAAGTGCCTTGGACTGGTCTTACAGCCTGGAATCCTCCTTTGTTGGTTGGTGCTTTTTATTGCCTAGGAGACTGGTTAGTGAATATTTCAGTCGAGAGGTTTGAAAATGACCACGTACTGGGGGTAACTAGATGACAACACGAGAGGAGCTGATAAATCGGCGTGCAGCAGAAGCTGAACGCATAGCGGTTTCTCTCGCCAGACAAAAAGGAGAAAGGAGATCTACAATCAAAGGCGGAGAAGGAACTATTGCATGGGTTACTGAAAATCTGTGCATTGGCTGTGACCAGTGTACAATAGTTTGTGACGATGATGCCATTGAATTGTATTACAAAGACATGGTTTCTCCGCTACTGAATGTCCCAAGTAACAGAAAAGCGCAAATTGTACGCGATGCATGTACGGGATGCAGACTTTGCGTCCTCTCGTGCCCAACAGATGCCATCAAAATGATTGACAGGTGAG
>Ga0160423_10002590_pt1 | contig 15115 bp, 15 predicted proteins | sample CRUFie14St8metaG_FD_108191 | JGI IMG/M metagenome (GOLD analysis project Ga0160423, IMG submission 108191) | Marine microbial communities from the Costa Rica Dome - CRUD Field 142mm St8 metaG | ecosystem: Environmental > Aquatic > Marine > Oceanic > Photic zone | place: Costa Rica: the Eastern... | reverse complement strand
CGGTACCAGAATTCTTGGTGCTTTCCGCTAAGATCCTAAGGTATTGCCTTGTCTCATCATCGACGTCTGCCATGTATTACCTCTCAAGAAGCGCTAAAACGTATACGGTAGGAAAATATCTTTATCTAAGCAGGAAAACAACCCATCATTTATCAAAAAAATATTTTTCAACTAGACCTTTTTCTAATCTTATTTTGATTACTGAGAAAACGACAGTACGACGAAATCCTAATCAATATAAATTCGTCACAAGAATTCTTGAATAACTGGCGAATTCTATTTGGATAAGATACGTTACTACACGATGAAAACCAACTTCGCTTTATGAACTATGATTCTACCACTCTCTTTTGGCCTACTCGCCGCGTTTGGCTTCGCTGTAATGTTTGCCTTAGCAAAAGGATTAGGTGATAACTTCTCTGGGCAACAGTTAGTATTTTTTAGGAGCCTAATCGCTCTTCTAATTTTTATGCCATTTTTTTTCAATAACCACGATCTTCTACGGACAAACCGACCGAAAATTCATATGCTGAGGGCAATTTTGGGACTGGGATCCATGGCCTGCCTTTTTGTGGCCGCTGCCAAGATACCTTTAACGATATTAACCCTTATAATTTTCACTATGCCATTATTCGTCTCACTTCTTTCTTTCCCAGTTTTAAAGGAACGCGTGGGTTTTTTAGGGTCGTTATCGGTAATATTCGGTTTTATTGGAATAACTATAGCGGTAGATCCTTTTAATGAATCGCCCAATATTTTTTTAGCCGTCGCACTATTAGGATCTTTTTTATATGGGTTGGCTGTTTTATCGATACGGCAATTGAGCAAGACAGAACCGTCAGGGACAATGTTTTTTTATTTTACTCTTTCTTGCACGTTGGGATCCGCCATGTTTCTTCCCTTTGGTTGGACATTCCCAAGTACAATCGATTTGCTATTTTTATGTGGGATGGGTGTCGCAGGTGGGCTCGGGCAATTTGCTATGATCAAAGCATATAAATTGGCGCCTGCAAATTTTGTCGCCCCCATAGAGTATACACAGTTCATCTGGGCAGTAATTTTTGGATTCATTTTTTGGAACGAGACACCAACTTTGAATATCTATCTCGGCGGCGCAATTGTCATAATTTGCACTCTGCTTTTATCAAAAACTAATCGTCAAAGTACTTAGTTTTAAAGCTCTACATCCCTTCTATTAGCATCCATTGCTTGATCGTGGTTAGAGACTCCCTCATCTCTTTCCATGGTTTGTAATCAGGGTCATTTATGAATGCGTCATATTTTTCTCTCGAAGGGAACTTTAGCATTACGATTCGTTCAGGTTGCCAGTCTCCCAAAAAGATTTCTGCAGCACCACCCCGACAACAATATTCTCCACCATGCCGAGCAACGTATTTTGGGGCTGCAGCTTTATACTTTTCATATTCGACAGGGTCGTGCACTTCCGCATCCAAGATCATATAAACCGACATAATTTCCTCCTTTTATACAACACTTTGATATTAAACTACTCACTTAGCAAAATTGAGGCGACCGCCGAAGTGAGAACCTCACATCCTGAAATAATATCACCTTCGTGACTGTCTTCGTCAAAATTATGGCTTATCCCATTAATAGACGGGATGAAGAGCATACCACATGGAAGTTTTTCATGAATGACCATTGGGTCATGCCCTGCAGCACTCGGCATGTAACGCCATGCATTTGGTGTTATTGCCTGAGCCGCTTTCGAAAGATGTTTTTGAAAACCAGAATCCATTTTTGAGGGTCGGATCACTTCTCTACCGGGCCGAACATCTACTTTGATTTCGGTTTTGTTCTCAATCTCGGAAATTATTTTCCGCACTTCTTCTTCCAAGGAATCTAAGATCCGCTCGTCTTGATCTCGAAACTGCAAGGTAAGTTCTGCAGCACCCGGTACGATAGAAGACGCACCAGGTTCTACGGTTGCATTTCCAATAGTCCAAACCGTCGTTTCATTTGCCAAAGTTGGAAATTGGTTATTTATTCTGTAGGCAGTTTCGAACATAGCCGTTGCCGCGTCTTTCCGACGCTTCATCGTTGTCGTTCCTGCATGGTTCTGTTCACCCTTAAAACTAATAATAAGCGCGCGTATTCCAACAATTGCGGTTACAATTCCAATTTTCTCACCGGCCTCTTCTAGATAACAACCCTGTTCAATATGAGCTTCGAGGTATCCTAAATACCTATGTTCTTCAATTTTTAGTCTGGGTGTTTTATCTAAGCCAACTCTTTTCAACGCGTTCTCTAATTTTTCACCCTCACGGCTTACAGCTAGTTTTTCCAACTCGGGATTTAAGGTTCCGCACCAAGACCTGCTGCCTAAGCACGATAAAAAATTACTTTCCTCGTCTTGCCAAGAAACGACGTCCACTGATAACTGACTTGTATTATCGTTTTCATGAAGGGCTCGCGCGACCTCCAAACCATAGATCACTCCTAATGCTCCATCTAGCCATCCGCCTTCTGGTTGAGTATCCGAATGCGATCCTAAAAGGATACTTGTACCCATTTTTCGTGACCGGCCGAGAACATTTCCAACACCGTCTATTGTCGTATCAAGATGAGCATCCTCGAATCTTTTTTTCAACCAGTATCTTGCCTCCATATCAGTATCACTGAAAGCTGGACGAACAACGCCAGTGCTAATCCCGCCAATTTTTCTCAGTTCACGAAGATCACTTAAAAGTCGATTAGAATTAATAGGTATCGTTTGCATTTTTTCTTTCTACTTCTAGCGGTGGGTATTTTTCTCGATGAGATCGAAATATGCCGATCTTATTCGTTTGGTAATATCTCCGGCAGCCCCCTTACCTATTGCGCGACCATCTATTAACCCAACGGGCACTTGAGCTCCAAATGTACCCGTAAGAAAGGCTTCATCAGCTCCATAGACTTCTACTAAAGAAAAATTTTTCTCAAAAATTGGTATGTCCTCCAACTTACAGATTTCTATAACCTTTTGACGTGTAATTCCATTCAGACAATAGTCACCAGTAGAAGTCCACACTTCTCCCGACCTCACAATAAAAAAATTGCACGAATTTGTGGTACATACAAAACCATTTACATCAAGCATTAAGGCTTCATCGGCTCCAGCTTTCTGAGCTGCAATGCAAGCCAATACACAATTTAACTTCGAGTGACTATTGAGTTTTGGATCCTGTGTCATCGGCAGCCCCCTTATATTAGGAACTGTGGCAAGTTTTATTGGTCGTGAGAACTTGGGCACTGAATGTTCTATTATGATCACAATTGTAGGCCCTTGAAGGGACAAGGAAGGATGTTGGAATGGTCTTGCTTTTATTCCTCTTGTCACCATCAATCTAGCATGGGCATCTTTGGTAATGCGATTAGCTAAGCGTGTTTTTTCCAGAGCTGCTACCAATTCAACTTTGCTTAATTTGATATCTAAATCGATTGCGTTTGCTGCCTCAAAAAGTCGGTTCATATGTTCATCTAGAAAAGCCCAGGTGCCATTATAAAAACGAAGACCCTCCCAAACACCATCGCCTAACATAAACCCAGAGTCATAAACGCTAATTTTAGCCTCGGACCGAGGAACGATATTCCCATCAACATAAATTAGTATGTGCTGATTTCGAGAGTCATCTTCCGCTTGATGAGCTGTGATTTCATCTGTTGACAAATTAAACGCCTTCAACTATCCGGAGGTCTCTATCCGCTCCGCCTTCTAACTCTTTTAATGCCATTTTATAATCGGCCGAATCGTAAGCCTTTTTAGCATCCTCATAGCTAGGAAACTCGATTACTACTGTTCTTTCCATAAGACCATTTTCTTTTGCAACTAAATCACCACCTTTAATAAGAAAACGGCCTCCCGCTTTTTCAATCGCAGGAATTGCTATTTTTACATAAGCTGCGTGCTTACTTGAATCTGCTTTCTTTCGGTGCGCGCTTATCCAATAACCTTTTGGCATAGTTTTACCCTTCCTTACTTCGCACTATTTAAAAAAATCTAGCTAGGTTATATCCAATCGTGTTTTCGCTAAAGTTATAAATTCGTCGGGCTTCTATTATCTGCTATTTGGTTACCCATTAAAAGAATTATACGTGAATTCAATTGACGACACTGGTTAGCTGAAAACCCATTAAGCGCTTGCAGGAAATCGTCGTAACACTCGTCCGGAATACTAATATTATTATTTGGCTCAAAAGATTGTCCGCGTTCATCAACTAAATAAATTTCCAAAGGCTCTTGTCATTTCCAAGATCGTTGGTGATCTTTCCATTGTGCTGCCTTTTTTAATAAATTGTTCTGCAACACCTAGGCTGTTTAACATCTCAAGACTTCGCTACGATCAGCAAATCGCTTTACTCACTCTATTTATCTCCGACAATTCATCTACAACCAGAGTCTAGATCTTAAAATTCGCGAACTCAGGCACAGCCTCCAAACCAATTGGCCCAGCAGCAACCACTAAAATTTTGGTTCTCTAAAGAATAAAAAATTTTTCATCGAGTTTCTACAGAGCAAATCACTTTTCAAGTGCTTCGATCAACATTCCACAAATGACCACCATCTTTGACAATGGATGCCTAGTAAATAATTCTAATACGTTTTTTATTTCTTTAAAGCATAAGGAGCTAGCACTCTCCGGAAACGGCTCCAAAAATTTTGATAAGTATATTGCTTTCTTAGCGCTCTGCTCTCTGGAATTTTCGATGGCCCTCTTAAGTTCTCCAGATAATGCTATTGGCTCCAACGCTATTTTTATCAGAGCAAGGAAGTTTGGCCAATAAGCCAAATGCCGATACATACTAGCGATAATTGTTCCATCCTCTTCCCCAAACGAATTGAGCTCCTTCACAAGTGAGATGATATTCGGGTTTAAGTCGCTTATAGCTGGCAAACGTGGCATTGGCAGCAGAATATCGCCTGCTAGCTTTTTTTGAATTGGTTCGAGGGCGACGTTCTCTCCGCCATTTAGATTGATCAGTGCGGCCTGAAGAGCAATCAAATTTGCGGCGTTTGTCCGATTATACGACGCTAAAATATTATTAATTGTCATTTTCCCGAGATTATCTATTCCCGACGCAAAAAGAATTTCATCTTTAAATTTTGGAAGCTTTGGGATTACTAACTGATTTTGAAATTCTACCGCTTGATGACTGATAAAACCGCTTTCGTATGCGGGACGTAAAACGTCCCAGAGATAAGGCAGTGCGTTTTGGGTTGTAGCAAGACGGCGCCAGACAAGATTTACCACATCTACGCCTGTCACGTTTTTTATATCATCAAAAATATTTTTGATATCCCCTGTTGCATCGCTTTCTACAATCGCTGGTATTGGATCGCTCGCATTCACAACAGTTATCCACTTCTCTAGAAATTTTATATTTTGAGCCTATGAATATCACATAAAAGAAATTTAAAACTAGATTTCTACAGGAGACAAATTTGTTAGCTTAAAATTAAAACAGTGTCACAGGGAGAGATGAAACTGAAGGATAATTTTCTTTACAAGAATATGCTTTAATCTTCCGTGACTTTTGTATTAAGGAACTTTCTTAGAATCTTCTCTTCTTTTTTTGACCGATCAATAATTTTTTCACTATCGATTTTTAACTGCCTGACTGCCTGTGCTCGCTGCTTCCTATGAAGAAGGTAGCTAAAAATAGAGCAAGATATAAAAAGAAAAATTAAACCACGTGTTTCAAAATACCAGACCCTTACGTTAATTTCGTTTAGCCATAGGCAAAAAAGTAAAAAGCTAAAAATTGCCGTTATTACTGAAACCACAGCCCATCGATCGGGGTAAATAAGCAAGCGTCAACTTTCCATATTTAATTTGATCAAATGATATAAAATGGGTTGTGATGCTGCGTTCAACAAACTTCCATCGCCCTCAATCAAAGAACCAATTACTTTCAACGTTAATACCTTTATGTGATTTGGCGGCCCCTGCAGGACTCGAACCTGCAACCCTCTGCTTCGAAGGCAGATACTCTATCCAATTGAGCTAAGGAGCCATCATAACAAACTAGCCCGAAAGCTGAGATAGAATCAATATTTATAATGCAAGAATAGCTTGATTGTAATTGCTCTTTAATTAACAAGTTCATCGCACACCATCAATTCCCATTTCGCGAGAACTTACGCCACTTTTAGGTTATTTTTTTTGAGAATAAAATGAGAAGATATTTTATACGGCGGGAAAAGAGAATTTGTATCTTCAATTCTTATTACTAAAAGTCCCATAAAGCAGTTTAATCATGGTCCGAAGAATAATTAAGGACTACAAAACCGATAGAGTACGACATAAGTTGCTTGTAAATGAATGGGCAGACTGCCAACTGAACATAATATTGACCGTTCATCGCAAAGCAATGGTTCCAACTTGGCAACTGATATAAACAGAGAAACCACTAATTAGCACTAATCAAGCAATCTAAACGAGGCGCGCTCTATGGTTTTCATGTGGCCGAGGTCCCTCAGCAAAGTTTGAAGGGTATAACGGGTATGTAAGTGCGATCGAAATTTTTCTATGCCTAGAAGGCAAACAGGTTAGTCCCTGAACGACTAATTCTTCATAAACATTATAAAAGTGTATAATAGGAAAAGAAGAAAATACTTAAAGCAATGTTATATGCGGACAGTCACGTATCGGATGCGGTTTAACGCAAACATCTACCTCAAAGACATCCTTTACTAGCGCTGGGCATACAACTTGAGCAGGCGTTCCCTTTTCAATTACTGCCCCCTTTTTCAAAAAATAAATCTCATCTGCAAACATGCACGCTAAATTCAAATCGTGTAAAATCACAAAAACTCCAACTCCGCGTTTCGCGGCTGATCGAACCGTAGATAAAAGTTTTTGCTGATGCTTAAGGTCTAAGCTTGAAATTGGTTCATCTAGGAGTAAAAATTTGTTAAGATGGCCGGTCTCATTCCCAAAACAGTTTATTTGTGCCAGTACTCTGGCTAACTGAACACGCTGGGATTCCCCACCCGACAAGCTACTGTAGTTCCTGTTTATAAGATGCACTGCGTCTGTTTTTTCCAATGCCATTTCAGCAATTTTTACCTCAGCGTTACTAAAAGCATTGATATTTTGCGCGGATCTTCCGAGAAGAACTACCTCCAAGCAGTTAAAAGAAAAATCAAGTTGTATATTCTGCGATAAAACAGCGCGACGAGTGGATAAATTGGCTGGAGTCCAATTTTGTATTTCAATTCCGTCGAGCCGTATGGTGCCCAGATCAGGAAATATCGCGCCAGACAGTATTGATAGCAGACTGGACTTTCCAGCCCCATTAGGGCCGACCACAGCGATAACTTTTGCGTATGGAACTGAAATTTTTATGTCGTCTAAAATTCGACTTCCATTGCGACTAAGGCATATGTTTTCTGCATCAATCATTTATTTTACTTGATACCTTTTTTGACGCATGATTAGCCATAAAAAAAATGGCCCGCCAACACAACTTGTCAAAATACCGATGGGCAACTCTGCTGGCCAAACAATATGACGGGAAATAATATCAGCAATTGTCAGCAAAGCAGCTCCTAATATAACCGAGCAGGGTAGAACAAACTTATTATTTGATCCAAACATTAAGCGAATCAGATGAGGCACAATGAGGCCAATAAACCCTATAATTCCTGTTAAAGCAACGCACGCTCCCGTAATTAAAGCCACTAGCACTATTACAACTATTTTTGTTTTTTCAACGTAAAACCCTATATGAAAGGCCTCCCGTTCCCCTAGAAGTAATGCATTTAGATGTCTTCCAAGAAAAACTAAAAGTACTGACGCAACTATTACAATTGGAGAGATGGCTAAGACTTTATACCAAGTGACACCAGCTAAACTTCCAAGCAGCCAAAAGTTTAAATCTCGCAGCTGCTGGTCATCACTTGAAAAAATCAAGAATCCGAGACCTGCAGATGCTAATGCATTTACAGCGATACCCGTTAGTAACATCGTTGAGATGCTTGTCTTACCTTGATAGGAAGCAATAATATAAACGCAGAAGGTAGCCACTAATCCACCAATAAATGCACCTAATGGTAAAATCAAATGATTCAATTGGTCTGGCAAAAACGCCAAGTCATTCACTCCGAGTACAATAATTGAAACAGCGGCGAGCGCAGCTCCCGAAGACACGCCTATAAGCGAGGGATCGGCGAGAGGGTTTCTAAATAAGCCTTGAAGTGCAGCACCTGATATTGCTAGACCGCCACCAACAAGGACACAAAGAATAGTTCTGGGCAGCCTGATGCCAAGTAAAATGACTTCGTCCCGTCGCACGATATCGCTTAAGATCTCAAATCCTAGGGCCTTCCCAAAAACAACCAACATCTGACTAATTGCTATATTTACTGAGCCAAAAACAAGTGAGCCACAGACTGCGCCCACCATAATCAGTATTAAAAAACCAATGAGACACGGCCTTAAAAAATAGATCAAATCCTTGGACAAACGTAATCTTCTCTAGTTACTAACATCATCGCGCCCGATATTCTTTTCCACTACAAGAATGGCTGATTTTCAAAATTTCAAATCAGGGTATAGTTGGGAACCCAGCTCCTCCAAAGCTTCATCTATTCGCAATCCAAAGCCAAGAAGCAAAAGCCCATCCATTACTATAATGTTTTTGTTTTTAGCCGCAGGTGTTATCGATAATCCTGGTATTTCTATCAGTTTATCAATTCCCCCGATCATCCCTAAAGATCTGTTTGTCGTTATAATAAAGTCTGGAGAAGCTGTCACGGCGACTTCCGGCGACAACGGCTTATAGCCTTCAAAATCTTCAATCGTGTTTTGCGCACCAGCAATTGAGATGATGCTATCCGCTGATGTATTCTTTCCAGCTGCCACTGGTGAGCCGCCCCTACCAAAAGAAAGTAGAAGCAACACGCGAGGCCTTGTGTCGGCCTTGGCAATAGTGTCTATACTAGGCTTTAGTCTGGCTCGTAAGTCGTTCACAAGCTTTTCCCCCGCCTTTTGTTTGTTAATTGCCGAGGAAATTTCTTGTATCTTTACATAGACACCTTCCAGGGAAGGTTCATCTGAAATTAGGTTGATGTCTTGCCCCGCATCTCTTACTTGATCTAAAACTACCACTGGACCAGAGTCTTCGATAGCTAAAACTTTTGTAGGGTCAAGCGATAATATTGGCTCAGCAGACAGCCTTCGCATATATCCTATATTTGGCTTTGTAAGAGCTTCCTTTGGGTAGCGACTGGTGCTATCAACTGCAACTATTTCACTGCCGCTTCCCAGAGCATAAAGTATTTCTGTAATCGTTCCACCGATAGAAACAATGCGCATATTGCGAGTTTCTGAGTTTTCATTTAACGGCGCCGCAGGTTTTGCATCTGCCAATGCAGAAAAATTGCCTAGGGAAAGTCCAAAAATGAATATCGTCGCCGCTAGATGTAATAGAGCGCTCAGCGATTTAAAACGATGCATGTCTTATCTCGTATAATAAATCTACATAAAGAATTGATTTAAATAATATGCAAAATTCACCAGTTCCAGGTGTAAGAGACGGTTCCCTTAATATTTCGCCCAGGTTCCACCGCACTAGTATCCACCCGAGAATAAGACTTGTCCAACACGTTATCAACCCCGGCTGTAACCCGCCAGCCATTTAGACCATTTAGTTTTGGTGTCCAGATAGCAAACAGATCGTGAACTGCGTACCCAGGTCGCTTGTTGCTCACGTCATCCACGTTATCGAATTCGTTTGCAACGGTACCCCTCCAACCTAAAAACGAGGAAATTTCAGGCAACTTCGCACCAATGTTAAATGTGAATTGATCGGGCGTCAGCGACCCAAGTTTTTCACCGTTTCTATCATTTTTCCCATTAATAGATGAAAAACCCGCACCTATGACTAACCGCTCATTTTCATATCCTAACTCGACTTCAGCGCCCCAAAGGGATGCCTCAGGCACGTTATCAGAATTTGTTGTACCATCACAATCGCCCCGAATAAAGGGACTACACCCCCTGAACGGAGCAGGTTGATTTACTGTTATATCAATAAAGTTGTCCATTTTCGATCGAAACTTTGAGCCTTTTAATTGCAGTGTGTCACCATCTTGAAAAAGGTGCTGCAAGCTTATACCAATGCCCGCTTCTAGCGTTTCTGTTGTCTGCGGTTTCAAAGCAGGGTTGGGAACAAACCTATTCACGGCAACACTCCCTCGTCCAAGCGGAATAGCAAAATGTGTCCCTGTTAAATACAGCTCATCAAATGTTGGAGCTCGAAACGCCTCAGAGTAACTTCCAAATACATTTAGCCACTCTAGTGGCTTATAGGTAACACCAATTTTTCGAGAAGACTTATCATCTTCGTTCGAATCAGCCAATTTACTTGAGGTCTCGTACTGATCATATCTTAATCCAGGTATTACTAGTAATTCACCGGGGATTAGATCAAAGGGATCTACTAGCGATAATTCCGCCTGAACGAAAACCCCCAAAAAATCTGATTCAGCATCAGGAACCCCGTCTAACTCGTCACCGTTTTTGGATCCATCTTGCGTATTTCTATTAAACTCGATGCCATAGGTGAGGAGTGAGTCCGCAAAATTTGAAATAATGTATCTAGACCGATTATCTAAACGCAGGCCTTTTGTATCTAAGTAGCGATTTAATTCGTCGCCAGCTGCATGCGGACGAACCTCCTCAGAAAGAACGTTTATAACTTTAGTCTCAGTCCTGTATACTGAGAAATCGATGTCGAATAATTTATTTGATGGGTTTTTGTAGGCATACTTGGCACTTAATGTATTTGAGTAAATATCTTTGTTTGTTCTATCATCTCCACCTAACCCCTGGCCGTTTGAAGGCTCCTCTGCGTCATTATTAAACGAGGTGATTGATACGCCGAGAGAATGGAACTGATCAAGCTCCACCTCGGTTTTAAAGAGAGCGTTTATTATTTCATCTTCGGTATTCGTAAGATTCGTCTCATTGCCCAACTCGATTGAGCCTGAACTTCTTTTGGTAACGCCAGAAATGAAAGCGATTTGTTCTGTCGCTCTCACAGCACCTATAATTGTTGCTGATCTTTCGTTATTTACATCCTGATAGCCTGCACTGAAGCGAACCGCAGTTTTGTCTTCATCTTTTAGTAAATCCGATGGGGTAAGCGTTCTAAACTCTATCACTCCCCCTAGCCCGCCGCTTCCATAAAGCGCCGACGCGGGCCCTTTTAGGACCTCCGCCTCTTTAGTGAAAGACGGATCAACAAAGAAACGGCCGTCATGTGCGGAACCAAAATTTTGTCTGGCACCGTCTAATAAAATAATTACATCGGCCCCACTAACACCTCTTATACTTGGCTCTTCACCTGTACGTCTTGGACCGCGAGAAAATTGCAAATTTGGGATAAGCTTCAATACATCGTCAATCGTCGAGGACTGATCAAATTGTGCTTGGCTATTTGTGATCCGGGAAACCATGCCGGGGAAATCAAATGCCCTTAAAGGATTTTTTGTTGCGGTAATCGTTATTGGGTCGGTTATTCGCGTCGTTTGAGTTGTTTGTGAACCTTCTGTACTTACTTGTTGCGCCGAGGCATTGTTTAAAAGTGAACTGAAGGCACAGATAACAAAGAGCACAATTAACTCTCTAAAAGCAAAAATATTCATCGTATTTATCCACATACTAATTACGCTACAACTTTTTAAATCCAGAGAGGTGGCAGCTTTTCTTTGGAAAACACAAATGACTGTTTCTTGCAAAAGCTATCATCACATAGATCACTGAAACAAATATTGAGTCTTCGTTTATTATTGCAATTAATAATCATTCGCAAGATAATTCTATTTCACTTTGCGATTATCAGATCCGCAAAATTGGACATCACATTAAAAAGACTAAAAGCGAGATCCATGGATACCTTGTCGACCTTAAAAGAAAATTTAATGCATCTTCTTGAACTTGGGGGTTCTGTAATGCTTGTACTGATGGTCCTTTCTATTATTGGAACTACAGTTATTATTACTAAGCTTTGCCAATTTTATTCCATAGAGTTGTTTAAAGGCTCACCTGCCCGAAAAATTTTAAACAATGTGGCTAATCAGCCCGATCAAAATATATCCTACCACCTTGAAAAAAGCCGACACCCCGTTTCAGGTGTAGCGCTCTGTATTTTAAATGAACTAAAACAACCCAAAAGTGATCCATCGCTTGGCGAAAAAGAGGCAATTCGCGTGGGGAATCAGAAACTTTCTCAAATGGAAAGTGGTCTTTGGTTGCTAGAGTTGATTGCTACCATTAGTCCGTTACTTGGTCTTTTTGGTACAGTACTAGGTATGGTGGATGCCTTCTACATGCTTCAAGAAAGTGGGTCGAATGCTGACCCCAGTAATTTATCTGGTGGAATTTGGCAGGCACTTTTAACCACAGCTGCAGGTCTTATAGTGGCCATTCCCGCGCTAGTGTCGTTAAAATGTTTCGAGCGTTTAAAGTCAGTGACATCTGACGAAATGGAAAATATTGCCTCAGTGCTTTTAACCTTCAAACACAGTCATCCCAAAAAAACCAATTGAGAAACTTGAACAGATTACAAATGCAACTTTCACTATTGAAAAGATATAAGGTTTCAATATCAATTATTAAGCTTACCCCACTGATAGATGTTTTGTTTATTCTATTAATTTTTGCCATGCTAGTTACAGATCATCAAAAATTTCGGCAAATTAATTTATCAGTAAGTACTCACAGCAACAATGAAAGTCAGATCACTTTAGATGAATTAGTCATTCATATTAGAATGGATGGCGAACTTTTTATAGGAAACAAACGCTCTACATTAGTCTCCATTTTAGAAACTATAAAACACAAAAAAGAAAAAAAACCTAATGTTTCAATATTACTTTCTCCAGACAAAGGCTTGCCCTTCTTTAAATTCATTAAAGTAGTCGATCAAATGCGATCATCGGGGATAACTAATTTCAATATTATTGGCAACGATAACTAATGTTTCGGAAAAACAAAGCCAGTGCCCTGGGTTCTCCTCATGATGAAAATACACTTCCACTCATTAATATTACTTTCTTATTACTCGCTTATTTTATTTTATTGGGTACATGGCATAAAAATGAACCTGTCGATTTTGAATATGCCACTTCGTCAACCGGCAAAACTATAAAAAAGGAAGGGTTAGAACTAACAATAACAGAGCATGGAATATTTATTATAAACGGAAGAAAGTATGATGCTGATGAACTGGTAACGAAGTTGAATTCTTTTGTCATTCGCAAATACAATAGGACTATAGCGATCAGCGTTGATAAAAACTCAAAAATGGGTGTTATAATCAAAGCAATCTCGACATTTAAAAGGCTTGGTTTCGTTAAACTAGCTATAATCACTAAACAAGACCATCCATAACTGCGATGTCACTTTATCACTCTTCAATCGCGCTAGTTCTAGCAATCGGATTACACACGATTTTACTCTCTATCGTCCCCGCCAAGCTTACTTTAGAAAAAGTAGTGCATAAAAAAATAGATTCTAATATGTCTTTGAATTTTCATTACTCTCTAAGTCCACTTAAAAAAAATCGCGTTTCGTCTATGAACTCGTCACCTTCAATAAAAAAACTTTCGCCTATACACACTGAACAATTCTTAAATAAAAAACCCATTACAAATGTACCGTTGCCCTCGCAGAGAACTAAATTGGTTGAGACGTCTTCGCCTGAACTTGAAACCAAGATCACTCGCAAACAAAAGCTAATAAATCAAAATTCTAAATCCATAAAGGAACGTAAAAAGATTGAGCCGAGGGAGCACAAAAGAAATCAGACATCTAACAAAATGGTCCCTATGCAAACACCGCAATTGAGCAAAAACAGGCAGGAGCCCCCAAAAGAGCCCGCAAACATTTTGAATGAAACTCTCTCTAAATTCGATCAAAATGGATCAAATCCCCAAAGCACCAATTCAGAAAAGAAGCAGGATAAAAGACAACCAACCAATGAGAAAAATAATACCAAGCAAAGCGAGAGCGATTATATCGAATATGTAAAGAGAACTCTTGATAGAAATAAAACTTATCCCGCGCGCGCTTTACGCTATGAAGAAGAGGGAAACGTAATGATAACTTTTCAAATATTAAAGACTGGTGCATTAACTGAGTTGCGGATCAAATCTTCATCGGGCTTCCCAAGTTTAGACCGACAAGCGATGCAAATTGTACAAAAATCAAGCCCATTCAAACATTTTCCTCCAGATCTTACCGAGAATTCATTGACGATAGAGGTGCCAATGGAGTTCAAATTACGTTAAAAAAGCGGTAGCGCATTTAGAATTTCCTATTGAATAATAGTCTGTTCATATTTCGCCAAAACAATATGGCGCTAGTGCCTGCATTCTAAATTTAGCAACAACAGAAAAAGGCTAAATTAGTTCACGCACTCAGTCTGAGCCTGCTTGAGCCAGTTTGAAATAGTAATGGCCAAAATTCCTGGAGTTGAGGGGCTTCAGCTCTACCAAATTTGTCTGCAATATGGCCACAAAATCACTTAATATTGCAATCAATCTATCATTAGTTTTATTTTGTTCTCTGCCTAAGCAGACCGTGCTTTTCCCCCCATTCCTTTAGATATTATGTCTATGAAGTATGGAGGTTAAGTTTTTGCTCAAGTTTAGTAACGTTTATATTTTATCGACAATTTATGAGTAATCTCTCAAAAAGCGAGAGAAGTTTTTCATTATAAACGAACGCCACTTCATATATTAAACATTTCGCAATAAAGACGGTCCCACGAACGCTCTTTTTTTTGCATATCAATGCAATCAAGTCTTTCGTGACTCTTTGCTTTAATTACTTCACTAATTTGTCTTCCGTTTTCAATTCAAAATCCGACGCGTGATGTCTTTCGTGGAGTTGACTTGATAACTCGCCATTAACACGATTAACCATACGCCCCCGTTGCACAGTATTGCGAGCATCAATTTTTTTAGTCCAGTCCATTAAATTAGTATAACTTTCAACGTCCAAAAATTCAGCAGCATTATAGAGTCTGCCTAACGCTAATTGGCCATACCATGACCATATCGCCATATCGGCGATCGTATATTCCGAGCCAGCTATAAACTCGT
>Ga0160423_10002589_pt1 | contig 15115 bp, 23 predicted proteins | sample CRUFie14St8metaG_FD_108191 | JGI IMG/M metagenome (GOLD analysis project Ga0160423, IMG submission 108191) | Marine microbial communities from the Costa Rica Dome - CRUD Field 142mm St8 metaG | ecosystem: Environmental > Aquatic > Marine > Oceanic > Photic zone | place: Costa Rica: the Eastern... | reverse complement strand
TAAGCACCTGAAGTTACACCAAAGATTGTATCTCCTCTTTTATTAATTTTAAATTTAAGAATACGAGTTGATTGACCAGCGTCAGGATCATTTGTGTCTGTCTCTTCTTGTGATATGTCTACATTTCTAGGTTTAAAATCAAAAGGTATTGCAAAGTCATTTTCACCACTCAACATTTGATTGAGTGACATGAACTTGTAACCACCAACTAGTGTCTGAAAGAAGAACATACTATTTTTGTAGACTGCCTCTTCTCCAATGTTTGCGTTTTCTTGTATGTAATCTATAAGTTTATTGATAGACCAGTTTGGGCAAACTATCTGTTGATTCTCTGGTAACGATTCTTCCCAAAAATCGATCTGATTGTTTTTTGGTAATGATTCGAATTGTGCATCTTTAAGAAGTGTTTGTAATAAGATTTCTGAATATGAACCTCTCATTACTTTTGAGAGTCTTGTTCTTTGACATGTGAAAAATTTAGGATCGATGAAGTGGAGAACATAACCATAAGTCTTCATTTGCGTACTTCTTATGTTATCTATTTTGAAAATTCTAAAAACTTTTTCTACTGAAAAATCGCCCTCTTCAAATTCATCAATACCAAATTTTGATCTATAACGAATTGTAACATGTTCTTGACCAAGTATTTTGTACCTACGAAAAAGACCTAAACTGTCGGCAATAGATAATCTTCCAGATACAAAGTTAGAATCTATTCCTTCAAAGATATCAATTTGACCACATACTTTAGATAGATCAATGACATCGCCTTCTTGATTGACGAGGGTAATAGCATCTATTAATACCTCGCCTGGTACAAAATTTCCACTCATGATAACATTACTTTCTCGAATCGTCTGATAATACCAGGAACTAATTCGGGTCTAATGACTTTTATATTTCTCTTTGCCTCGTTTACTTCTATTTCATGGTCTAAGTATGTTACCTCTGAAAAACCAGTATCAGTGCTGTTTCTTCTTACACCATCTGAATTTTTATATTCAAAAACACCATCAACTCTATTAACTACACTTGAAGGTGTGGCAGTCTTTTCACTAACTGCGCCTGTAATTGTTTCGCTAGCTACAAATTCTTTTATAACATCGACACCTATTCTTTTATGTGTTGGGTCGACTTCGATAATTCTACCACTGCCTGTTGCACTTGTAATCTTTTCACCTAATAAAAACTTTGATGTTGAACTAACAACGCTTGTACTTTGATCAAAGACAAGATATTGACCATGATACTTTTTATCTAAGTATCTTTGAAATGTTTCTTGGTCCATATACCAGTCATAATAGTTTTCGAAGTCATTAACAAGAAAGAACAACCAATGTAAATCTGGATTGCCATATAACTTAGATGCCACTATATCTGGTCTTTCGCCATTCTGAATCTCATAGAGAGAATACTCTACTATGCCTCTGACTGCTTCTTGTTCTATCTTTGACTTTCGAAAAAAGTCTTTGATGAATATGATTCTACCATCATTCAGTTTGTACTGGATTTTAGGAAAGTTTTTAAAGAACTCTGTTGCCATCGATTATCCTCCACCTCTCTGAGATGAGTTAAAACTATCAAGTATACTATTACCACCATCTCTCAAAGCTTCTGCTCTTTCTTGATTTGATCTAGGTACTAATTTACCATTTTCTAATTTAAGAGCTGAAATCTTATCATAGTTTTCTTGAGTTAGGATTCTGATCTCTTGGAATTGTAAGTTCATTGTTGTCTTAACAATCTGACCATCATAGTAAGTTGCAAATTTTTCACCACCTGTGTGATCAACTTCACATGAAGTCAATACAGCAGGTAAGAATCCATCGACTTTACCAGCGATTGGTCCGTCATAGTAGACATCAAAGATATTTGGATAGTTAAAGAAGTTAGGTGTTAAGTTTGCAGTTTCTAATGTTGAATTAGATTTACCACCAAATGCCTCTTTTATACCACCACCAAATGTGTCAGGTAACATTGCTCTTCTAAACGAATGTATAATCTCATTGACTATTTGTGCTTCTTGTTCTGATCTTGGATAGAATTCAAAACCAAATGAGAATGATCTGAATGGTATACCACTCAATGTTTGTTCTTCTAACGGGTTGACTGCCTTACCAGCAGCTAAGTTTGAAAGACCACCTGTTGCACTGTTCATCATGCCACTGATCATACCACCAATCAATTGATCTGCATTATCACCAATCGCTTTTGCTAAATCGTTTTGTGGTGAATCGATTGCCTTTTTGACATTCATAAATGCTCGACCTAATTGACCGATACTTGCTTTCTCATATTCAACATTTGCTTGTGATACTAAAGCGTCAGGCACATACAATGCAATAGATTTTGGTGCATCATGAAATTGTGCTTCTCCTCCAGATGCTGATTGATTTCTTCTACCTCTTATATCGAACACTACATAATTTTGTAGATCATCGTGTAATGGGTATACTAATTCTGTAGGTGTACCGTTAGGTGTTTGTTTAAGTAGATCGCCTTTTGCACGATTCTTAGCATTGAGTGATGTTTCTAGAGCCGATCTTCTTGCTTTTATTTTTTCTAATATCTCTGACTTCTGTTCACCTAACTCATCTAATGCTGTATTATAATTAACAGATTGTAATTTTGCAGCTACGCCCTTGATTGAGTTTACAGCGCTTTGAGCTTTGTTGAATTTTCCTATGAGTTTATCGATGTATGCCATAAGTTATAAATACCGTGGAGTTAGTTTACTATTTATTATTTATGTCAAAAAAACCATATAGCGGCCGATTCAGACCGAAGAATTACAAGAAATACAAAGGTGACCCAACTAGAATCTTCTACCGATCTCTCTTAGAAAGAAGATTTATGGTCTGGTGTGACAATAATAGTGCAATTATTGAATGGGGGTCTGAAGAGATCATAATACCATATAGATCACCTTTAGACCAAAAAGTACATAGATATTTCCCCGATTTTTATGTAAAATATACCAATAAGGATAAACAAGTTGTGCGTGAGATTATTGAAGTTAAACCTCATAAACAATTGTTTCCCCCTAAAACGCCAAAGCGTCAAACTAAGAAGTTCCTGACCGAAGTCAATACATACTTAGTGAATCAGGCAAAGTTTGAAGCGGCAAAAAACTACTGTAAAGATAGACGAATGAGATTTCGAATACTTACAGAAAAGGAGATACTTCCTAAAAAATGAAGAAATTATATGCGTTTGATCTCGATGGCGTTATCATCGATTCTCTACCCAACATGGAAATTGCTTGGGATGTTGTAAAACTCAATCACAATATTGAGATACCTTTTTCAGAATATGCCAAACAAATTGGTAAACCTTTCTTTGATATCTTAGACGAACTTGGTATTACAGAAGACCAACATCAAATCAAAAAGACTTATGACGAAGCATCAACAATGAGTCTTGATAATGTGAAGATTTATCCTGGTGTTATTGAGACACTCAATGCACTCAAAGAGGCAGGTTGTAAAATTGCAATCTGTACATCAAAAGATATGGCGAGAGTAAAACATGTTCTTGCATCATTGATAATGGATGGAGAAAAACTTCCAGAGTTCGATTGGGTTTGTGCGCCTAAGGCTGGTTTGCGTGGCAAACCGTCACCTGATCAACTACTATATACTATGGCATTTTGTAATGTTGATCCGATAGATACAGTTTACATCGGCGATATGCAAAGTGATTATGAATGTGCTCAAAGAGCAGGCGTAGATTTTATACATGCAAATTATGGATATGGACAAGTGAAATGCGAAGTCTCAGTGGACCAGATAAGTCAAGTAATCTTACCGTAGGTTTTATACCTGCAAGATGGTCTTCGACTCGATTCGAAGGAAAACCTCTAGCGTTAATTAACGGCATACCAATGGTTCGCCGTGTATATGATCGTTGTCGCATGGCAGAATCACTTGATACAGTTGTTGTTCTGACCGATGATCAACGAATCTATGAGTATTGTGCTATAAACGAAATGCGATGTATTGTAATTGAAGACGAATGTTTCACAGGAACAGATAGATGTGCAAGTGCTGTGTCAATGGTAGATGGTGCAAGATTTGTAAACATACAAGGAGACGAACCTCTAATTAATCCAGAAGCTATAGATGCTTTAGTAGATGCACACCAAGATCATATCGGCGTATCTAATGCCTATGTCAAAGTCAAAGATTCTTACAAACAACATGATACGAATGTTGTTAAAGTAGTCAAGAACAAGTTACAAATGGCTCAATACTATTCACGATTACCCATACCATTTGTACAGAAAGAAGAACCAGTATTCAAACAACAACTAGGTCTATATTGTTTTAGTAGAGAATCTCTAGAAAGATTTACAAAACTTGATATCGGACCTTTAGAGAAAGCTGAATCAGTAGAGATGCTAAGATTTGTAGAGAATGGTTATGATGTTCTTATGGTCGAAGTAGAAGATGAAGGCCTTTCCGTAGATACAGTACAAGACTTAAAGAGAGTCGAGGATTTTTTAAATGCGTTTAATTGAACCAACACAAGATGAAGTCTTTGATGGCAAAACTAAAAATTATCCCCTAAATGAATTCAACGAAGAGTTTCGTAGACACTTCGATTACATTGTAGAAAACAAAGCAAAACCTAAGATCACAACACTTGGGTGGATTCGAGACAATGTAGGATGGTTCGAAGATAATTATCATCTAAAAACAGTAGACGAATATGTTCAGTATATGATCAAAGATGTCAAGACTGGTGTTACATCATTTGAAGAAATGGAACCAAAAGAAAAGAATTGGTCTTTTCATTGTTGTAAAGTTCAATGGTTGATGATGCAAGAACAAACACAAGGATTGTATTCTACAATACAGTGTACAGTATCAAATAACAATAAACTATTTTTTCATCCTGGTATGTCACGCATCTACGCACTTATGATGTTAGAAAAATGGGATGCTCCAGTGATCATGTGGGATGCTGGCGAAAGAGATCAACCAGTATTAAGTTATGATCAATGGATGAATATATTTGATGTGGGTAAAGATAGATTTGGTGTTGCTCACGAATACATAATTGAAATGCATGTCGGTGAAAGAAGAGATTTAATTCAACAAGCAGAACTCGATATCAAACGAGACTTATACAAACATAAAAAACCACAACTAAATGGTGAAACAACACCTGAACTTAAAGAGTACTTTAGACAATACGATGGATCAGAAGGTGTTGTCGTAACAACAAAGGGCGATTACATATTTCAACAAAGCGATTTTAGGAAGTTGACTAAACTCTATATCGATGTAAAAGAGGAATACGAAGATGAAAAAATTCGAATATGGTCACAACGGCAATAAGATATACAAGACACTAGGTTTTAAAGATCAAGAAGGTGTACTCGAAGAAGTTAAACACTTGTGGGATGAAAAGACACATTGTAAACCTAAAGTAATCACAATACAAGAAGCAATTGACAATGGTTGGATGACAAAAAGCCATTGGAAGAATCAATGCATTATATCAGAAGATATTCTTACCTACAAAGTATGGTATCTCTACACTGACATCCGAAGAAACGGCGTCTGGTCACCACCAAACGGCGTATTAAGAGAACAAGACACTCGAAATTGGATTCACTTTCATCCAGGTCCTAATAGAGTCAAAGCATTGTGTATGTTAGGATTATATGATACGAATCTTGTCATTTGGGATCCGATGAATCGTATCGATAAACCAGAACTCAGTTTTGATGAATGGTTATCCTATTTTCCAGAAGAAAAGGCTCGTGTGTGGTTCTCTAGATGTGAGAAGTTTATCGGCGATCAAGATACTGTATTCATGTTAGAAGCACATTTAGAACAAACCATGGACCCATTTCGAAATATGGAAGAAATAGTCAAAGAGTTATTTCGTAATACTAAACCTAAAATGATCAATTACAGATCACCAGAACTCGATGCCTTCGTACACTATGACGGAGACGATCATGGCGTTGAGATTTTTGTTAAAGAAGGTCAAGTGTTCACCCTAGATGATTTCGATCTTTGTATCAACATTAACGATGTCGATAGGAGATATGAAGACGAAAAGGTAATTATTACCGTTCGGTAGTATAAATAGTAGGCATGGCGAGTCTACTAGAAAGATTAGATAACGAATCTCCCTCTGAGTTAAAAAGAAGAAGCACTGAAAGCCTCAAATGGTTTCGACAGCGTATCAGACGAATCAAAACAAACTCAGAACAATTCTACAAAAAATCAGACCTAGATAAGACCCGAAGATTCTTAGAAGGTCGTATGTTTACATACTTCTATGATCCAAAGTACAAAGAGTTGTTGCCCTATTACGACACTTTTCCTTGTGTGATCATTGTTGAGACATACGCATCTGGCTTTCTTGGTTTGAATTTACACTATCTTCCTCCAAGATTAAGAATCCAGTTACTCGATAAACTTTTTGAATATACGAATAATGAAGAGTTCGATGAGACAACTAGAATACGAATTTCTTGGAATATCCTGAATAGTGTATCTAAGTTAAGAGCATCTAGAGCTGCTGTAAAACGATATCTTTATTCGCATGTTGAAGGTTCTGCCCTTGAAGTAGAACCTAAATATTGGGATATTGTCGCAATGTTACCAACAGCTAGTTTCAGTAAAGCAAGTGTAATCGATGTGTATAGAGATAGTAGGAACAAAATAAATGGCTAAAAAGATTTTAGATAGAATATCAAATGTCGGTGACAGAATCGGTGGCATCGAAATTTTCAAAGAAAAAAAACAAGACATAAACAAACTTAGATATCAATTCGACCAAGGGGCTCGTGCTAATAGATTCGAAGTATCAATGCAATGTCCTAATTTAGGATTTAATATTGATGGTGTACGATGTTCTAACGCACAATTACCTGGTCGTCAAATGACAACACTAGAAGCATCTGAATACGGACCAAACAGAAAGATGCCTGTTGGTATAGAAATGGATGCTGGCGAAGCAACATTTCAATTCTTATGTGATACATCATTCGCTGATAGATTTTTAATACAGGCATGGCAAGATGCAATATATGCCAACGATAGTACAGACTCAGTCACAACATCATTACAACCTTACTTCTCATATTATTACGATTATGTTGGTGAAGTAAGAATAGCAGTTTTAAACCAAAGAGATAATGAATCATTAATCTACACACTTCACGAGGCATATCCAGTATCGTACAGTGCAATGGATTTAGCATACGAGTCAGTCGATGAGATTCTCAAGTTCGAAGTCACTATGGCATTTAGAACATTCTCTACAGAATATAAAGAACAACCACAGACCCTTACAGACATACTAAATAAGGGATCGAGAGCATTAAATGCTTTCAACCAGATTTTGGGCGTTGCAGGTAAAGATAGCCGTGCAGTGAACAAATTCCAAGATCGTGTTCGTAGCATTAGCGGCGGACTAAGCGGTTTTGGCATATAAAAATATAGGAGTATATTATGGCGTTACCGATTCAAAAGGCACCTGAGTATTTTTGTACTCTGCCTTTGAGTAAGAAACAGGTGAAGTTTAGACCCTTTCTTGTAAAAGAACAAAAGACTCTAGTTCTAATGCAAGAAGGTGATAACGAAAAGGAAATGTATAATGCTTTGAAGACATTGGTCAAAGCAGTATCGTTTAACATACTAGACGCTGATAAGATGGCGTTGGCTGACCTAGAATACTTCTTCTTACAGGTAAGATGTAAATCAGTTGGTGAAACTGTAAAACTAAAAATGCCTTGTGAAGTTGAAGATTGTTCAGGAGTCATACCATTTGAATTAGATTTGAATGATGTTACTGTTGATGAAAGTAATGTTCCAGATAACAACATTCAGTTGTCTGAAACAATGGGTGTAACAATGACATATCCAAAAGCTAGTGTGCAATCGAAGATTGATCCAAATGATGAAGAAAAAACATTCTTTAACATTTTAAAATCTTGCATTGAAACAATTTATGATGAAGAAGCAGTCTATGAGTTGAAAGACTATTCAAACAAGGAGATAGATGAATTCGTTGAGAGTTTATCTGTGAATCAGATTGAGATGATTGGGAAATGGTTACAAGATATGCCAGCTCTACAACACGATATCGAACTCAAATGTCCTGTTTGTGAAAAAGAACAACTTGTTAAATTGAAAGGGCTAGAAAGTTTTTTCTAGTAGCCCTTTCTCATGAAACGGTATACAATTATTACCAAACTAATTTTCAGTTAATGCAACACCACAAGTATTCGTTAACTGAACTAGATGAAATGATACCATGGGAAAGGGAGATTTATATCAAACTTCTTATGCAACATCTAGAAGAAGAAAATGAACGCATGAGAAGACAACAACAAAATAGGAAAAGAAGATGACAGAATCAGTAGATACAAAAAGAAACGAAGTCGAACTTGACCTAGAAAAATATGATGCTCTAATTAATAACCTTCACGAGAAGGAAAAAGAAATCGCTAGAATGAAAGTTGAAGCGCAAGCTCAAAAGAAATCTATCGAGCCAAAAAAGAAGAGAAGAGTGTTAGACATTTTTCTAGATGACAATGATGTTAACGAAAAGGCTATCGTAGGTTTCATATCATTTGCGATGATGGTTGCATTTGGTATATTCGATCTAGTAACCGCTATGAACGGCCAACCACTAGAAATATCTGATACTATCTATACATCATTCGTAGTGGTCACACTTGGATGTTTTGGTATCAGTGAAGCAGGAAAAGCTTTCGGTAAGTAGGAATAAATTGTGGCAGAAAAGAAAAAGACAGATAATCCAGAAGTTGAAGTAGACAAAGGCCTGATAAAAAGTATTGTAACTAAGTTTACAATGCCAATCAAAGAGACCTTTGAAAAACTTAACGCATCAACTAAAGAATCTAGAGATAGATTTGCTAGTGGTCTAAAAGAGTTATCTGGCGGTGTCATCGATCTTGAGAAGTTTAATGACAACATCAAAGATAAGACGAAGGCAGTCGGTGATCTTTTTGCGCCTATCACAATGTCATTCGGTTCTATAATGGGCCTTGGTGGCGATGCCGAAGACAAAGACAAAGATCGAGATAAGAAAAAAGATAAGAAAGAAAAAACTAAAGATAAGAAAGACGATAAAAGAAATAAGAAGAAAGATAAACTTGATAAGAAACAAGAAAAAGGCATAAAAGGTTTTTTAACAGGTCTTAGATTACTTCTTATACCAATGGGTCTAGCTGCTCTTAAGTTTGGTCTTATTGCACTTGTTGTCGGTACTGTTCTTTTTGGTCTTTACAAACTTGCCGATGCATTAGGGGTAGTCAATGTACTACAAGGTGCTTTCAATCTGATACAAAATCTTTTTGCTAGATTTGCAAATGGTATGGACCATTTAGTACTAGCTCTCAACGATGCGTTAGGTCCACTTGGTTTCTTATCAGATGCAGAAGAAAAAGCAATGAAAGAAAAAATGGCTGAAAGAACAACTGGCATTGCATTGAGAAAGCAACGAGCAGAAGACGCTAAAGAAATGGAAGAAATCAATCAGCGTTATAACAAACAAATTGAAGAAGCAGGCAATGATGAAGGAAAGATAAGAGAACTTAATCTTGCAAGAGAACAAGAGATCGCTGAGAGAGGTTTAATTACAGATGAAATGTACTTAAACGAACAAGGTGAACTTGTTCAACAAGTTCGTGAAGAAAATCAAGAAACTGGTAAAATGGAAACAGTTGAAGTTGTAGTCGAAGGTGCTGGGGGTGATAGATTTAGCGAAAGAGTTTTAGACGAATCAAGCGATGTGTACTTAGATGAAGCACTAGAGAATCTAGGAAAAACAGAAGAAGAAGTAACTCAATTCAAAGAAGATCGAGAATACGATGATCAGGCCAATTTTACTGCCCTTGCCGCTGAGTTTAAAGCAGTTGAGAAGGACGAAGAGATTGCCAAACAAGAAGAAAAGATTGCTAATTTGGGTCAATATTTTTATGAGTCAGACGAAGCATTTGCCGAGAGAAAAGAAAAAGAACGAGCCAGACTCGCTAAAATGGAATCTGATAGAGATCAATTTAGAAGAATCTCTTCACAATATGTCGATGAAGAAGGTCTATCTGCCGCTGAAAGAATCGATCTTATGGCAACCACAGGTAAAGATGGTGAGGCATATAGAAGTTTTGATTACGATGATCTAGAACGAGAGTTTGAAGAATTAAATCCAGATGCTGATATTAATAGAGGTATGTCTTCTATAATCTTGGGTGGTGTGGGTAATGACGAACTACAAAGAAGTACTGGTGAAAGATTGCAGAGGCAAATGGATGAAGGCGAAGAACTAGGCATGAAGGAAAAAATCTACATGAACTATGTAATGCCTCAGACAAACTTTAACACCTCAAATAGTTCTCATACTTCAGTAGGCGATGTCGGTACAGATAACTCAGGTACATTAAATAGTTCTGTAGCAGTCTCTACTTAATATCTTTATATTTTTGTTTACGAGGAATGACCTTAGTTTGGTCAGTGTGAACTTGTGACTTGCCGTGTTTAGGTGTTATCTTACGAACTTTAATCTCTGGTTCTTTCTTTCCAAAGATTCTATCCCAATTATCAGAATATGACTGTTCATCTGAAGGGCGTCTTTTCGACCCCTTACCACCGTGCCACTTAGACATGACTAGATTCTTCTATATCCTTTTCGTGCTTTCTTCATAGCATCCAATTTTCTCTTACGCTTCTGAGCTTGATTCTTTGTATTCTTAATAGAAGAAGGTTTCTCAAAATACTGGCGATCTCTCACCTCTTTGACTATACCTTTTCTATCACAGGCCTTTTTGAACCTGCGTAGCATACGATCAAACGGCTCAGGCTGTTTAGATTTCGGATGTTTTCTTGGTTTTACCATTGTCATAATATAGGATTATAGTTTATTTAGCCTCTCATTGTCAAGTTAAAAATGTCAACTAGCCCCTCAACTTTACAGCATCCCGCCGTTGACCGATGATTCCGCACTAAGACTAATCATCTTTCCCTTACTGAGTTACCCCCAATCCACGGTCTCAGTTCTGCTACACATGTTCATGTAGCACCCTTGTACAAGAGAACTTACTCTGTAGCAAGTCTCTTGAAGTAGTCCATCGCATCATCGTCTGTACTCTCTCCGACTGACGCTTCAACTGATGGAGCTACAGGTTCTTCGGCAACTGCTTCAGTATTTACATTTGACCAAGGCACTTCTTCTAGGTCTTCTGCAACTGATTCAGCTGTCGATGTAGACACGCCACCTGATAGACCAAGAACTCTGTCGAGTTTAGTTTTTAACTCTTCATAAGTCTTGAACTCGTTAGGTGAAATGATCTCATTCAACGAGTGAGTTGAACTATTTATATCGTTCAACTTGGATTCATCATCAAATAAAGGTGCAGGTGTATCGAACTCAGACTTGTCATAGTTCCAATAACCATCAACTTTTCTGATTTTGATTTTAAAGTTTGCACCCTCACCTCTGAGATCAAACGGATTGATAGGCGCTTCGTCCTCAAATGCAGGACTAATTGCCTCTTTCAACATTTCAAAAATCTTCTTACCATAACGGTACATGAAGACTTTACCCTCGTTCTGAGGATTCTTTGGATCAGAAACAACATAGATGTTAGAAACATAGTGTAATCTACGCTTCTGCTTTCTTGCTTGTTCTTTATTGGCTTCGATGCCTGTATTCCAAAGTTGAGTGTTGTACTCAGATACAGGATCTTGTTTACCGATAGTGGTCAAAGATTTCTCTATGTACCAACCACCAGGTCCTTGAAACCCATGATCGAAGTATGATACCCAAGGCATCTCTTCATCGGTGGGTGTAGGTAAGAATCTAACTACTGCATAACCATTACCACTCTTATCGAGTTCTGGTTTCCAATAATTATCATCGTAGGATTTCTTCTCAGAGCCTTGAGAAGGTGATGCAGACTCCATGGCCTGCCTTAGCTTATCTAATGTCGACATTGTATTCTCCTATTGTATTAACATTGTATCGCATTTTATCTTCTGAGACCGATATCATCGTTCTCATGGTCGTCACGAAAACCTATTCCTAACAACCATTCCCTATTATTTATATAATAAGGGAGTTTAGTATAATCGATAAGTACTCTTTCGTCTAGTGACTTTTTGAAATATACTTTTCGATCTGAGTAGTGTTGTAACAGTGCTATGAACTGACTCTTTTGGGTCATGTTCACCATATCTCCTTCATGGTAATCCCATTCATAAGAACCACCTGTACCGACATAGACATTGTCCACACTGTCAATATCTGGATCAAGAACATCAAAACCTAGTAATTCAACTTCTTGGTGTCCTTGATCTAAAGCATAACCTAGGGCTAATTGTCCTGTTAATAGATTCCTGAGCAGCAAATTATTATACATAATTATGTTGCCGCTATGGGAACCATTAAGCCCGAGTAAATCACAATACTCACTATTACCTTGAACTACAAAATGAGTATCTTCTGGATGGATCAGTTCTCGAATCAGACTATGAGATTGTTCCATTCCCATTTTAATAATATCTAACATTGAAATGTCCAGTACTTCTGCACCAGCCCAAAACAATTTACTATGATAGTAATACTTGTCTTTATGCACAGCCTCGTTTTGCATTGCAATGTCACCACAGAACAGTAAATCTGGAGTGTAATCTAGATAGACCTTGTTACAACCCCACCATTCTCCGATCTCATTCAGATCAAAGTCTAAACGACTCGGACCATTACCAACTATTGTAAGCATAATTCTTTTAACTTGACTGCATACTTTCTTACATCAAAGGAAAGAAAGCTTCTATATTTGTTTATTTTGTTTATGAGATCAGGATAGATTAATGTATCGGTGATCTCCTTGTTCCACCTGTCTTCACATTTGGTAATGTCCAAGATCATGACCAAAGTTTCAGGTGAGATTCTTTTACCCATATACTCTTTGAGTAGAATAGGTAGTTGACCATTGTTACATGCTAGAACTTCTCGTATGCCTCTTTTCTTTAATAAGGTTTGTACATCATTCTCAAACATGTATGATAATTTTTGTTGGCGTTTCTTCCATTCAGTAAAGCGTTTGTGTGCTTCATTCTCTAGAAGATCGCCTGCCCAATAATCTTTCTCACAAAGATTGGCAATGTAAAAGTCTTTTAATTCATCACCATATTTTCGGGCAAGTTTGGCAAAGTGAAACTTATCCTTTCTTTTCATGTACGCATTGAGCGTAGCATCTACTTTGCCATTATACTTGATAAAGTCGTAACTCTCGGTATGAAAGTGTAACTTAATACCGAGATACAACAAATAAGCATCTAGTCCTTCTCTACTTTGCAAGTTTTTTACTCGGTACTACAAGACTGCTAGTTGCTTCTGTCCATGCTTTTGCAACTCTCTCATTCGTTTCTGCCATGAAGACATAAGTGTTGAATGTCATTGTTGTAGGTCCGTCTTGGCCTGTTACTGCAACACCTCTAGCAAATCCCATAGAACCATCTTCTGGATTCTGTACGATCATTCTAGGGTCTTTTAGTGTTACGCCATCTTCTTCTAGTCGACCAACATATTCGCCACTCACTGCAACTACTGTTACTATATCACCTGTTTTCATAATATTCTCCTATTCAGTGGTTGCAAAGAAACTTGACAATGATGCTCTCGATGATTGTTCTCTGTTAATCATCTTGAGCGACTCTGCTTCTGCTTCTAATTTTTCTTTCAAAGGATTACTTAGCAACCGTTTTGCACCCTCTGGTTCTATGCCATTGAGTTCGCATACCTTTAAGATAGCACTCATGATGTCTGCTTTACCAGACATACACAATCTCTCAACTTGTTCTGTAAATTCTTTTTTTGATATCATACTTTATATAAGTTTCTGTATTGCTGTCGAAGATCATATAGTTTCTCCACATAGTCTTCAGGATTACAAGCGAACACTTGAAAGTGCCCGTCTTCCATAGCAACTAATGCTACACATTCTTCCACTGCTTTGCCTGTCAACTCTTCGACCATGACGGCGTATGCTGTCATTTGATAATACCAAGGTGTTGCCATTTCTTCTGTCTTGAACTTACTGCTTGTCTTGAAGTCTATGATACTCATAGCACCATCAAATAGACCAACACAATCAACTCGTCCAGCCATTTCAAGATTATCGGAATACATTGGCGCTTCGAGAGCTAAAGGCATGATTTCATCTAACACAGGTTGAATACCTTTGAACTGTGCCTCCTGCATGACATCATCAAACTCGATATATTCTTTTTCTTTGCGAAGATAATCTTCAACAAGAGAATGAAACTTTGTACCACGATTTGATGCTCGTGAAGATATGCGATTTGCTTTCTCTTCACCAACACGCTGACGCCAAAGTTTGATCTGATCTCTGGTCAATAAAGATGTTACAGTAGTAACAGACGGATATTTCTTTACGCCTGTCGAATCTGTATAATATCTTTTACCATCGACCTCGACTGTATTCAACTGAATGTCTTCGAGTTCGTACAACTCAAGTAGTTGAGTTTTTAATTTTGTCATATATCTATTTTATAGGGAAATGTTTCCCTTGTCAATGAGGTTAGTGAGGATTGATACCGTCTATAGCACCATTCTTAATGTGCTTCTTAACAACTTCTTTTGTTTTGATATCTTTAATTGTTTTGTTGCCGTGAGTGTCAGCAAGTCTAGATGATGGATGTTTCTCAGCGATCTTTGAAAGAACTTCATTGAAACCTGAGTTTGCCATTTTGCTCTGTGTGTTTACGCCTGAAACTATGCCTGGTGTTTTAGTATGCACTCGTTCTAGATTTGGATTATCCAATAGAAACTGATCATAATCTGCTAGAGAAACCATTCTCTCTAGGATTTCTCCTGTCTCTTTATCTTTGAAATCATACAGTGGCATTTTTCAATTGCTCTTCTACTATTTTTTTTACTTTCTTTTCTTTGTACCATAGACCACTATACATTTGTGTACGATCTGGCCATTCTACAATGTATCGTTTGTAACCGAATGGTCTATCATAAAAGATTCTAACATCACCGTATGATTCTACTAAAACTCTCATGCTCCTTTATAACCCTCCCACCAATCTGGTGC
>Ga0160423_10002588_pt1 | contig 15116 bp, 26 predicted proteins | sample CRUFie14St8metaG_FD_108191 | JGI IMG/M metagenome (GOLD analysis project Ga0160423, IMG submission 108191) | Marine microbial communities from the Costa Rica Dome - CRUD Field 142mm St8 metaG | ecosystem: Environmental > Aquatic > Marine > Oceanic > Photic zone | place: Costa Rica: the Eastern... | reverse complement strand
CCATGTGGTTGATAACTTCCTGATATAGTTTTAGTAACTGTGTAATCTGTAGGTACATCAAAAGATTGTGATGCAAATTGTTCTAATGAATATTTAGTAACACCATTTATAGTTCTTGAAGTTGCTACATATATACCAGCAGTTGTACATGCTACAGAAGTATAACTACCATCTGTTTCAAACAATACCCATCCTGCTATCTTCTCTGCTCTTTGAGAAGTAAATACTGCAAGTGATCCATCTGTATTAACTAAAAAATATAATTGTTCAGTTCTGTTTTCAATAGCAGTTATTTGTGCAGAATCTATTGGATTTGTAATTAAATGACCTGATAACAATGAAATACTATTAGAAGTAAATTCATCATTACCTGTGCTGTATAAATATTCTCTAACTGTTTTACCATTGTTTTGCATAAAGATAGTAGCACCATCAAATATTCTTGGTTTAGCTTTTAGTTGTGAACCTAATGTAGATTGTCTAATGATTTGTATATTAGTAGGAGTAATAGGTTTAGATACTTCAGGTTTCATAAAAAACTCTGATGTACTTGTAAGTATTTGTAATCTTCTTCCTGAAACTAAATGTCTTATTTCATTTACTTGATCTGATCCAATTTGTATTTGTACAGAATCTGCATCTTCTGCATTTCCTACATCAAAGTTAAAAAAGTCTGCTACTTTACTAGCTTGTACTCCATCAGGTAATGCAAGAACACCACCAAAAAATAATCTTTGTTCATGAAAAGTTACAGTTTGTGGAAAACCATTTACTTGTGAAAATACTTGTTCATCCCATTGTCTTGTAGGAGGATGGCCTGATATAGTAACTCTTACTCCACCACCATCTACAGATTCAGTTGCAGTATCACTTCCACCTGCTGTAAATTCATAATGGTTATTATCTAAAACTGTTATTGTTCTTGTACCATTTATATTACCAGCAGCTAATCCATTACCATCTGTATCAAATATATCTTCTGATCCTGATATTGTAATAGATGCACCATTACTAAATCCATGTTCTACATGAGTAACTTTTACTGCTCCTGAACCTTGTTGTGTTGCAAAAGGATCATCATCTAATTCTATTGATACATCATCTTTAAGTGTTGCTGTTACTTGTGTTGCAGAAGTATATCCAGTAATTGTTAGTTCAGTTCCATGATATCTAATAACCATACCTACATAACCTGAAGTAAAATAAGATGCTGATGTTGTACAAGTAACTCCAGTACCTGCAGTAGCTGTACTTATATCTAAAGTAATATCATCATCTGCAAATTTAAAATATGGTTGAAATATTTGTTTATCATTTACTGATGTTTCAAAACCAAATGCTGCTCTTGTAAAAGATGTTGCTCCAGTTCTTTGTATAACTTGTGGTACAAAATCTTGGTGTGTTATTATCATAGTATCTCCTGATTGAGTCATATCCATTTCAAATAACTCTGCAGTAACCCAAGGACAGCTTGATAATGTAGCTACTAAAGTACCATTAGTAGAATAAACTTTTAATGATTGGTTTTGGAATGCAAATATATATTCTTGATTTTGATTAAATATAAATGTTTCTAATCTAGTTTCTGCACCAAGATCAGCACGAAATACAGAACCACCTCGTCTTTCAATACCACCTTGATTTATTGGAATAACATTTCTAGCTTTTTTTAATCCTTGACCATATGCTGCAAGATCAACTCTTGATACTATTGTTGGATTTAATTCTCCTCGTAAGAAACTTGATTGATGAACCCTTTGTCTAGCCATATCATTTTCCTATGGAGATTTTGCAGTTATATTATTTAATGCAGTTCTGTTTCTAACATTTCTAAATCTATCAAGATCAAGATTTCTAGTAGTTTGTTGTTGTGAATCTAATGCTCTTGATACTGCTAACTGGGCTACTGCTCTTTTGTGATATAATTCTGATAACTGATCATTACGAGCAATTGCACCAGCAAACAAAGACGCTAGTTCAAAGACTAGCGTCTGTGTAAAAAAGGGAGGAAAATCGCTTTCACTGGGTTGGAAAGTATAATCCGATATCAAGGTATCACTAGATGTTGTGTTTGTAAATATATTTCCACCATATATATCGTATTTAATTACATCATCAGAAACTGTTATTGTGTGTATAACTAATGCATCATTTGGCATAGCATATGAAGATTCATATCTAGCATCAGGATTAGTAGTATTTTTACTTAATTGTTTTTGTTTGGATGCAAATCTCCATCTACATCTAGTTAATAAATTTTCTAAAGTAGATTCATAAAGATTGTTTGCTACTTTGGATTCGGTTGTTGCTTGATTAAAACTTGTGATTGTATTAGCACCTACAAGTACGAGTGCTTTATTGCAGATATCAAATTTAGAATTAGCCATAGTTTATATGTACACTAGATATGGGGAGAAGTAAATCCCCCCATACCATGTTTAGTTATTATGTACCATTGATAGTAGTAACTGTAGCTGCACCTGTTGCAGATGAAACTACTAGCATATCTACAGTTCTAGTACCACCAGTTGAACCTACAGCGATTATAACATCATTCTGTTTTAGTTCGTTAGTTGCACTATTAAAGTAGCCACTAGCAACGATAGTTCCGATAGCGTCAGCAGAATCATATAAGAATACACTCATAGCTCCACCAGCCACTTTTCGTAAGTTACTTGCTGAATATGCCATTTATGCCTCCTATTCTGTTATCTGTACTTTGATCGCACCATCATTGTCAATCATAGTAGAACCCATTGACATGTAAGATGTGATTAAGTTGCTGACTTTTTCAGGAATGTAGTTAATCTCTGTTCTGATCTCTGAACCTACTCCGATACCAACACTTGATTTATGGAATGCATGACATTCTCTTGTTGAACCAGAAATAGAAAGACCTGAATGAGTGAACCACATAAATCCTAACCATCTTTTAGCTGTGATTCCACCAGCATATGGAAGATCATTTTCTCCAACATACTCTGCTCTACTGAATTGATCTATTTGTAATAAATCAGCCCATCCAGCAGGAGATACTACAAAGTATCTCTGTCCATCATCAGGGATGTCAGCACCACCAAACGCTTCGTACACAGTTAGTGATTTAGCTAAAGTTAAACCAGCCGAACCATGTGCGACATTGTTTGAGTTTGTACCAGCATCCAAAACATCAATGATGAGTTGGTCTGTTTTTCTTCCTAATGCAGCAGCAGCATTTGATGACAGAACTTGTCGTTCGTCAATGTTAGTCTTTAATTCATCCAATCTATCTACATAGTCTGCAGCATAGAAGTCTGATAAAGTAACATCAACAGTAGAGTGAGAAATATCCATTGTAGGAATTTGAGAGTGTCTTGCCTTATTAACAGCAGTACCCTTGCCTACTTTTTGGAATCTCGCTTGACTACCTTGTACATTATTAACTTGCCTTATTGTGTTTTTCAGCTTTGATCCCATTCTTTGATAAGCCATGTGGACTTCAGCTTCAAACTGCTTAATAAAGGCTGTTGATATAGATGTACTCATGTTGCCTCCTTATTAGTCGTTTGTTGTTAATTAAGCAATTATCTCTTTTGAGGTAAGCTGGTTGTCCAAGATGGGCCAACATCATTCAAAATAGGTTGCGTTCTATTTTGAATACAATTTTGTATTCGTTTATAGAAGTAATACATTTTTACATTATTTACAAGCATAGGTTTAGAAAATTTATACCCTTGCCACTTTAACCATTTAATAGATTTAGTATGTTCTGCAGTTATATAATTAGACAAATAATCATAGTTTTTCTCTAAATATTCTGTCCAATACTTGTTTCTTTTAAGAAAATATAAGTAATTTTTATCTAATACTTCTGAAGATAATAACCATATTGTACCTACTTTATCGTTTTGTCTTGACGAAACTGTACCAAATATAGCAGCTACTTTCTTGTTTTTATCAAAGATTGTATAAGTATGAACCTTTCTTTTGGTATATCTAAATGGCTGCAACAATGCTTGTAATGGATCAAGCCCCCATATAGCTAGTTCATACTTATCAACTTGTTTAAGATTCTTTGCTAATTCAAAACAATCTTCAGGAGTAGTTTTTTCAACATATAACATTAACCTCTATAGAGTCTGTTAAATGCATCATCTACTTTCTTCACATATGCTTGATCTCTTTCTTTAGGATCAAAGTATCTTTTGTCTTTCATCATACTTCTTACATCATCTAAAGTTAAAGGTCTTTCAGGTTGTGCTACTTGGTTTGAACGAGTAATAGATTGTTTTTGTGAATCCATAACTCTTTCAAGTGCTTCTATACCATCAGCATTCATACCTAATGTTTGTGAAACTACTTCGTATTGTTCAGGAGAAAAGAATGTAGATGCCCAACTATTTACTGCATCTAATCTTGCATCTGCATTTTCTCCTAGCTTTTGTTTTTCTGCTTCAGGATCAACTTGATTACCAATATAGGAATCAACATATTTATTAATACCCTCTTGATATACTTCTTGATCATATGCATTTTCATAACAAAAATTTTTCCACCAATCTGTCATAGGATTAGCATTTACTAGTTCTTCAGTAACACCCTCTGGTAATTTAGGTAATTCATAACCCTCTACCTTTTCAGGTCTTTCTGCTATAGCTTCTTGTTGAAGTTCATCTACAATTTGATCTCGCAGTTCTTCTTTCTTACCACCTACATACTTTTCAAGATTGGTATATGACTTACCAAATTCTTCCAAATTAACTTCGCCTTTAGTAGCATCCCAAAATTTTTCAGGTATGTGTTCAGGTCTTGGTGCAGGTTCTGTTGTTGTAGGTTGTGATGTTTCATGTGAAACATTTTCCTGCGTTTGTTCTTGTGTTTGAGCAGGTTGTTCTTGTTGCTGCTCAACTGGTTGTGTTTGTTCTTCACTCATCTTTTTTCTCCTTTATCATATTAATACTGATACCTTTATTAACCCTACGCTGAATAAGACCTACGATATATCTTTGCCCCTCTAAATGACGCAAAGCATTATCTGATATCTCTGAACCAGCGACTGTATCTATGGTTATAGATTTCAAGTATTGGAGAACTTGCTTACCAGATGTAGAACCAAATACAGATGTAAATACCATATTTAGTTTTGCTTCTTCTTCTGAACCTCTTTTAAAGTTATCCAATCCAATTAGGGCTTTATTTTGTTCAGTTTTTTCTACCATTGTTATATCCTTACCATTTTTTTAATTACACTTCTAGGGTAAATGTTTCTATCCCCAAAGCCTATTTCCCCATTCTCACATTGATAGCTGCCAAAAGAATATAGATATTTAGGGGTTTTTTTAAATATATATGCTTCTGTATGTATTAAGGCACAATGCATATTAGTGAACTCATTGTAGTCTGTTATTGTTGAATCGCCTACGATATCTTCCCATACGATTAAATATTTATAATACTTCTTATCTCCTATGAGAATTGGCTTACTCGGTTTCTTTGTACTCATCTATCAATATCTTTTTCAAAAACCATATCGCTTTTTTGATATCAGTAGAACCACCTTTATCTCTATGACGAATGATATATTTTATAGATGTAGCATCTGCATAAGGTAAGTCTTTTACCCAATCATATGTTTGTAATTTTTTACCACAGCTACATTGACCTTTCTGATAATATGCTGGATTTATTTTTTCTTTTTCTTCCATAGTATTTCCTCCTTTGCTTCTTCCATATCAAACACAGGTTTGCAAAATCTTAATGGATCAGTTTGTGTTGGATCAACTATAAATACCATACTTCTAAAAATAGTGTGATCTCTAAATCCTTTTTGTTCAGCAAAGTCATCTATTTCTTTATAACCTGATACTCGTACTGCGTGTGCTATTCTTCCTGTTTCATGTCGCTTTATCATTTGATATGCAGAGTTATGTCTATGTCCTGCTACATAAACATCATCATCTCCAAACCTTGCTGCCTTACTCATAGCATGTGCTTCATTCCATTGTGAGTGTCCTGTATAATCATGTCTGCAATTTACTTTGAAGTTTATATTATTTGGCATTTGTATTTTTAATCTAACACCATGATTCTTATAAACACCTGCTTCTTGTCTAAACATAAACTGATTTACATCTCCACCATCTGTATTCCATATGTCATGATTACCACCAATGATAGCTAACCAATGAACACCACATCCTTTGAAAAACCATTCTATTAATTTGATTGCTTGTTTTCTTGTAGTTTCTTGATCTGCATATTTTTTCATCAATCTGCCTACCCAGTTATTTGTAATATCTCCTACACAAATACCCATCATGTTTGCATCTCTCATCATTTTTAAATCATGAAGTAATGCTTCCCAATTACATCCCATATCATCTATGTGAGGATCGCCAACAAAAGCTATTCCAAATGGCCCATCTGCTTTACATTGAACAGGAATAATAGAACTTGCATCATGATGTATTTTTTTTCTACGCCATGTATCTAATGCTCTTTGGATTAATTCTTCTGCACTTGGTTCATCATCAGGTAATGAATCAATATGAAATGGAGGAGGGTGTGCTACTTCTTCTTCAGGTTTTTCTTCTTTGTGATATAAATAATATAATCTTTGATATGATTGTCCATATTCTTCAGACGCTTTACCATAACCAAACTTTTCTATGTATGCTCTTATCTCTGGAGTAAGAACAAAATTAGGATCATATTTTACTTTGCGTGGCATTATACATACTCATTATTGAATCTCCTCTGGTTGTTCTTGCTCCATTCCCCCCTGTTGCTGCCCCATCATTTGTTGCATTTGTTGTGCAGCTTGTTGCATTTCTTCTGATGATCTAATTAATTCTTCAGGTATTCCTAATTTTTTAGCAACAAACTTTGCTACTTCATCTTGTTTAACTAATACATTTAATAATTGTGGCCCAACTCTTTGCTGCACCATTCCTAAAAATCTATCTATTGTAGCAACATCTTGTTGTTGTTGTGCTTGTGCTAAAGGAGAAGATGATCTTATTTTTATTTCTCTGCCATTAACTACTGGTATTTTTATTCTACCTTGTTTTTTAAGAATATATATTACTCTTTGTAAAACAGGATTGACTAACTCTGCTTGTAATCTACCAAACGCTGCACCTATTTGTCTTGATAAGTCTGCCATTCTTTCTGCAACTTCTGTAGCAGTCATAGGAGTTTTCTCATTTGGTGTACCCAACATATCATTGTATAATGCTTTCTTAATATTAGTTCTCATTTCTCTTAATACTAAATCAGATACATTAAAATTACCTGCTGGTGCTATTGGAGTAAGTCCTTGTGAACCTGCAGCTTTAGGAATAATTGTGCCAGGGATTAGTGATATATTATCTACATTAACAACACCATCATCTTCTACTTGATACATTCCTGATATTGCCATTTGTGCATTTTCTAAAATTAATTCTATAACTAGATTAGAAGTTTTAATTGCTGGTAAAGCTAATTGAAGTGGGCCTCTACCATATACTTCTCCTGCACATTTACTCCATCTGTAAATTATATATGGATTAGAACCTAAACCTTTAAATGTAGTTTCTACAATTTTGTGTTCATACATTTCTGATATTGCACAAAATTTATATTCTTCTTCTTTTGTATTTGAGTAATCTCTATATACTATTTCTACAATATCACATTCTTTATCAGGCATTTTTTCCATATCCATTTGCATCTTTTCACTTAATGTACCTGCTGGATATGCAATAAGAATATCTTTAAATTTTATTTTTCTATTTCTAAATATATAATCAATCTTGTCATCATGACCTGCATCTAAATATATTTGTGGTAAAGGAATTGCTCTAAATCTAACTGGTTGTACTGCATCTCCCTCCTCTACTAAAAGTACACCTGTACCTACTGCACAATCTAAAAATGTTTCATGTACTTCTTGTGAGAAGTTTGAGTTTTGTAATATTTCAAAAACATATTCTGTTACTTCATCTAATAACAGATTAACTTGTTTCTCATCTTCTTTTGGAATTTCAGAACCTGCAACAAAGTCTGCCCATCTTGCATAGTTAGGAACAATACCTGCTTGTAATCTTGATGCAAACTCTTGTACTCCCACCACAGCAGTTTCATCAAATATACGATCAGTTCTTCTTCTACCAATTGATTCAGTATAGAAAGATTCTCTTTGAGGTAATGCAAATTCATAACACTCCTCAAATGTAGAAGTCCATAAATCTTTTATGGCTTTGGCATGATTATATCTACCAATTAATCTTCTTACACCATTTGTATTAGTAACAACTGGTACTTCTGGTTTTACATCTACTACCATTGATTATGCTCCTAAAGTCGGTTTGCTCATCAAAGTAGCAGCTATTTCAAAACCTTGTCCACCTCTACGACCTTGTAGAAGTGATCTTCTCCCAACTCTACCTGAATATGCTGCAACTCTTTCTTCAAATGCTTTTTGCTTATTAGCTGCTCTTTCAGCATCTTGTTGCTTACGCATTCTCAATCTTTGTTGTCTAACACTTTCTTCCTCTACTGGAGGTGGTGGTGGAGGAGGAGCTTTTGGTCTAAATGGCCCTGCACACATAGTTATCTTCTCCTTTCATATACACTTTTTGGTTTAACATCAAAAACATTAAAATTCCTTTTCGCAACTATAGGTTTATTCGTTTTCTTTCCAATAGTCAATGATCTTCCCTCTCCTGCTCCAAGAAGTAAATATTGCAAAGCATCATGAACATGAGAAAATCTGTTCTTATTTGGCTTTTCATCATATCTTTCTCCTGATACTTGGAGTCGTCTATAGTGATATCCACCACTAAATCCTCTAACTAAATTAGTACATTTGGGATCAATTAGTATTCCTGTTTCGCCATCTACCATTCTAGTTAGTGTAGCATTTACAGATTCTAGTCTTAATGCAACATCATTTGATGGTGCTGGTCTTGCATGTATTCCTTTACCTCGTAGTATTTGAAATGGTGTAGATTCATCAGTTTGTACTCTATGATCTCCTGCAGGATCGCCAAATATATAAAATTGTCTTGGAAGATAAGATGACATTATCTGTTTCATAAGTTCAGAAAATTTTACTATACCCATATCTTCTGCAACTAATTCATCTATAACTACCCATCTTTGTCTAATTCTTTGTGCAAATACACAAGCTGGTGTTAATCCAAAGTCTATACCTACAAATATAGGAATACCCTCTGCTATTGCTAAATCTCCTTTTGCTACATGAATATCACTTCTAAATGATTCATATACAGGTTTGCCATCTTCTATCTGTCCTAATTTATTTAATACATAAACATCAATCCAAGATTTAGTTTTACCTCGTATAATATTTTTATAATAGTTTGGTGTAAGGTTATTCATATTCTCTGCTTCTTTGTTTTCTTCATAACCATCAATTTCTTTTTCTTTGTTTCTTAATTCTTTCATAGCAGGTGGTTGATTAAAGAATCTCCAGTTATCAGGTTTGATTAACATCTTTGCTTCTTGTTTAGTTATATAATCAGGTATGACAGCTTCTCCTGACATAATGCTCCACCAATGATCTGTATCTGGTGGGTTAGTATCACAGATAACACCATACCAACTTGGGCCACCATCTCTCATAGATGGATATCTACCTACCCTCATTGAACATGCATCTACAATACTTTTAGGAATCTCTCTTGCTTCATTAATCCATACACCAGTAAGTTCTAATGATAATAATTTTTTTACATCTTCAGGTCTATCAAGTGCTAAAAAAATAACTTCTAGTTCTATATCGCCTTTTTTTATTTTATGAGTATATGGAACACTCCATGCAAAGTTTCCCCATTCTGTTTCAGGAAACCAATCAAGCCATGTTTTAATTGTTGTTGTTCTTAATTGTGGGTTTGTATTTCTTATGACTGCCCATCTACTTCTACGAATACCATCCTCTGCTGGTTTTTGTTCCAATGCTCGTCTAATAATTTCTATGCAACAAGCAACTGATTTGCCTGAACCAACTGGCCCACGCAATCCTCTAAAGAAGTTATTATCTTTTAAAAAATTTTTAAGACTTGTTCCTGATGGTTTATAATTTAGTGATCCCATAATCTACAGCTAGTTTGATTAGTTTCTCTCTTGTTTCAGGAGTAATAGTTTCTATTATCTTATCAGCTTCTCTATCTGTACATTGTTCTTTAGGATAATGTTTCATATGTTGCGTTTTAACTACTGCTCTTAATTGTACTAAATCTTTTATCGGTATTTGTGTAAGTAATGTCAAGTTCTATACCTTTTAGTTTTTCTAGCTATAGACTTTGGCTGCTTACTAAATTGTTTTCCTGCTGCTTTATCTCGTCTTTTCTTTGCAGTAGTACGAGCATATTCTCTTGCAGATAATGACTTAATAGCTTTTTCAGGTAGATATCTTTCTCCTGTCTTTGATGATTTCTTTCCTGACTTTGTACGCCATTTTTGTTTTGACCATTTAGCTAAAGAAGTTTTTGACTTGCCACCACCTCTATAACCACCACCAGCTTTCTTATAAGCCTTTACTGCAGCTTGGGCTTTTCTTCCTGACCATTGTCCAGCCCTCGTACCATGTGATGCTTGTGCTTTTATTCTAGCAACAATTCGTTTCCATAATGCAGGTTTAGATTTAGTGGCAGTCTTACTCATCTGATAATACTATTTTGTTTATTACCTAGATGCGCTTTCGCCATTGATGTAGCAGCATCTTTAGAATGACCTTTTGACATTTTGTACTCAATGTAATCAGCCATCTTTTGCTTTTCTTTACGAGTTTTTTCATCTTCTTCATTCTTCAGAATCGCTGCTGCTGTCTTTAGTGCTTTCTGCATCAGCTTGTTTATCGGTGTTTCTGACTTGCTTTGCTTCTTCATAATGTTCCTTACTATTGTTATGTCCATCAGGACTATCTGTTTTAGGTACGAACTTTCCCATGTTTATCTCCTCATATGTTGCTCTTGAACCCTCTGGTAAAGAAAAATTTTTACATTCTTCATACGATAATATTTTTTGTTCTAAAAGAATACAATCGCCCATCTGCCATATTTTTACCAAATATTTAGGCAGTTTTCTTTTTCTTTTTCATCTTTGAAGCTACAATCTTTCTTTTCAATGCAGCAGGTAAATTCTTTTGCTTACCTTTTAACATTGACTTGCCTTTGCCTGATGATTTTTTTCCGTACATAGTTTTTATCCTTTCTTTTTTTTCATTTTCATTATTCTACTTTTTACCTGTTTTGGTAAATCTTTAAAGTGGAATAAATTTTTACTAGATGCTGTATGTGTTGCACCTGTGTGCAAACTACCATCTTTCATCTTGTGGGTTTTACCTTTGTATTCCTTACCATCTTTAGTGTAATGAGGTACTCCTTTCATTATGCCTTTCCTTTCTTTTTTTTCTTTTTAAGACGCATTGATATGTTTCTAGCTTTCTTTCTAGCATCTGCTTTTGAAGATGCACCCCATGCTCTCAAACTTAAAAGAAGTCTAGTCGGCTTTCCATTCTTGTACTCTGGGCCACGCATGTTCCCCATTCTAGCAAGGAAAGATGCTCTACGAGGATTGTCGCCACTCTTAACAGGTGCTTTAAGTGTGCCACCTTTATAAGATGCACGACCTTTAGCGTTGAGTCCACCTTTCGGATTCTTCCCTGCCTTTCTCATCCATGCTGGTGTTTTGTAAGCCATGTTAGTTATCTAGCACAAATTGAACGAACCTTAAAGAACATTATTGTGTGGGGAACACCACTAGCTGTAGCGTGTCGTAGTTTTTTGGGGGTGGGGTAACACTCACGACACTACAACCTGTGATTTCTAGGATAAGTCTATATTTATCTTGAAATCACCACCAACAAGGTGTTGGTGTTTGTCAGGGGCTTTGAAACCACTGCGATCAAGTATGTCCTTTGCTGCTTCTAGCTGGACATACTCTGATTTAGCCCCCTGACAAAGTTGTAGTAGTCGTGAGGATGCTTTGGCAGAGTGAATCCCAAGAGAACGCTGTATCTCTTGTGCCATGTACTGCTGCACTTCAGGTTTTCGTAGCATCTTACTGGCACTTACTCTAGCAGAATTACCCTTGTAACCTGCGAGTTTTGATGCTTCTGTGATAGAACATCCACGAGATACAAGCGTATCTACAAGTAACTTGGCTTTGCCAGTTATTTGCTTGGGATTCCGACTCTGACTCAAAGCATTCAAAGGTGCTGAAACTACCTTACTCATGAAACTCCTATCTGTTAATACCTTACAGGGAGTATAGAGGAGAGTCAGGTTTGTGTCAAGCCACCAGCACAGACACAAGATGTAGTAGTTACCGGATGTCGTGCATCCTGTATCTACCTTTTTACAATTACTCCCTTTGTTTAAGTTTAACTACGCCCAACATACAATCAAAGGAGCTTCTTAAACAACAACTAATTTCCCCTCTGCTGCGCAGATTCCTCGCGAAACAAATTAGCTGTTCCCCTCGGTGGGCAAGTACACCTCGGTGTTTAAGACTCCTCCATGATTGTTGTTCATGTTGGCGTGTTAAACATAATAAACAAAGGAGTAAATATATGAAAAAAGGTAACACAATAAAGGATGCACTAGACATCATGGTAAGCTACTACGAAGATATGTCTGTGCCTAATACAAACCTTGACTCTTATACACCTGCAAAAGCAGTGGTAGGGAGTTTCATAAGAGGTAGAGAAGCAGCTTTGAGATCGGCTTTGAAAGCAAGATCAGGCCCAGCTTCTCAAATCAGATACCTTGTATCAGATGAAGTTTGGACTGGAGATGAAATCCAAGATACCAAACTTACGCAGTTACAAGCGTTTGTTGAGAAGATTGATCAGCAAATGGTTTTGATTGAAGAACATAAGCAAGAAGCTATGCAATACTTCTTCGAGAAGTTTGGTGTAGCTTATACGCCTTATGTTCCAAAACCGATCAATGTTGCTAATGCTAAAAAGCAGACTGCAGCATACAAAGAGGCTTTGAAACTAGTAGCTAACGCCTAGTTTAATTCAAAGATTATATCCTGCTTGGGATTCACTCCCAAGTAGGATTATTAGTTTGACTCTTATAGAACAAACTGATAACTTACACTTAAAAAGGGAAAGGAATCGTTATGATTTTATACAAAGGAAAAGCAAAAGATTACTCTCTTAAAAAAATTAGAGAGCAAGTCGCTAAAAGATATGGCGTTATCATTAGCCATAAAACTTCACAATTAGTAGGAGAATTAGAATTGACTTGTCAAACATCACAAAAAAGGTTGGAAACATGGACAAAGAAATTGACTACTTAATTACTGCACAAAAGCAATTGGATGCAGCATTCATTAACAAAATTAATAATGAAAAGTCTGCTGCTCAATTGCGTAAATGTCTTGCGATCATGACAGAAAACAAAACCATTGATAGCAAGATTAGAGATGCAATCATTAGCAGAATCAAACAGGTGGAGCATGGGTAAAGTAAAGTCATCATTAGCTTGGCCTGAATGGGAACAACATAAACAACAACAAGAAAGGGATAAGATGAACGCATTAGATAGCTTGAATGCACAGAAGATTCATTGGGAAAATGTAAGAGCATCAATATTCTTGCTGCTTAAACATCATAAAAATTCAATGATGTATTCCCAAGAAGAATATCAATATTGGAAAGATGCTTGGTTAAAAGCAAATACCAATATTGAATCAATCAACAAACAAATGGAGGTGTTATAATGCAAGGCAGAGCAAAAGAAGTAGTCAATGCATTAACAGAAAAGGTTATTGATCTCATGAAGAAACATGGTTCTCAATGGACAAAACCTTTTGCAAATCAAAACTTCATATCTGTAAATGGTCATGAGTATTCAGGTATGAATTTTATTTGGCTATCATTTCAGCAGCACAAAAGAAAAGTATATGGTACTTATCGTCAATGGCTGCAGCATGGATGCCAAGTAAAGAAAGGAAGTAAATCAACCAAACTTCTATTCTATAAAACATACAAGAAAGAAGTTGAACAAGTTGAAAAGACTTTCAAACTATTGAGAACATTTGATGTTTTTAATATTGAGCAAGTTGATGGGCCAGTAGAAAAGTTTGATGGCTTTGATAAGAAACCAAATCTTGTCAATGACATTCAAGCTGCTGAAACATTTGTCAGCAATACTGGAGCTGTCATCAAAGATGGTGGCAAAGCATGTTATATTCCAAGTAAAGATTATATCATGATGCCAACCAAAGACACATTTGCTGATACAGAACATAGTACAGCAACAGAGAATTACTATTGTACAATGTTTCACGAGTTGATTCATTGGACAGGTAATGAAAAGAGATGCAACAGACAAATATCAAATACATTTGGCAGCCCCAAATATGCATTTGAAGAACTAGTTGCAGAACTAGGTTCATGTTTTCTTGCATCTCATCTAAACATTACTTCTAATCCAAGAGAAGATCACGCTATGTATCTTAACAATTGGATTCAATGTTTAGAAGAAAATGAATCTGCAATATGGAAAGCATCCTCACTAGCTAAAAGAGGTTATATGTATTGCAGAGATTTACAACCACAAACAAATGCAATCAAGGAGGTAGCATAATGGGTGAACGAGTAAGCATACAATTCGTACAAGAAGTACCGAGTTGGACTGATGGAAAAAAACCACATATTGAAAAATCAGTAGTTTTATTTCATCATTGGGGAGAAACATGGTTCCCAAAACTAGCAAAAGAATGGGTTAAAAATCACAATCTTATGTTAGCAAATGATAGGCGTAACAATGCAAGTTGTCCTATATCAAGAATGGATGTAGGTAATTTGATGATGCAATTTATTAGATTCCTAACAGATCAATCAGAGTTTGATTCATCTTGGGCAGTAAATTATGCATGGGAAACTTTTGATACTAAAATTATGCCTAAAAATAAAAACTATTTTACTACATCATTATATCTTGGAGTAGATGAAAATGATGGGGATAATAGTGATCATGGGCATCATGAAATCAAAGTACCAAAAGCAATCATACATCAAAACAAAAGGGAGGCATCATGATTGATAGCAAACAATTCTATGTGAACATTGGTAAATGGATCAGGTTCATGAGAGAATCAAGAAAAGTGCGAGT
>Ga0160423_10002587_pt1 | contig 15116 bp, 10 predicted proteins | sample CRUFie14St8metaG_FD_108191 | JGI IMG/M metagenome (GOLD analysis project Ga0160423, IMG submission 108191) | Marine microbial communities from the Costa Rica Dome - CRUD Field 142mm St8 metaG | ecosystem: Environmental > Aquatic > Marine > Oceanic > Photic zone | place: Costa Rica: the Eastern... | reverse complement strand
GGGGTAAATCACTCTTCATCAATCATCGTGACGATGAAGGCGGCCAATTCCTCCACGGTGATGCCACCGGAGCTGTCCTTGTCAGCTCTCTTGAGAAAAACCTCGATGTGGGCAGTGGAACCAAGGAAGGCGATGAATTCCTCCTTGCTGAGAGCGCCATCGGAATCAGCATCAAACTCGGCATGCCACTCCGTGGGAGTTTTGCGGGAGACGCGGTACCACTTGATGCCTTTGAGCCTGGATTCGAATTCCTTCAGATTCAGGGTGCCTGATTTGTCCCTGTCAGATTTTCCAAACCCAATCGGACCGTGTTTTGGGGAACGGTAGATGGCGGTGGCGTATTCGACATAGGAAACCTCGCCGTCGCCACTGCTGTCAGCCATCTCAAATAACTCTTTGGGTGTCATCGCGAGCATATCGGCACTCGGATTGAGTTTTTCTTCGGGAATGGGAAGGGTGACCCAAAGCTGGCCGCAGCGCCCTTTGCCATCGACTTGTGCGCGCATAAAGAAGCCTGCTTTGATCTCCTTATCAGCGTCAAGGAAGCTGACGTAGGCAATTCGCGTCTTGTCGTCGATTTTGAAGGTCTTGCTTTCCCGGCGGTGATGGACGGTTATGTTGTTGCCGTCGACGGCTTCGACCCTACCGGAAAAGATACCGCCTTTTCCGCCTTGAGCGGCGAGCTGGCCTAAATTGAAGGTCGAACTAAGGGCGAGGATGAGGAATGGGGGAATGAGTTTCATAATTATAGGCGCCCATCGGGCAAGGTGGAAATGGTAGGGGAGAATTTAGAGAGGGCCTACTTGACGTAGCGGACGGGAAGGGCGGGTTGCTTAATAGCGGTCAGTTGCACGTCATCGACGTAGTAGCCTCCCAGGTCTGCGGGGGTGGCGGCGCCGCTGCCCGAATTCGCGTTGACCGAGATCAGGGCGAGATTCGCTTCGGAGTCGAGCAGGCAGGAGGCGGAAAGCGTGGACGTTTCGCCGGGCGCCAACCTCAGGGCTTTGTTGCTGAGGGCAACCGCTTCGCGTGTGATGTTGGGCCAAGCTTTGCCGATCGAATCGGGTTCGGCTTGGTAGAGTTGAATGGTGATGGTGAGTCTTGATTTGGGCAACTCAGCATCAGTCGGTGCCGCTTCCCGACGAAAGTTGGCGGAGAGCTCGAGAGTGAACTGGTCCTCTGAGTTTTCCGTATCCCATTGCTGTTGCAGCGAGGAGAGATCGATCAACTGGAACACATTGCAGGCTGCGGCGCCGCCGCCGGGCTTGCCGGTCACGTTGGCGGTTTTGAGAAATCGCAGCTGGTGGTTGCCATCCGCATCCACGATCACCTCGGCAGGGTCACCGCTCCATCGGCCGAACTCAGTTGGGAAACCGATCGGGACAGCACCTGACATGGACTCAAAGGAACTGCCGGCAACGGGAACGACGCGGACTTCGATTCGTGGAGAGTTCACGGCCCAGACCACGCCGAGTCCGGTGAGTCCTATAAAGATGCCGGCGATAATGGCGGCGGCGAGTTGGCGCGGCCAGGCGAGCGAGTGGATGCGGGTGTTATTTTTCGCCTCCACCTGGGGAAAGGGGATAGGCTCATGATCATCCAATTCGAGCGTTTCATCGCCGAGAGCCCCGTGGAGGCGGGCGGCCTTGAGGTAGTCAGTTCGCACAGCCTCATTGCTGACGATTTGATCCGAGAGCGCCGCGGCTTCTTCTTCGGAGGTCAGTCCGTCGAGGTGTTTCTGGATGAGGTCTTGCCAATCAGTTGAGTTAGTCATGCCAATTCGGAGTTGAGCTGTCGTTCGATGCACGCCTGCAAATCACGGCGAGCACGTTGGATCGTTTTGTAAATTGCTTCGACGCTGCGATTTTCGCGCTGAGAAAGAACCTTGGGGCTGTGACCTTCGTGGTAGTAGCCCTGCACCAGTCGGCGCGGCTTTTCGTTCAGTTTGCCGAGGCAGGTTGCGAGATGCGCCTCGAGGCCAGAGTCGAATGCTTGCGTCCCCTGCATCTCTTGCTCAAGGGCTTCGATCGCTTTTCTGGAAAGCTGAGCACGACGAGATTCTCTCGCGAGGAACCGTCGTGTCTCGATACGAGCATACCCCATCGCCCAGTTCAAAAAAGGGCGGTTGGAATCGTAGGTATCGAACTGACGCCATAGGGCCACGGCCGTTTCCTGTAGAATTTCTCTGGCGTCAGCCCGGTGCGGAATTGAAACGAGAATAGACCGCAAGATGACCGGCTCGCTCTCGAGAAGCAAACGGGTAAATCGTTCCTGATCATTACTGGAATCAGCTTGGGGCATCGCAGAAAAAGAGTTATTTTCTTCTCAGGTCCAAAAAATGATAGATTATTGGACAAAAATGAGGCGAATTTACGTGTTTTAGACTTCAGAAACGGCGGGCGAAGGCTTTTACTTGCAATTTTCTATTTCAGATCGAAGAAAGCGCGGGTAAACCCTCAAAATTGCCTGTATTAAGAAACTGCATAACTATGGCGAATTTTGAAATGGATGGCGGAATTAAGATCTACCTGCGGGAGATCGGTAAGACTGCCCTATTGACTCGCGAAGAAGAGGTCGAACTAGCAGATCGCATCAAGAACGGCGATAAGGAGGCTCGTGCTCACATGATTAAGGCGAACCTTAGGCTCGTCGTAAAGATTGCACAAGACTATGCGAACTATGGGCTGCCTCTTCTGGACTTGATCTCTGAGGGCAATATCGGCCTGATGAAAGCAGTGGAGCGCTTTGACCCCAATAAGGGAGGCAAACTTTCCACGTATGCCGCATGGTGGATTAAACAGTCCATCAAGCGGGCGCTAGCGAACCAGAGCAAGACGATTCGTCTTCCTGTCCACATGGTGGACAAGATTTCTAAGATGCGGCGCGTCGCCATGGTACTCAGTGAGGAACTTGGGCGTGAACCGACGGATGAGGAATTATCGGAAGAGATTGGAATCGATCGCGCCAAGCTTTCACATCTTAAAGCGGCGGCGCAGCGGCCGGCTTCTTTGGATGCCCCGATAGGGGAGGATGATGGCACTCAGTTTGGCGAGATCATTGGCGACGAGAAGGCGCAAACTCCTCTTGAATTGCTGAGCCATAAAAATATGCACATGCAACTCGACGATCTCCTTGAGGTTCTCGATGAGCGTGAGCGAAAGATTGTCGATGCACGATTTGGTTTAGGTGGTGAAAAGCCAAAGACTCTAGAAGAAGTGGGGCGCGAATTTGGTGTTACTCGCGAGCGAATCCGACAACTCCAGAATATTGCTCTTAAAAAGCTGCGTCGCGCTCTTCAGAAAAAAGAAGATCCTGCCCCGCGTCCTCTCGGCCGGGCTGGTGAATCTGATGATGACTTCTTCCGCGACGAGTAGGGGAAGATCGCCTTCAGGTTGGTTGCGCTTTGGCTCCTGCGGTTACTTTGCTCCCCGAATTCTAACCGTCTGAGAGAGGGCACCATTACCCGCGACATCTCAGACCTCAAATCGCACATTGGTTCGATCGCTCTGGCCGGGCATTCTATTCACCAGGGCACCTTTTCCGAAAGATTGGGTATGGTAAAACCACTTTACTTAAATCGCGCAGTCACAAAAAGCTAAGAAAGTTGGCTAATTTCTTGGTGGAAGGAACTTAAGTTGTGGAGAGTCTATAATCCGATGTTCGATCAAGTTCCAGATTCATCCCGATATGAAGAGTTTGTCTCGCTCTATGTGCGACACGAACCGGCGGTGTTTTCCTTTGTGCTTTCCATGGTGCGAAACACAGCCGACGCCGAAGATGTGGTGCAGCGGGCCAGTATCACGATGTGGCGCTGCTTCGATCAGTATGAGTCGGGAACCAACTTTCGGAACTGGGCTTTTCAGGTCGCTAAAAACATGGCGCTGAATCATCTGACCAAACAGCGGCGAGACCGGCATGTCTTCGGTGAGAAGTTAATCGAGTTGCTAGCCGTGCAGGCTGAGGAAGAGGCGGATCATCTCGACGCGCGTCGTCGGGCGCTTGATTCCTGCCTGGAGAAGTTGCCGGAAGAAGAACATGTGATGGTGGCAGGGTGTTATGCGGAGGGTTCCTCGATTCGCTCCTTCGCGGAAGAGGCTGGCGAGAGCGCCAACAAGATTTACAAGCGGCTGAATCGGGTGCGGCGTCAACTACATCGTTGTATCGAGCGCCAACTAGGGTTGGAGGAGGCAATAGGATGAAAGATCACGAACTGCAGGACTGGATTGATGGTTCTTTCAACGGCGTAGCGACGGACGCTGAATTGGAGTTGTTAGAGGAGCGGTTGCTCCATGACGAAGTAGCCCGGAAGCATTATCTCAATGAGGCCAATCTTCATGCGTCGCTGAGGCGTCGGTTCTCCGCCGGGGAGGCGCGACTGTCCCTCCTTCTGGATCCACCGAATGTGGGTCGTCTCTCTTTCTCCCGACGCAAAGTCGTCGTTGGCCTAGCTGTTGCTGCCAGTGTTGCTCTGATCGCAAGTTTCTTTGACCGCTACGTGGCCAAGTCTCCGCCTACTGCTGTGATCGCTCATGTGATCGGGGCTTATGACGAGGATGGGGCGACCTATGAGGCTGGTGATACAGTGAGCCCGGGGGTATTTAAAATTTCGCGGGGAGTCGCGAGACTCGACTTTTCTAGCGGTGCGAGAGTATCCGTTGAGGGTCCGGCTCAGGTCGAAGTGATCGATGAGATGAAGGTAATATTGAACCAAGGTGTGGTCACCGCGACAATTCCTGAACCTGCGGTTGGCTTTATTATTGATACACCGACGGCTCACGTCGTTGATCTTGGAACTTCATTTGGAGTTTCGGTGGATACGGCCGGACTAACGGATGTTTATGTGTTTGACGGCGAAGTTGAAGTCAGCTCCCGTGACGGCCGGAAAGCCGGAGCGGTCGGAAAGCTCTTGCGGGAGGGGGAGGCTGTTCGAACGGACGGTAAATCGACCCCGATCGATACGCTCGCCTACGACGTCTCTCCGTTCGAGGCAACGTGGCCGGTCAATTCTGGTGTCCTGCAAACGACTGGTTCGATGCGCTTTGTGACTCCGGGACCAAATTTTCATCCGGGCAATTACGTGGACAACAAACATATCGTGGTGTTTCCGGAACGGCGCGGATTTATTCCAGCTGAACCGACTCACGTCGACATGGTCGACCCAGGACGATATGAGAGGCGCCGGAACGAAGAGTTGCCCGTATTGCTGCCCGAGCAGCGACTGACGAGTTACCTGCTGCAGTTGAATGCTTTTCCCGAGGGTGAGAAACCTAACCGGCGTCGAAGTGTTCGGGGACAAATCACCTTTGCAAAGCCCATTGTCGGAGTCGTCATGGCCAATCGGTTATTAAAAAAATCAGAAGAAGTTTTCGGGATTCCCGGTGTGGAATACCCGGGCGCTCGAATGATCGAACCTCGACCTGAGGGCGATCAAGGCAGGGGCTTCGACTCGGTAATTCTTGCGGCAGATCGGCGGACGCTCTTAATCGAACTCCAAGAAAATCCCGGGAACCTCGATCAGTTCCGCGTTCTTGTTGAAGCTGAATAATCAACCTATGACACGTCACCCCCGTTTTCGTTCATCCTTCACCCTAATTGGGCTCCGGATTCAACCTTGTTCGATTCTGCTAGTTCTCACTTGTTTCCTAGTCGCGTCTTTCTGGGCGAAAGCAGAGTTGGTTTCAAAGCCAAACATCATCGTGATTCTAGCGGATGATCTGGGCTATTCGGATCTCGGCTGCTATGGAAGCGAGATCGAAACGCCGCGTCTCGATGACCTTGCGGAGAACGGACTTCGCTTCACCCAGATGTACAACGCCGCGCGCTGCTGCCCGTCACGCGCCAGCCTTCTCACCGGTCTTTACCAGCACCAGGCGGGAGTCGGTTTCATGGTCTATGCCGACTGGGGGGAGGGGTATGAAGGTTCGCTCAACGAGAACGGAGTCACTCTGGGGGAGGCGTTGAAGGAGGCAGGCTACACGACCTTCACGAGCGGCAAGTGGCATGCCGCGGCGCACCGGGATCCTCCGGCACATTCACTTCCCGAGAATCGTGGCTTTGACCGCTCAACGGTTGTCCGAACCCACATCGACAGCTATTGGAAGGTGCTCAAAAATTGCGACATCTATCAGGATGGAAAGCTTTTAATCCCCGGAGACAACGACAACACGACGCTGAAGAATCCCTACCAACCGGGAAAGGACTTCTACACAACGGAGTACTTCACCGACGTGGCCCTCGAATATATTGAAGATGCTCTGACGGATGGTGATAAGCCGTTCTTCCTCTATCTCACTTACAACGCCCCCCATTTTCCTCTAGAGGCGCCAGATGAAACGATTGCGAAGTATGAGGCCTTACTCGATAATCCTGAGTGGCTTGCTGAGTTCGGCGAAGGTTGGGATGAGATGCGGCAGAAGAAACTCGCTCGGCAGAAGGCTGAAGGGGTGGTTCCGAAGGGGCAGCGTCTGCCGGATGTTCACTATTTTAACAATGTGCGCATCATGCCTGGAATGCAGACGGGTACGGATCGAAATCCGCTACCGGAGTGGAAAGATCTGTCCGAAGAGGTCAAGAAAGAGGCCCGGTTTCGCCGGGCGATCTACAACGCGCAGATCGACAACATGGACGAGAACATCGGACGCGTCGTCGATAAGTTGAAGGAAGGGGGAGTCTACGAGAACACCTTAATTCTCTTCGTCTCGGATAATGGATGCTCCGGTGAGATGGGAGTTTTCGGGACTCACTTTGCGGGCGGCAAATACGATTACGCCCATGGCGAATGGGACGATGGTGAGTTTATCCGAAGAGGTGAACAGGAAGAGGGAGGTTGGTCGCGTAAGGACAAACTCGGCGGTGTGGGATACATGAGGGCGAATTACGAGCAATGGAAGAAGTTCAGCGGTTGGGCGACCTCTCAGGGGCAGGGCTGGGCTTCGTATTCGAATTCTCCCTTTCGCAAGTTCAAGAAATTCGCGCACGAGGGTGGCATCGCTTCTCCGTTGATCGTGCACTGGCCAAAGGGATTCGAAGCCAGAGGCGAAGTTTCGAGTCAGCCATACTTCCACTTTGTCGACATTATGCCCACCTTGTTGGATGTAGCCGGAGCCGACTACCCTGCCAACTTCGGAGGCAAGGAGCGCCTTCCCCTCGAGGGAGTCAGCATGCTGCCGTATCTTAAGGAACCGGAGCGGGAAATGGAGGATCGACCCATCTTCTGGCAACACGAAACTCATGCCGCGGTTCGTCAGGGTGAATGGAAGCTGGTCACTGAAAACGATCGCAGTGAGCCGATTGCCTGGGAACTCTACGACCTCACCAACGATCGCAGCGAGACCCAGAACCTCTCCGAATTGCATCCGGAGATCGTCGCCGAATTGTCTGCCGAGTGGGGGCGTTTTGCTGACCGGGCTAATGTTCGGCCCTTTCCCGAAACAAGAGAAGGTCCTCGTGTCGTTTCTTCGCTCCCTGGAGCCAATGCCACCGCTTTAATCGACGGGACCGAGCCGAGTTCCTCATCCGACTACCGAGTGCCTCGTCTCAGCTTTCATCCGAATCGAGGAACGACAGAATGGGTTCAGTTTGAATATGAGGAGCCGCAGACTTTCAAGAACGCGGGGGTCTACTGGTTCGATGAAGCTCAGGCGGCGGCTACGTTTCGCAACGAGCGGCAAGAAGTGCTCCCTAAATCATGGAGGGTCCTCTCATGGACAGGAGACGCGTGGAATGAGCTCGCCCTGAAAGAGGGTGGCGCCGGGGTCGAGCGGGATCAGTTCAACGAAGTCACTTTCACCGAGCCGGTCACCACCAAAAAGCTACGAATTGAGATTGAACTGCACGAGGAACTCTCTGGAGCTGTGCTCGCCTGCCGTTTCAATTCTGAAGCGCCAGAGTTGGTTGCGGCTTTCACGGATCCTGACAAAGAATTAAAGCGAGTCAAACAGGAGGCCAGAGAGACGCTGACCGCCGACGTCGAAGAGTTCAACGGATATTCCCATCTCAATGGCAATCGCGCCGAGTTCGACGGATGGCTCGAAAAACATAACAACGAGGAATTTCTCCAGCAGAACATCCCCAAGTTTCTCTGCTCAAGCGAAGATTATACGGAGGTCTTCAACTACCGCTGGTGGATGATCACCAAGCATCTCAAGGAGTGGAAAGAAGACGACAGAACGTATTATGTTTTCACTGAGTTTCCCGGATTTCCCGGCTGGTCTTCCAACAGCGGGGCCATTCCTGCCCCAGCAGGTCATCAGTTTTATGATCTCCGTTGGATGCGGGATCCAAAGTATCTCCAGTCCTACGCCGAATACTGGCTCGCGGGACCGCCCTCGCGCAAGATGCAGCCCCAGAACAATACGTGGCTAGCGACTCTGACCCGGCCGCAAAGTCATCATTATACCAGCTGGATGGTGGATGGCTCGGAGGCGATGCTCAAGGTTCATCCCAACCCTCTTTGGCGAGATCGGCTTCTGCCAGCGATGGAGCGCCACCAAGAAATCTGGGACCTGATTTTCCAGGTCAAGGCTCCTGGAACCAAGACCGACGGTCTCTACAAGTGCCTCGACATGTATGACGCCAATGAGTTCACCATCTCTACGACCCTGGGCCTGATCGCGTCACGTGGTGCCTTTTCAGAATACACGGCAGAGATTAACGAGGAAGAGCCCTATAAAGGACAGGAGCGCTGGCGTCGCTACTTTACCGATGGTAAGGGCTGGCAGGCGGCTTTCGACGAAGGGTTGCGGAATGATCCACTGATCTATCCTCAGCCCTTCGACCTTCAAAATTACACGGCGACGGCTCAGCCATTCGGCGGCAACCATGACTGGTTCATCGATCGGGATGGAGAGCGAAGAGCGAAAAGTCAGAAGAGCTACCCCAACTGCTTCACGGTTCGTCCGTCGTTGAACTGCTACATGTATGGGAACTATGCCTCGCTAGGCAATCTCTACGCGTTGCAGGGTGATGACGGGAAGGCGAGGAAATACGCCAAGCGAGCTACAGAGCTCCAGACGCAAATCATTGGTGCGATGTGGCACACCCCAACCAACGAGGATAAGCAGTTGTTCTACGAGAAGCGAGGTAGTATTGATGATCCCTTCTTTTATACCCGCCTCGCCGGAGACAACTTGCACACCGGGGGTGTTGTCGATCAGCTAAGTATTATTCGTGAGACGGTTGGCTACACGCCTTGGTATTTCAATCTGCTTCCAATCGGGGACGAGCAGTTCGACGTCGCCTGGAAACAGTTCGATGACGAAATGGGATTCAAGCAACCCTTCGGCATGTCGACCGCAGAATACCGCCACGATTTCTTCAACGAGATGTCCTACGGGTGGAACGGGCGCGGATGGCCATTCCAGAACTCGGTCGTCTACAAGGCCTTCGCCAACTACCTGAGGAATTATAAGTCAATTCGCGGCGAGATCAGTGACGACGATCGCCAACTGCTCTACGATCACATGACGCAATACGTCGAGCTTCACGGCCGTCGCCGCTCCATCGGTGAGTGGTATCTCCCGCGTTCGGGTGGCTACCGAATGCCCGGTGGTGGCGATGTGGACCAGAGCCGTTCGGCCATGGGTAAAAGCTTTGGAGATGTGCAGGACTATTTTCATTCCACTTTTCCCGACATGCTGATCGAGGATCTCATCGGGTTTCTGCCCAGCCATGAAAAGCGGTTTACGGTTCATCCCCTTGTCCCGGAAGATGCGTGGGATTTCTTTTACCTCGGAGACCTGCGCTATCATCATCATGATGTCGAGATTCTGTGGAAGCGGGACTGGGACAGCGAGCAAGCCGGAGATCAGGGGAAGCTTTATGTCTGGGTGGATGGCGAGCGGGTTGCTGAGAGTGAGGATATCACCGTAGCCCTTGAGGTAAGTCTACCTTGATTGATCGCCGCTTCCAAATTTTTAAGCGAACCAATTACTACAACTCGAATCAGTTTGATTATACTATCGCGATTTCTGCCCTTGAAATGATGAAGACAGCCGGCCTAAAATTTTTCTATTTTCTCGGCGTCACTCTCTTGCTACTGGGTGTCGAAGCGGCCGGTTTTGATCCGCGTCCGGCAGCCGAGAAGGTGGACTCCTTTCTCAATGCCCATCTCGAAGCGGAAGGGCTCACCCCGAATCCCACCATCAGTGACGACCAGTTTCTGCGTCGAACCTACCTTGCGATCATCGGGCGTGTTCCGACGATCGAGGAAGCGGACGCGTTTCTGGAATCCGCGTCGTCCGCCAAGCATTCCAAGCTCATTCAGCAACTCCTGGCGAACGATGCCGGTTACACCGCCCATCACTACCAGTTCTGGGCCGACCTTCTTCGCGTCGAAGGCAATGTGCACTGGGCGATCGAGTATCGGGAGTGGGTCAAGAAGCAGATCGCCGCGAACACCCCGTATGACGACATGGTCAGGAACCTGGTGACCGGTCATGGACTCGTCTTCGATAATCCTGCCGCCGGCTATTACATCCGGGACACGGGCATGCCGCTCGATAACATGTCGAACACGGTCCGCATTTTTCTCGGTACGCGCCTGGAGTGCGCTCAGTGTCACGATCATCCCTTCGATAAGTGGACGCAGATGGACTACTACCGCATGGCGGCGTTCACCTACGGGTATGATCATCGGGGAGGTAATCCGCACCGTTCAGGCATCCACGGGGCCTTGAAAGAAGAGGAGAGGGCGGCCTACTTCGATGCCGTTGAGATTGAAGACTTTCCCCTTCTTAACGACGAGGACAAGGTCGAGCAGTTCCTCAGCAAGCCTTCCACCGAGAAATTCTTGGGACAGCGCAACCTGACCGAAGCGCAGTTTCGCAAGATCGCGATGCGTGGAATCGCAGCGTTGAAGGAAACGGAGGCGAGGAATGAACCGGTCTACGGTTCAATCGGAAGACTCTATAATAAGACGACCTATCTTCAGGTCCGACACCTCAAGGATACAGATCTGGAATTGCCACATGACTACCAATACAGTGACGCGAGGCCGCACGATCGGGTGGAACCGCAGACAATGTTTGGAGCAGAAGTGCCCGCCACCGACGATCCAGCTACCCGCAAGCAGGCCTACGCTGACTGGCTCACGTCACCGGACAATCCGCGTTTTACCCGTGTCATCGCCAACCGCCTCTGGAAGCGAACCTTCGGGCACGGGATTTTTGAGCCAGTTGATGATCTGACCGATCACACCACGATCAGTCAGCCGGATTTGCTGGCCTATCTCGAAGAGTTGATGCTCGAACTCGACTATGATGTACGAGCATTTCAGAACGTGCTCTTTCACACGGATCTCTTTCGTCGTGAAATGCATCGTGAGGAGCACTATCCCGGTATGCCGTTCCACTTCGCAGGGCCCCTCATGCAGCGGATGAGTGCGGAACAAATCTGGGATTCGATCGCTGCCCTGGTGATTCCCGAAATCGACAATCATGGCCCCCATCGAGAGAAAACTATGAACCGTATGGTTGAGAAGCGAGCGACCTATCACAGCCTCAACGGCTATCCGCTGGATGAAGTGCTTCCCCGGATGAAACAGGTGGGAGAGATGCGGCATGAGCTGTATCGCCAACAGGCAAGTTACGAAAAAAGAATCACCGAAGCCTATGCCAACGGAGACAATGCCAAGGGCAAAAAGCTGACCGATGAACTGAAGACGATCTCCCGCGAGTTTGATCAGAAAAGCCAGGCGATCGTTCTGGTGGATCTCAAGGGTAAAAGAGCAGCCGACGCGGCCATGATGATGGGCATGTCCCCCGGAGAAGTTGAGGAATCCGGAAACTCCTTTGTAAAAGGAGTACCCAGAGCGATGCCTGAAGGATTGAAGGATGATGAGCGCATTCGATGGAAGGAAGAGGAACAGGAAAGCTTGAGGCATTTCAACGACACGGCCCGAGAAATGGCAAGAGCAGTCGAGCTCGATTCCCCTGCGAGGCGCGGGCATTTTCTGCGGGATTTTGGGCAGTCGGATCGTGATGTGATTGAGAACGCGGTATCGAATGCTTCTGTTCCACAGGCGCTCTACCTACTCAACAGTCCGTTGGCTGTCGCGATATCCAATTCTAATTCTGTGCTCGGTGCACAATTGGAACAAGCTACGGATCCAGCAGTGAAGATTGAAACGATCTACCGCGCCATGCTCACACGCAAACCAACTGAGCGCGAAGTTGCTCGCATCCTGACCGACTACGAAACTTTTGGAGAAGAAGTGATCGAAGATCTTGTCTGGGCTTTGCTAAACTCCCGCCAGTTTCTCTTCATTCAATAATTTAAACCTGCCATAACCATGAATATGACTGATTTCAATCGTCGTCGTTTCCTTCAACTTGCAGCAGGAAGTTTCCTTGGGGTGCAAACGAATTCCTTGTTCGCAGCCGCAGGCGAGAAGAGCTCGCTTCCGCTTCGAGAGAAGCCAGCTAAGCAGTTGATCTATCTCTACATGGCAGGAGGTATGAGCCATATTGACACCTTCGATCTAAAAACAGGCCATGAAAACCAGGGTTCGACCCGGGCAATTAACACCAACCTCGATGGTCTCCAGGTGACCAGTCATCTACCAAATCTTGCTAAGCAAGCCGACAAGCTCTGCGTTGTTAATTCACTGACTTCGACGGCTGGTGATCACGAAAAGGGTAACTACTTCATGCATACCAGCTACGAGCAGCGGGCCACGATCCGCCACCCTGGGTTGGGCGCGTGGAACCAAAAGATGAATGGGAGACTCAATCCGACTATGCCGGGTTCAGTCTTCATCGGGAAAGAAAGCCGCTTCCATGGTAGCGGAGGCTTCTTTGAGCCTGAGTTTGAGCCGCTCGCTATTTCGGAACCCAAGTCGGGACTGAAGCATTCGCGTTCTTTCGTACACGATGACCGGTTGGCGCGTCGCCTCAATTTGGCCAATGATCTCGATGCTGAATTTCTCGAGCGCTATCATACCAAGCCGATTCGAGCCTATGGCGAGATGTATGACGATGCGGTTCGCCTCATGGAGAGTCCTGATCTGACAGCGTTCAACATCAACAAGGAAGATGACAAAACACGAGCGCGCTACGGTGAGGATCCCTTTGGCCAGGGCTGCCTACTCGCGCGGCGCCTCATTGAAAGTGACGTGCGCACGGTGGAGGTCAGCTTCACTGGTTGGGATACCCACTCGAACAATTTTACGTCGATGCCGTTGCTATGCCAGACGATGGATAAGGCGGTGGCAGCCTTGCTCGAAGATCTTGAGGCGATCGGTAAGCTAGACGATACTGTGGTGGTTTTGACGACTGAGTTTGGTCGAACACCGATCGTGAATCGCAACATCGGTCGTGACCACTATCCTCAGGCTTTCACCAGTGTGCTCGCGGGTGGAGGGTTCAAAGGTGGTAGCGTCTATGGTAAGACGTCCGAGGGCGCCGAAGAGGTGGTGGAGAATCCGGTAACGATTCCTGACTTCAACGCCACGATTGCTTATGCACTTGGAATTCCGATCGACCAGATCCTTTTCAGTCCGAGTAAGCGCCCCTTCACCGTGGCTCACAAGGGACAGCCCGTATTGGACCTGTTTGCCTGATTCGGATTCATTCCTAGTTGGAAGGCTGGCGGTGACGGCCAACTCGAATAACCGACGTTCAGATATCATAACGAGACTTGAGTGACGAAGCCGAAGAGGGCGAAAAGATTCACCGCTTGGACGAGCGCCTCTGTGAGGACGTGCGCAAGATACATTTTTTGATTCTATCGGAATAGGGAGTCTAATGCAGTTTTCACTGGATGAATGCCCTGCGATCCATCAGAATTTCTGAATGGGTGCTTTCTATAAATGCATTTTAACATTTGGATTTGTGTTACTGGTTAGCCTCCCGGGAGCGCAGGCTATTGAGAGCTTCCGCGAGTGGAAAACGGCTGACGGCACCAAAACTTTGCAGGCTGAGTATTTAAGCTCCCGTAACGGTGATGTCACGATCCGGCGCAAGCAGGATGGTAAAACCTTCACCATCAGTCTTGACGTTCTCTCAGCGGAGGATCGCGACTGGGTGCAGACAAAGGAAAAGGAAATTGCGGCAGGTGGTCCTCGCGAAGCGGGTGAGAAATTTGCCGATTTAATCTCGGGTGAATGGGAGCGCACGGAAGGGCATGGTCTGAAATACCGGTTATACGGTGATCGTAAGCTGCGGAGAACCGAAGGGGGTGGCTACCCACTGGTGGTCTACCTGCATGGCAGAAACATGGATGTGATGACAGATGACGTCCCCTGGTTGGCAAGGGAATTTTCAAGCGATTCGAACTACCGGGAGCGGCCCTGCTTTATTATTGCTCCGCAGAATCCAGATCAAATGGGATGGAACGGAGAGAAGGCTGATGGCGTTATTGCGATTGTTAGGGAACTCATCGATGAGCTTCCCGTCGACGAGAAACGCATCTACCTGAACGGTTATTCGATGGGTGCCTTTGGAACATTTCGAATCATCGAAATGGAGCCAAAGTTGTTCGCGGCGGGAGTCCCTGTGGCGGGCGGCGGAAGCCCGAGGATGGCGTCGACAATCAAGGACGTCCCGTTTTGGGTGTTTCACGGGGCGAACGATCCAACCGTGAATGTGTCGTTAAGCAGAGATATTGTTGATGCGCTGAAAAATGAGGGCGTCGAGGTGAAATACACTGAATACCCAGAAGGAGACCATGGTATTGCTGGCCGGGTCTACGCCGACGAGGAAATGCATGAATGGCTCTTTGATCAGAGTCGCTGAGAGTTAGCGATTCGGTTCTGTCATCGTCAAACGCAAGTTAGCTGATTGAGTGAGTAAGCTCGGTATCACTTGGAAAAGAATATCCCCGAGCCTTTGCTCGTGCGCTTTTATGAGTCGTTTGTGATCTGCGCCGAACTGATGCAGGGATAGTGGCGTCAATATTGTAAACTTAGGAGGGGTGAGCTCTACCGGCGTATCCTCAAAGACAAAAATCTCGAAAGTGAAACGCCTGGCTCTAATATTCTTAGGATCAGCCTGCTCACTTCTTCGTCTTGTTATAGCGCACCTCGTCTAAGTTGATCGTGTGCTCGATTGGCTGGGGCTCGCCCGGGGTTGATCGGCCCCTATCGAGGTAGCTCTGAAGAAGCGTTGCCATCGTGTTGG
>Ga0160423_10002581_pt1 | contig 15131 bp, 6 predicted proteins | sample CRUFie14St8metaG_FD_108191 | JGI IMG/M metagenome (GOLD analysis project Ga0160423, IMG submission 108191) | Marine microbial communities from the Costa Rica Dome - CRUD Field 142mm St8 metaG | ecosystem: Environmental > Aquatic > Marine > Oceanic > Photic zone | place: Costa Rica: the Eastern... | reverse complement strand
GTGTTGCATCTAGATTTGTTACTTGTTCTCCTGATGGTATTTTGCTTAATTGATCTGGGCTTAACATAATCGGATCTTTTAAATCATTAATTGTTGTAATATTTATTCCTTGTATGGTTTTTAAAATACCAAAGTTCATTTTTTGAATTCCATCAAAACCTCCTTGTGCATTTTTTTTAATAACAGAAACTTCCAAATTATCTTCTGCTGTTGTAAAAAATTCATTTACTTTATTATTATCTATCGTTACATTACCATCTTTTATTTTAAATAAATTATCTAAAGTGTCATCATTAATAACTATATTATTATTATCAAAACCTTCTATTGTAAATTGTCCAATTTTAATTTCCTTAAGCATTTCTGCCACTTTGGTCGCTCCTAGTGTTGCTCCTGCTACTGGTGTTGGTGCTTGTGATGCTGCTACTGGTGTTGGTGCTTGTGATGCTGCTACTGGTGCTTGTGTTGCTGATACTACTGGTGCTGCTGTGTTGGTGGCTGCTCCTGCTGTGTTAGTGTCTGCTCCTGATGCTGCTGTGTTAGTGTCTGCTGCTGTGGTACCAATATTTGTTAATTTTATTTCTCCAACTAGTTGATTGTTATTCGTTTGTATTTCAAAATTAACTTTTTTTTCACTAGAACTATATGTATCATCTACATATATTTTATATTTTTTATTTTGGAATTTGGTAGGAAAAGTATATCCTTTTTTTTGTTTATCGTATTTAACTGAGATTTTATCTTTTATAGTATCACCATGTTTTATCTTTACATGTCCATCACTATCAGTAATTTTTAATGATGCAATATCTGGGGGGTCATCTGGTTTGGTTTCAAATTCTATTGTGGTGTTTTCAGGTATTTCATTCTCTCTTTTTCCTGTCATATCAATCGTTAACTCTTTAGACTTTACTGTTTTTTCCATCCTTCTTATATATTAACAGAATAAAAAATATTTTTAATAATATACACACTTCTAATTAATATTTTTACATATACATTGACACAGGAGTTTTATTATCATCCTCATTTGTTTTAATCACCTTATCTACAATATCATTCGTAATATTAATTGGGAATTCAACCTTAATTGCTAAATCATCTTCAAACAAATTTTCACCAGGACGCATCAATCTAAACAAATTCAATTTTCGGTAAATAGTTTCAATGCACCGCTTCAAATTACGAACACCCTTCTCTTCATTTGTATAACGGTCAATAATATATTTTAATACCTCTTCACTAATTTCAATATCACCTTTTTCAAACTTCATCTGCTCACGAATTTTCGGCAATAAATAATCTTCCACAATAATCTTTTTCTCCTTCACTGAATAACCCTTAGTCCCAATACGATACATTCTATCCCGCAAAATTGGATTCACTTTTTCTTCTTCGTTATAGCTAAATATAAACATACACTTGCTTAAATCCAAATCAATCTCCGCAAAATATTTATCATGAAATTTATCATTTTGTGTCGTATCTGTCAAATGTGTCAAAATACTTGCGATTTCTTCACCTCGAGGTGTATTACTAATTTTGTCTAATTCATCGAAATAAATTACCGGATTCATTGTCTTACATTGAACCAAAATGTCTACAATTTTACCCCATGTGCTTCCCTCATAAGTGTAAGAGTGGCCCTCCAATATACTACTATCTGTAGCACCACCGAGCGCAATAAATGCAAACTCGCGGCCTAAAATTTTACTAATGCCATCTTTTACCAATGTAGTCTTACCTGTTCCCATTGGCCCCTTAATTGCAATAGCAGTGCCAATAGCAGATGGATTTGTAATCCATTGGCCAACCATCTGTATGATTTGCATTTTGGCATCATTCATACCATAAACCGCCTCATTTAGTGTTTTCTGTGCATCAGCCATAAATTTATGACACTTTTCAACACCGTCTTCAGCCGTAATCGGCAAATTAGCATATTTATTAAATGGAATACGCATAAATGTATCGACCCACTGTTTCATTTTATAAAATTCGTTTGTCCCCGGCTCCATGTAATCAAGCGTATTCATCTTTCGCAATGCGACTGCCTTATAATTCACAGGAATATCAGTTTCAAGTAATCCAATACGAATGGGTTTTGCATCGTCATTATATTTTTTAATCTCTTCTAATTTTTCAATAATGGTCTCTTGTCGTTTTAAATCAAATTTTTTAAATAGACTAAAATCAGTCTCTTTTCTTTTATCTTTGATTAATTTAGTAAATTCTTTCGTATTTTTAGCAGTCTTTTTTTTCGTCGCTTTTTTATTATTACGTTCAATCTCTTTTTGCTTATCATTGCCAATCGTAATAAGTTCATTTAATAGTTCGGAATCTCCATGTGTTTTCTTAAGACCAAGTGCAATTTTTTTAAATTTTTCTAATAGTTTTTTGTCATCTTCGGTATAATTTTTCATTTTTGATTTTTTCTTAGTCTCTTCTTCATTTTCAGAAGGTTCGCTCTCGCTTTCATCACTCTCGCTTTCATCACTATCTTGCTCATCCAATGCATAATATGAAGGGTCGTCGAGCGAAACAAGGATATTAAAAGCTTTCTTTTTAGAATAGACAGTTCCGTAAAGTTCATCAGTATCACTGCCGTCATCATCTTCACTATCATATTCACTATCATGTTCGTCGCTGGTATCTTCTTCGCCAATAGTCTCACTGTCAGATTCAATAACATGTTTTTTCTTTTTATGATTTCTTTTCTTTTTCTGCAACATTTCATAAGATTCGTCTTCACTACTATCATCGCAAGACTCTTCTTGATTTTCCTCTTCCAAAATCTCAGAAACGCGTTGATTAATGAATCTTGATGGGAACATTTTAGAAAGAAACTTAGTGTATTCTGTTTGGTCAAACTCTTCTTCGCTCTCATCACTTGATGTGCCATCATTATTATCAGAATCACTAGTTTTATTTTTTTTATATTTTTTTTCATTAGATTTATTGTGCCGAGAAGATTTTGAACGCAATGAATATTTATTTTTTTTGCTAGATTTTTTAATAGGTTTTTTCGTCTGGTTTTTATTCTGATTTTTATTCTGGTTTTTACTCTGGTTTTTTTTATCAGAAATAGGAGAATCGCCAGTGTTTTTTTCAGTCATATCAGTCTTATTTTTCATGTCGCTCTTCATTTACTATTATAAAATGATTTATTTTTACATCAATTTTTTTATTTTATAAATTAAAAAAAATTGATTTGAAAACAATCTAAATATATTGTAATAAGTAAAATGGCAAGTGAAAATAAATCAAGAATTTTGGGTATTCAATTTGGGATGTTGTCTCCCGAAGAGATAGAAAATATGTCCGTGTGTGAAATTACAAGCAGGGACACTTATATAAATAATAAACCAGTTCTTGGAGGGTTATTTGACCCAAGAATGGGTGTTCAAGACCCTGGACTTATATGTCCAACAGATGGACATGATTATATAAATACTCCTGGTTATTTCGGTCATATCACTTTAGCAAAACCAGTCTTCTTTATTCAATATCTTACAACAGTTCTAAAGATTTTGCGTTGCACTTGTGTTAAATGCAGCAAACTCCTAATTGATAAAGAAAAACACAGAATTGCTATGGATATGCCTTCTGAAGCCAGATGGAATTACATTTTCCAACATGCTAGTAAAGTAAAAACATGCGGCGAAGATACAAAAAATGGTTGTGGTTGTGTTCAGCCTATTCGCATTAAGAAAGAAGGTCTAGCAACAATTCTTGCTGAGTGGGATAAAGATTCTTCTGGCGAAGAAGGAAACATCATGAAATTAACACCTGAATTTATTCTTAAAATATTCAAGAGAATTTCCGACGAAGATGTGAATTTTATGGGATTCAGTTCCGTTTGGTCTCGACCAGAATGGATGATTTGCAAAGTGTTGCCGGTTGCTCCACCTGCTGTTCGCCCCTCGGTAAAACATGATTCACAACAAAGGAGCGAAGACGACATTACGCACATTCTTGTCAATATTATCAAAGCCAATAAAACACTTCAAGAAAAGATTGATACTAATGCAGCACCAACAATTATTGAGGATTGGGCAACAATGTTGCAGTATTACATTGCAACTTTGGTAGACAATAATATTCCTGGTGTAGCTTCTGTTGCACAGCGGTCAGGTCGTCCTCTTAAAACTATTCGTGAACGTCTTAATGGAAAAGCTGGTCGTGTAAGAGGAAACTTGCAAGGAAAACGAGTAGATTTTAGTGCCCGTTCTGTTATTACACCAGACCCTAATCTATCTATTCGTGAATTAGGTATTCCGCTAAAGATTGCCAAAAATATTACCAAGCCAATTATAGTTAATGAACATAACAAAGATTTCTTGATGACTCTTATTCAGAATGGTCCAGATAAACACCCCGGTGCCAAAATTCTGGAGAGAAGCACTGGAGAAAATATTTCTTTGAAATATGTTGACCGCAATTCAATTGTTCTTAATAAAGGTGATACTGTTCACCGCCATATGATGGACGGAGATTATATTCTCTTTAATAGACAGCCAACATTACATCGAATGTCAATGATGTGTCATATTGCGCGGATTATGAAGCAAGGTGATACATTCAGAATGAATGTTGCCGATACAAAGCCATATAATGCTGATTTTGATGGTGATGAGATGAATTTACACATGCCTCAAGATGTCGAATCTGAGATTGAATTAAAAGAATTGGCAGCAGTTCCTTATCAATTGGTTAGTCCTGCAAATAATAAAACCATTATTGGTATTTTCCAAGACTCACTTCTTGGAATTCATGAATTTACCAAATCGAATATTAATTTTACAAAACGACAAACAATGAATTTGCTTATGAATCAGAAAGATGTTGATGCAAAAATGATTAATAGTATTGAAGGCAATGCAAGCCCCTTTAACATTCTTACACAGATTACTCCGCCTATTAGTCTCAAGTATAAAAATAAACAGTTTGATGAAGGCGAAGATTTTAAAACGTCAAATAATGTTCTTGAAATTAAGAATGGAGAAGTTGTAAGAGGTAATATTGATAAAGGCATTCTTGGCGATGGCACAAAAGGAATTTTACATCGTGTGTGCAATGATTATGGAAATATTGCCGCGGCAAAATATGTTGATGGACTACAAAATATTGTCACTGAATTTATGAAAACAAATGCTTATAGTGTTGGTGTAAGTGATTTGATTGCAAATAAGCAGACAAAAGATACAATTACTCAAAAGATTATTGGAAAGAAGAAGGAAGTTCATGACCTTATTGAACAGACACATCTTGGTATTTTTGAAAATAATACTGCACAAAGTAATCGAAATGAATTTGAATCGCAAGTAAATAATATTTTAAATCAGGCTTCATCGCAAGCAGGTAAAATTGGAAGAACAAGTCTAGACCCAAGTAATCGATTTGTGAAGATGGTAAAAGCCGGCTCAAAAGGTAGCGACCTAAATATTTCACAAATGATTTCTTGTCTAGGACAACAAAATGTCGACGGTAAAAGAATTCCATATGGTTTTGATGACCGAACATTACCACATTATACAAAATACAATGATACACCAATTGCAAGAGGCTTTGTCGAAAGTTCATTTATATCAGGTCTTTCACCGGAAGAGTTGTTCTTTCACGCAATGGGTGGTCGCGTTGGTCTTATTGATACAGCTGTAAAAACATCTCAGACTGGATATATTCAACGTCGTATTATTAAAGGCTGTGAAGATTTGAAAGCCGAATATGATATGACAGTTAGAAATAATAAGGGGAAAATTGCTCAATATACTTATGGTGATGATAATTTTGACCCATGTAAAGTTGAGGGCTATAGCCTTGGACTTTTAAACCTTGATATTAATGGCATTTACCAACACTATGATATTCCTCATAAAAATTCAAGTGAGCCAGACAGTTTGGTTCTAAAAGAAATTTTCACGGAGCCAGTTTTGCGACGACTTAAAAAGGAGCGCGATGTTTTCCTTAAAAAAAATCGTGAATATATTGAATATGCAATTGAAATGCGCGACCAAATTATGAAACATATTATGAAGGGAAAAAATGATAATCGCATTTACAATCCGGTTGCATTTGAGTATATTATTAATAATATTAAAGGTCAAATGAATATTCATGCAAATTCAATGGTTGACATAACGCCTCTAGAAACATATGCAATGCTTGAAGAAACAATTGAAAAATTGAATTATTCTTACTACTGCAAACCAAATGATTTGTTTATGACTGCTTATAATTATTTCCTATCACCGAAAAATTTGTTGATTCGTCATCGATTTAACAAAGATGCTATAACAATGTTGCTTAATCGCATTACTTATATTTACAAAAGTTCAATTATTGCTCCCGGAGAAATGGTTGGTATGATTGCTGCACAGAGTATTGGTGAGCCTACTACACAGATGACATTAAATACATTTCATTTTGCTGGTGTTGCATCTAAATCGAATGTTCTTCGTGGTGTTCCACGAATTGAAGAAATTCTGTCTCTGTCTGAGAATCCTAAGAATCCTTCTTTAACAATCTATCTTAAAAAAGAAGATGAATCTAATATTGACCGAGCAACATCAATAATGAATATGATTGAATATACTACTTTGCGTGATGTAATCAGAAGTATCGAAATCTCATTCAGTCCGAAAGGTTCGGTAAATGATAATGCCACTACATCAGAAGTAGTGTTTGACGAATTTGAACGTGTAATTAAAGATTGTAATAATGAAGGTGATGAAGAGTTTGAATCATATAATTGGATTATTGAAATCCAAGTTGATAATGAAACAATGCTAGATAAAAATATTACGATGGATGATATTCATTATACATTGAAAAATACCTACAATGATGAAATTTCATGTTCTTATACTGATTTCAACTCGAATAACCTATTATTTAGAATTAGACTCAATATTAATAGTCGTAAAAAGGCAAAGCCAGCATCATTAGACCAAGCAGACGAAATTCATATCTTGAAAAATTTTCAAGAACAGTTAATGAACAATATTATTATTCGTGGTGTAAAGAATATTAAGAAAGTCATGATTCGTAAAAATAGTGACAATCTTGAAAAGGAGGAGGGCAAATATGTAGAAAAAGAAAAGTGGGTTTTAGATACTGACGGCTCCAATTTGATGGATATTCTTGCATTAGAATATATTGATACCAATAAAACAATTACCAATAATATTGTAGAGATATATAGAGTGTTGGGAATTGAAGCTGCTCGCATTGCAATTATGAATGAATTATTAGATGTCATTGAGTTTGACGGCACATACATCAACTACAGACATATTTCATTACTTAGTGATAGAATGACAAATTCTTATAAATTGATTTCAATCTTTAGACATGGTATTAATAATGACAATATTGGTCCAATTGCAAAAGCATCTTTTGAAGAAACACCTGAAATGTTCTTGAAAGCTGCGAAACATGGTGAAGTTGATATGATGCGAGGTGTTTCTGCAAATGTTATGTGTGGTCAAGAAGGATATTATGGAACGAATAGTTTCCAGACCATTGTCAATATTGAGAAATTAATGGAATTAAATGAAGGTGTAGAAGAAGAAATTGATGACGAAGAAGATGAATTTGATGAGATTGAAGCAATGTTTGGTAATATTGAAGACCCTAATGATAAATGTAGTATTCAAAATATTCAAATTAATAATACCGGAATTAATATAACAACAGAACAGATGGGCGATGATGATGATTATGATATTGATATTTAAAGACAAAAAGTATTTTAAATTAAATTAAATTAAAATGATTACTTTAGGAATATATATTTTTTTATATTAAAAATATATATATATAAAATGCCAAGAAATACTGGAGGAATTCGTTCAAGACCTAATTTCCGCCCAGGTGGAAGTAATTATACTAATACGAGCTATAATGAAGATTTAGATTGCAAAGATTTACATTCGTTTGGAAGTATTGTGTGCAATGGCGAAACACGTGTCAGAGGTAGAGTAATATCTGGTGGTTTAGAAGTTGGTAATGAAGACATATTAAAAGTTCCTGTTATTGATGGTGGCGCTGCTGGTGATTTACCTATCGTTGCACCTGATAATGCTGGATTAATTGTTGTTAAAAGTGTTGCTGGTGTAAGCAATCAAAACGGTTTGTTTTATTCTAGACTTGATAAGGCTGCTGCAGACAAAAGCGAAGGAGCGCAATTACTTAAAACACGAGCAGAAACCTTTTTAACCGATAATGCTGGTGCTAATAGTGGCGCAGGACCATCAGCCGATTCACTTATTTCACATTTAAATAATTATGTTAATGATGATCTCAATGGTAATGTTCAAGCAGGAGCACAAGAAGTTTTGACACACGCAAACACTAGTTCTCCAGACGGCGGAAGTGCCAATAATATTACAAAACCACTAATTGATGCTAAAAGTGCTGAAATTGAAAAAGACTCTGCTAATACTTTTGAATGGGTTGCTGCTAATTAAAATTTTAGTATAATCATTATACATTAATCATTATACATTAATTATTATTACACACTATTAGATAAAAGTCTAATATTCTCTCTATCTTCATAACTTGGTAATGCACTGTAATACGTTCTAATAAAAAACGCGATAATTAATTGAAAAACAAACAACACACTTACAATAGTTAAGTCTAAAGTTCTATCATCTAATAAAAATAATGTGCCTTGTGTTGTATTTGTATTAGAATCATCATGACTATATAGTATGATATAGTATATATTTGCAATTCTTGAAGCAACCTGAAAATACTGATAAAATAAATAACAGCACATGAGATTTTTTTTATAATTAATTGTTGCAATTAAACCATTCATAGATATAACTAATGTTATTCCACCAACTATATAATTTATTACAAAATAATAACTACTCATAAAAACATCACAAATACAAATAACTCTTACGGTAGTATTTAATTTATCAATTATTAATGCTCTCTCTACTAATTCTTGTGGTATAATTACTTGTCTAGGCTCTAATAATAAACCTTCTTCTTCATTATGATTTAAATACGGATTATTTAAACTAAGTTCATATTCTTGATTTGTTGGATAAACTACAACACTTCTTTTTCTTGTTGGCATATATATCTTTATTTATATTTTTGTTTATTTATTTTTGTTTATTTATTTTTGTTTATTTCTGTTATCTTTTTATTTCTATTCTCTCTTTAGTTTATTATGAAAGATGCAACACATCTAGAATTACTTGTAGGTATATTAAGTGTTTTAATATTTATATACCGTTTTGTTATTGTAATGATTCCAATGATGCAAGAAGGTATTAAAGAGAGAAATTATGGAAAGGTAATGAATTCTCTTACTCTACTAGTTTAGCGATTTTATTCTCAATAATTTTGATTCTCTCTCTTTTATTTTTATTATTAATAAATTGAAACCAAAAAAAAATTTTATTAATAATAATAAACATGCAATTACTCGACGAAATGAAAAACACTATTTTCAATTTAATTCCGGAACGTATCATTAATCGTGATAAAGAATTAAAAAGAGTGTTCACTTTATTTGAAACATATTTCAAATTTACAAACATTACTGATTTCAAAAATAAATATAACATTATTAAGAGTGTTATTAACAATAAAATTCTTACAGAACAAGAGAGGGAAAAATTATTTGATATTATCAGAGAAAACCAAAAGCTCTATCTTATTATTTGTAAGCTGATTCACAAATACAAATTTATAAAGTCAAAGAAGTTTGATAATGATTTCGATTTACACGGGGAGAGTCTCAGTTGTATGCCTGCAACACAAAAAATTACTATTTATCAAGAAAATACAAGATATGAATTCAAATTGACTGATATTGTTAATATCATTAAGCATTCTCTTTGTAAATGTGATTCATTCTTTGTCGAGTCAGAGAATATTAAAAATCCATATACAAATATTCCTTTTAACAAATCTACTTTATACAATATTTATTTTAGATTGAAAGAAACAAGCATTAATATGCCTCTTCTTTTCGATATGTTCTTTAAATGTGGATTTGATATTAATAAATTTAAATCCACATATGAGCCTTACATTCTTGATGAACATATTAAAAATTACATTAGTGATTTACCATTAAATAATCAATACAAATTATGCTATGAAATCTTATTCAAATATAAAAAAGCAAATCGTAAATTGAGAGAATTTCATTTCGATAGACGATATCCTAAAGAAAAAATGCTCAAGAAAATGAAACCAATTATTCAAAAATATCTATTTGTTAAGCATTCACAAAATCAAGGATTGCGATTTTATTGTGAGCGAAAAATTATCCAAGAACTTTCTAATCTTGTTAAAGAAGATAATAAATTTGGTCTGCCACCTAACAAAAAACCAAAAAGAAATAACAAACAGGTTGTTTTCAAAACTCTTGAACATCTCAACAAATTTAGTTTCGACCCACATAATGAAGAAGTGATTAATCCATTTGAAGAATTTAAAAATAATGGCTTTAAATTTTTAGAGAAACAAATGACATTTAATGCACCAGTAATTTCAGATAAAGTTGAGGATGAATTTGTTGATAGATTTAACGAAATCATTCGAAATAATAATATTGAAGAAAATGAACGCGACCGTGTTGTTCGAGAAATTACACGACGACGTACCGAATTACAAAATTACGCACTTGCAGCACAAGGCTCAAGACACTCCGTTTATACATTGATTAATGAAATAATGAATGACTATGTCTCACTCCAAAACGAAACTACAAGTAGAGAAACTAATCAATCCATAAGCACACCAGGTAGTATTTCCAATGTAAGAAGAAGAATTGATTTTAATGCTGTGCGTGCTGTAATTAATTCAGAAATACAACAAACCACTTCTAATACTACAACAAATAGCAGTGGACCACAACGATTTATTGATGAAAATGACTTACATCAAACAACGTCAAATCTAAGACCAGTTGTTTCTACCACATATGATTCAAGCGATGACCAATATTTATCAGAAATGGAAGAAGATAATACAAATGATTCTATGCCGGATTTACTTAATAGTGATGATGAAGAACATGATGACAGAGGAGATGAGTTAGACGAAGAAGATGACGAAGAAGATGATGATGAAGATGACGATGAAGATGACGATGACGAAGAAGATGATACTGCAGAAGATTTTACTATTAATTCAAATTTAATTACTCGTTCTCCATATACAAATATTGAAAATTCTATGATTATTACTGAACCAATAGTAAATTATTATAACACTGATTTCCACTATCAACATATCATCTATAATAATAATGATGATGATGATGATGGATATGATAGCTTCTAATCTTCAAATTCTTCTGCATTATATATTGTTTTAATTTGTGAAGTTTTAAATTCTGGATTTACAATATCAAAAACATTTTTTTTCATTTTTTTCTCCTTTACAGATGATTTCATTGTATTTAATGTTGACTGGTCTAATTCACTTTCATAAATAAGCATCTCATCCTTACCTAAATTATAATTAATTTTTTCTAATGATAAATAGACTTTCTTATCAAATATGTATTTTTTTATTCTATCATATCTGATAATTTCATCTGTTAATTTTGTATAGTATAATTTCTCATTATTTTTACCATTTAATAAATTTTTACTGGGAAATAGCAGTTGACATCTTGTTTTACCATTTCCACATATTGATACATCACATTCCGAACTATTTGCTTTTTTATTAAAGCATTTTTGCATTTCATATATTGACTCTATAGTTTGTTTATCATGTTTAACAAAAGCAACTGTATCTTTCATTAAATCTTTAACTATTTTATTCACTTCTTTCCTTTTGTCATCCAAGTCTGTTTCATCATTATCAATTACTTTCTCTAATTTCTCTCTTATAACATAATTTTCATAGCTATGCAGTATTTTTTTGAGTGTTGCTCTAAATAAATTATAATATAGTGATTCCATCTTTATATTTTTTACATTCTGTATTCTATATTCATCTTGCTCTCTATTTAAAGCAATTGATTTATCAACTGCCAAATAGTTCGATGAATATATGGTTTTAATATCCTTTTCATCAGGAGAATTTAAATCAATTAACTCTTCATCCATAACATCTTTAATTGGGACAAATTGGTCTGCAACTGTTAATATACCAACTATTTTTCCATCATCAATAACTCTTGCAAATGGTCTAGTCTTTAATCCATTTTTAATTACTTTTTCATATTTATGCAATAATGACACTGTTGTTTTGTAATTATGTAAATCTTCATTTATATCATCAACTGTCGCAATTTCAATATCAGTGTATTCACTAGGAATAACTGATGGTAAACATGGTATATAAAATGTGTTCTGTTTGTTTTCACTTTTTAATTTTGTATCAATGAGTAAAACTGCAATTACTTTTCCATGATAATTCATTATAAATTTCTTTATCTCAAACTTTCCATAAATCCGGTTCGTTTGTAGTATTCTAACTAAATCTCTTAATGTAATATTTTTTTCCATTATATGTTCTCTCGGATTATTTTCATGAGTTACACATTTTTTCATAATTTTTTCAACCAATCCTAATATTCTTTTAATTCCTGCAATATTTGAAGCACCATCACTATTATATATTGATAATGAGAGAGAGAAATTTGATTTATCTTTATGGTCTATATGATATAACCCAATTGGCTCATAATAATTTTCATTTTTTATTAAAATTATAGTTTTTCTTTTTTTTATAAATTTACTTGATGCAAATGAGTTTGTAGGACAAATAAAACTAACATTTGCAGTATTATCGTTTTTTAGTATTTCAAGAATAACTAAGTTTATTCCATACATCGGTACTGTTAATATATCTGTCGTTTCCTCTTTTACAGTTTTACTTGCATCTCTAAAAATTCCATTTCTATTTGTTATTATATCCCATAAATAAGTATAATCAATTGTTTCACTATCTGATTTTAAAAATGAAATAAAATTTTCAAAAGCTGATATAATTTGCTTTAGATATTTTAATTGATTTCCATTATCTTTATTATTATTAAATGATTTATACATTTCAGTTCCTTTATACTTTTCTATTTTTTGTTTTGTTATTAATGATAAATCGGCAGTTTCTTCATAAAATAAATCATATAAATTTCCATTTTGAAATGTAAGAAAATTGTCTAGTGTAAGAAAATTAATTATTCTCTTCTTAAAATCAGCAATAGATTCATCTTTCAAACCAAATAATGATGTATATACTTTTGATATTGCTGCAACAAATGATTGATTGTCGCTGTCTTCTACACCAATTCTCATAAAATGTTTATTGGCCACCTTTATTTTATTTGTATTTTTTATGAAATAACTTGAATGGTCAATTTCTAAAAACATTTCTATTTCTATTGGTAAGAAACCATACCGGCCATTTTCTATAGGAAATTTATCATTACCTAATATTGTAGCTTTACCTGTATTTGGTTTCTTTATGACGTCTTCTTTTTTTTCATCTTTAACTGCAATTCCATCTCTCTTTTTCTGGTCTATTTCACATTGTTCTTTTCTTTTTTTATTTGCTCCCTTTTCCATACTTGTCTTAAAACAACAAGGAGCACATAAACCATTTTGATGTTTACTGCCATCTAAATATCCTGGATAATGTTTTATATATTTTCCATCTTTTTCATGTTCCGATTTTGCATAGAATTCATAAATATATTTACCTTCTGGCACTGTTTTTGCATTGTGTGGTATTATCTTTCCGCCACATTCGCCATCTTTAACTTGTTTCTCAGTCATAGGTAAATTTGATAACATACACCAATATCTTGGACATATAAACCAATGTTTATTGTCCTTTTTACTACCGTAATTTATTGCACTATCATATGACCCTGGATTTTCTTTATCGATTCTCTCTTTTTCTTCTTCAGTTAATATTACAGGTTGTCTTTTCACATTTGAAGGACAAGACCTTGAGTAGGAATTGTATTTTCCAGTAGTCTCAGTTTTAAATAAATCAGGGTCTCTAGATGTCAAATTTTTAGAAAAGAAATTTAACTCTTTACCATGCAAATCCTCTGGATTAATAATATTATTATCCTTTATTATTGATTTCTTTTCGGGTGTCTTTGATTTCTTTTCAGGTGTCTTTGATTTCTTTTCCGGTGTCTTTGGTTTCTTTTCAGGTGTCTTTGATTTCTTTTCAGGTGTCTTTGGTTTCTTCTCGTTATCCTCTTCTAAAATTCTTTCTGGTTCGACTTCCATATCCTTCTCTGATTTTGCTCGTGGCGATTTAGGAATTTGCTCCATTAACTCTTCACCAGTTGTTGTTTCATCTGGGTCTACATCAAGCAATTCAAAATCATCCATTTCTGGTTCTGGGCTTAGTGCTCTGGAATTAAATTCTTCTTCATTTATTTTATCAATATTCTCTTTTATTCTTTGATTTTCAATAGGTGCAGGTTCTAATACAAGAGGGCTATCATCACTTTCACTTTCTATATCAATAGCTTGAGGCCGTGATTCTTCTTTAATTTCTATATCATCATCTTCGTCATCGCCTTCGCCATCGCCATCGCCATCGCCATCGCCATCGCCTTCGCCATCATCATCTTCAATATTGAAATCACTTTCGTCAATTGCTTCTTTTTTATCTTCTTCTTCATCATCAGATTCTGATACAGAACCTAAACTGAAATCATCGAAATCTAATTCAATTGATGGAGGCGTATCATCATCTGCACCACCTTCTTGTTCTTGCTCATCAATTGCATCAAAATCTAAATCAAAATCATCATCATCAACTATTAAATCTTCTTCAGCATTTGGATTAAATAAGTCATCTTCATAAGCTTGTTGTGTCTTTTTATCAATTTTTATATTACATCTTCCTTTAATATCATAAGAGTTCGTATTTAAAACAAGTTCAATTAATCCAATTATATTATCTTTTATGAGAGGAATATATGACAATACATTATTGTCTTTTATCATTACATCAATAATTGAAGAACCTTTCTGTCGTTTTAGAGTAATAAAAATACCGGAATATTTTTTTCTTGTTTTTTCATAACCTTCACCATATGTTTGCATACTGCTCTTAAAATTTTTTAATTTTTCTTCAGGGTTTTCAATGTTAAAGTTCTCTTTAAT
>Ga0160423_10002580_pt1 | contig 15137 bp, 17 predicted proteins | sample CRUFie14St8metaG_FD_108191 | JGI IMG/M metagenome (GOLD analysis project Ga0160423, IMG submission 108191) | Marine microbial communities from the Costa Rica Dome - CRUD Field 142mm St8 metaG | ecosystem: Environmental > Aquatic > Marine > Oceanic > Photic zone | place: Costa Rica: the Eastern... | reverse complement strand
ATGGGCGCTTTGGGCGCGGCAAGCATAGCTGGCTTACTTGGCAAGCTTGCTTATGACGAAGCCAAAAACCGTAAAGGCGTACCGCTGACCCCTTCTGTCGTCATGAATGCGGCGGGAAGATTCAATCTCGAAAACGAAATTGCTCGCAGGTCTGGCACACAAGCTCCAAACCCTGTCGAGTTTGGAATGTTGCCGCCCAGCGCCATCCCAACTATGAGCGGAGGCAGAGCGCCGACAACAGCTCAGGCAGAGCTTGAAGAGCAAAAAGCCACAGGTATGCGCTACGGCGGCCCTGTCATGGCTTTCGCAGACGGCGGTAATGTAGACGAGAAAGATTTTAAGCGCATGAATGGTGACATCAACGGTGAGGGCACCGAGGTTAGTGATGACATTCCTGCGATGCTCTCCGATGGAGAGTTCGTGATGACGGGACGAGCAGTTAGAGGGGCTGGCTCGTTTGATATGAAGAACAACAACGGAATCATTACATTGACTCCCGGCAATGGCGAAGATCGCGAGCGGGGCACCAAGTTGATGTATGAGATGATGGACTTGTTCAAAGAGTTCGCGGAAGAGCCGGAGGCCGTCGCATGATAATGCCCCCTAAAAGATTGAAACGATATCAGGAGGGTGGTGACGTGCAACCTTACGTTGCCAGTGTTACCCGACAAGAGCGCCAGATGGACCCCATCGTTCAGCAGTTGCTGTTTGGTACTCCAGACGCTTCTGGTCAGATGCAAGGCGGTTTTTTGCCGGGAGCTATGCGCGCCGCAGAGAGAACCTTCTTTGATGAGCAAGGCAGACCGATTGTTATTCCGCAAGAAATTGCAGGTTTTGCGCCTGATCAGGTTGCCGCCATGCAGTTGGCTCGTGAACAGGTGGGTCGGCAGGAGCCTTTCCTAAGAGCGGCACAACAACAGTTCAGCGGAGGTCTTGACGCAATCAGGCAGGGCGCAGGACAGCAATTACGATCACAGCAAATGGGCTTGAACCAGTTGCGACGTGGCGCCATGGAAGAGGCATTCCAAAGGCGGAGCGGCTTAGCTGACGCTTTACAAGGCATTCAACAACAGCGCGCACTATCAACAGGCGCCGTGAGGGGTCTTGGTAGAGATTTAGGCGCACAACAACGCTTTCAAGAGCGGGCGCTTGGTCAGTTTGAGGGCGGCCTCGGTCAGGGCCTCGCAACACTGGGTGGTGCGGCAGATCGTTTTGGTCGTCAGGCTCGGGGTTTGTCACGACAGCAAGCTGGAGTCACTGGGCGGTTTGGCCGTGAATTGGGCGATGCTTTTGGTAGAGGAAGCGCGGCGGCTGACAGATTTAGACGTCAGACCTCGGGTGTGGATGCTTTGGCTCGTCAAGCTGAGCGGCAATTTGGGGAGGGCGTAGGTGAAGCTACTCGCGGCCTTCAGACCGCACAGCAACAGTTAGATCAACAATTGTCTCAAGCGCTTGGTCAAGAACGAGGAGCTGTCGATCGTTTTGGTCGGGGAATCGGACAAGCGACCGATCAGTTGCGCCGAGGTATTGGTCAATTTGAGGGCGGATTAGGCCAAAGTATTGGTGAGCAACGCATGGCGCAAGCTGGGTTGCGGCGCGGCTTAGGCCAAGCAACGGGTCAATTAGCTGGGGAAGTTGACAGGTTAGGTCGTGGATTGAGCGCGGCCGAGCAACGGCAGTTAGGCGCCACACAAGATTTCGGGGGAAGACTTGGAGAATCCGAAAGGTTGCTCCGAGGCACAACTGGCGGGTTTGATCCCAGCATGACGGAACAGTTTTATGATCCGTTTGAGCAAAGGGTAGTGCAACAGACGATTGAAGACGCCATGAAAGGCGCGGATCAGGCTGACATTGCACAACAAGCAAGCGATGTGCGATCGGCTGGAGAGTCAGCATTTGGCTCTAGGGCGCGCTTAAACGCCGCAGAGAGGCGCGAAGCGTTAGGCCGTGGATTGGCCAAAGAACTAGCGGGAATACGCTCAGGAGGCTTCCAACGCGCTCAACAGACAGCTATGGGCGAGTTTGCGCGGCAACGTGACGCAGAGCGCGCCGCCGCTAGTGGATTGGCGGGGCTGAGCGGACAAAGGCTTGGCGCACAAGAACGAGCCGCTCAAATGCTGGGTAGCGGTGCACAGACACGATTTGGCGCAGGGCAGGCATTTGCAGGACAGCTTGGATCTCAAGCACAGCAATTAGCGGCTGGTAGAGAAAGATTGGCCGGTAGGCTAGGTGACGTATCACAACAAAGACTTGGTGCACAGCAGGCGCTTGTTGGCCAAATGGGTCAAGAAGCAGGACAGCGATTGGCGGCAGAGCAAAGCCTCGCAAACCGACTGGCGGCGATAGGTAGTCAGCGATTTGGTGCAGGTCAGGCCCTTACCTCACAACAAATGGCGGCGGCTCAAGGACAATTGGGTGCACGTCAGGCCTTGCAAGGTCAGCTTGGTCAAACTGCCGCACAACAGCTACAAAGCCAACAGCAATTAGCGGCCCAACAACAGCAGATGGCACAGCAAAGACTGGGTGCAGGTCAACAGTTGGGTCAGTTCCAACAGGGATTGGCTGGACAACAGCTCGCCTCTCAACAACAGCTTGGCGGTCAGCAAATGGGTGCCGCAGGACAGCGTCTCGGTGCACAGCAACAGTTTGGCGGCTTGCTCGGACAGCAGGCTCAGCAAATGTTTGGCGCTCGTACAGGGCTTGGTCAAACCATGGGTCAGCTCGGACAGCAAGGTATGCAGGCTCGAATGGGTGCAGGACAGGCCGCTCTTGGTACTGCCGGTCAGTTGGCGCAAGGTTATGGTCAGCTTGGCGGAGTACAGAGTCAAGCGGGTCAACAGGTTGGTCAGGCAATGCAGGGCTACGGTCAGCAATTACAAGGGCTTGGCGGGCAGTTCGCTCAGGCTGGACAGCAGGATGCTCAGGCTCTAATGGGCATTGGCGGAATGCAACAGCAATTGCGTCAGCAACAGCTTGATGCGCAACGTGCTGGTTTGCTACAAGCACAGCAGGCGCCTCTCCAGCAGTATCAGCAGATTATGCCGTTTATGCAGTTTGCGGCCGGTCAGACTGGCCCAAGCGGCGTAACGACGCAGTACACGCCACCGCCTAGCCCACTACAAGCAGGACTTGGCGCTGGATTGAGCGCATTAGGTGCACTTGGTACCTACTTCAATCCACAACAGCAGTATGTGGCACCTAATCAGGCAGGGGGGCCCTAATGGCTATTTCAAGATCTCAGATGGAAGAGCAGATACGAGGGTTTGCTAACGGTGGTAGCGCGTTTGATCCGATTAACATTTTGCGTGAACCTGAGCCTGATCCTTTTGCAGTGCCTACATTGCCGGAGGATATACAAAGCGATATTGATAAGGATCTTGAAGACTTGTTGCGACAGGAGGCGGCGCGACTTGCTACTGAAGCGGCAACTCAATCTTCAGAGCCATCTATTGAAGTTCCTGATTTCAATGAAAGGTTTGATCTATATCAAGACAGGCTCGGCAAGTTGATGGGACAAAGAGAGCGCCCTAGCTTTTATGACATGGCCTCTACTGTTGGCGCGGCTATGCTTTCAGCAGACCCGACCACAGGCGCATTTACCTCTATGGGAAAAGGTTTAGCTCAGTTCGGTAAAGAAGAGCGCGAGCGTCGTCGCAAGGAGAGAGAAGAGGATCGTGCCATTGCGCTTAAAGCTTTCGAGCTTGCGCAGAAGGATGAGTCTGCCGCACGTAACCTGCTCAACGAATACACGCTTTATAAGGCCAAGCAGAAGCCAGATAACGCAATTAAGTTCTATAAGGTAGCCGACCCTGCGGGTATTCGTCTGCATGGCAGGGTGTATCAAAAAGGCGATGAGATCCCCTTGACGGAAAATGAGGCGCTTGCGTATCGCGCCATGATTGGTTCTGCGGGTTCGAGTGGCGTCAAAACCACCGGCGCGGGTATGTTTGCTACCTATATGTCACAAAGTGATGCTGAGAGTGCTATTGAACAGCTTGGCTTGTCTCGTGATGCGCCATCATTCGCTGGCGCTGTGGCTTCAATTACGGCCAAGACGCCTGATCAGGTTGGCAAATATATTCCTGTAGGGAGCACTTACGGCGAGCTTACGCCCCTTGTAAAGGACGATGAGGTGATCAACATCATGATCACACCAAGCAAGTCTGCGGGTACACCGCTGTTCCAGACTTACGCTGGCGACCGATTGAAGCAAATTTCAAAAGCGCAAACCCAGTTTAATGACAACGCGCTAACGGTATTGCCTACGGTTGAACAGGGATTGAATCTTTTGCTTGATCCGAACGTGCAGACTGGTGCCTTTGATGCGGTAGCCAACCAGTTCAAGCGGATTGCTACTGATGCGTTTGGTACGGTTGATGCTGGGGTGACAGCAATAGATTCGCTTGAAGCAATTGCTAACCGACTTGGTCCTAAGATGAGGCCGGTAGGCTCTGGCTCTACGTCAGACATGGAATTCAAAGCATACAAACAGGCCCTGCTTAGTATCAGCAACCAAACGCTGGCTAACTACCTTTCTTTGTATGCCTTTAAGAAAATGACTGAAAATGGAATTGCACTTAACAATGCCGAAAAGCGCCTGTTGACTTCTGGTCAGTATACTGACGCGGAGTCGATTGATACAGAGCTCCGCAAACTGGATCGTGGTATTTGGGAAAAGTATGATGGACCGTCGACAGACGACTCAAGCATTCAGGACTGGTATAACAGTCTGCCCGAGGGTGCTGTTCTTCTAAATAGAGGCTCTGATGGCCTGCCGCTAATTGTCGATGAGGCCGGATCTAGCGTGGGCCCTTACGTCGTTAAAGGATGGAAAGGATAGTATGCCAATTGGATTACCTAAAGACTCTGCTCCTATCCAGCCGGGAGAAGAAAAGCGCCCTCAAGAGGATGCCGAGAAGGACGATAAGTCGATCATTGAAACGATCATAGATCGTGCAGGCGACTTCAAAGACGCTGTGACAGGCGCTGGTGTACCTATCGAGTTTCCTGAACTGCCTGAGCTTACCGATGTAGAGGATGACTCGGCAGGTTTTTTCGATGAGATGGTTGCCTCACAGCTAAACTTTATCCGAGATGATCGCGGGAAGGCTGAGCGGCTTGCCAAAATTTTTGCTGACGATGATCGTTTCGGCGGTGTTTATGAGGACAAGTTTGGCCTTCCCATCGTGATGTGGAATGACCTGCCGTATTACGTCAACAAGCCCGGATTATCAGAGCAAGATCTCAACACGTTCCTTGGTGAAATAGTTAAGTTCTTGCCAGCAAACCGTATCGTAAGTGGCGCAAAAACCGTAGCAGGGACTATTGCTAAAGGTGCTGGCGCCTACTCTACTACTGAGGCGCTCGGACAAAGCGCTGAGGCGCTTATGACGCCTGAGACCACGCGGGCTAAGGACCGCACGTTAGGTGACGTTAGCGGCGATATCGCGACCTCTACGACGATTGGCATAGCCGCCGATCTTGCGGCCCCACAAATAGCACGAGGCGTTGGCGCTGGTGCTCGAACTGCGGGGCAGAAAATTGGTGAGGGTGCGCGCGCAGTATCTGAGGCCATGTTCCCTAGACTTACCCCCGAAGTGCTCCAGCAATCACGGTATCCATTGACGGTAGGGCAGCGCACAGCCCCGCTCCCTGAAGGCCCCGGCCCCCAGCTTACTCAGCAGTTAAGCTTAGAAGACGAGCTTCGTTATGCGGATCAGGGCCCCGGTACAGAGCTTATGCGTGGTTTTGATCAACGTCAGCTTGATCAGATTACAGCAGACGCACTATCTCTTATGGAAGAGTATGGCTCTGGCATACCCGGCTTGATTGACGATCTTCGTCAGGCGCCGTTGACGGCGGCAGAAGAGGCTTCATCAATCGTTACCGGCCGTGCTGGCGCACTCAAAGAGCAAGCGCAAGTAAACTATGAGGCAGTAAAAGTAGTTGATGAGCCGCCGTTTATGACACCCGAAAATGTGTCACAGAGCGCAGATATGGTTTTGAGCGTTCTTCCAGAGCGGCAGTTTGCTTTTAGTCAGCTAGACATTATGCCGGTTTTGAAGAGCGAGGTGACCAACCTTCGACGCCTTCGCAAGCTTGCAAACAATCCACGCTTCCGCGATCAAAACTTAAATAACATTCATGGTCAGCAAAAACGATTGAAGGCGGCGGTAAATAGCGCGCCCGCTGGTAGTGAAGAGCAGGCTATTTTAATTGCGATGAAGGACCGCTTGGATGAAATAGTTTATGGCGGCGTTGAGCGCGGATTAATTAACGGTGACGAAGAAGTGCTGTCGCAGTTACAAAACGCCACTGGCTTGTACCGAGATTACATGACATTGCGCGGCAAAGGCGGCGGTACGAACCTAAACAACGCAGACCGCACTGCTAACCGGCTTCTAGAACAGTTGAGCGCGGGTAATTACACGCCAGTGCAGGTGGCCAACTTCCTGTTCGGTCACCATAAATTTAATCCGAATCAAGCGGTCCCCTTAATGCTAGATCGGCTAAAAACTGTATTGCCTGCCGATGAATACTCTCGGTTTACCGCTTTACTGAAAGACGGAATCCTTGCTAAGGCTTTTACGAACAAAAAAGGATCTGTGTCTCGGAAGGCCGTGACCGATAACTTTGATGACGTCTTTAAGCGACAGAAAGCTATCATCAACAAGCTTTTCTCTCAGGACGAGCTTGCGCAACTTATGGCGTTCCGTGATGACGTCCTGCCCACCGTTTGGGCCGAGACTAAGGGTAACCCATCGGGTACGGCTTACACGCTTCTTAGCGCCGCTCAAAGGCGAGGGTTACTAAGTAAAGTTCCTTACTTTGGACCCCAGATTGAAGAGGGCGCACGGGTTGCCAGTGGTATCTCTAACGCTCTCGATGCAACACGCCAATCTGTCCGAAACCTACAGACGCCTATCTTCAGCGGCGCAACTCAGGCGTTTATCCGCTCTAATCTTGATAAGATGGGTGATGAGGGTAGGAACCTGCCTGAGCTTCCAGCAGAAGAGCGTCAGGAGCTAGAGCGCCAGCTTCAAGATATTGAAAGTCAGGCGCCTGTGATTGATGAGGACATTGGCGAAGATCCCTTGGCGATGATGCCTATGCCTTCGCCTACTACACAAATGCCGAGCTTTGATCCGTTACCGCAAACGTCGGCACCTATAGGATTGCCAACAACGCCGCTATCCCCCGGACTCCTCCCCTCCGAAGAAGACCGGGAGATAGCTATGCGTCGTCAGCAGGGGATTGCTGGATTGATGGTATAGACTCTTCTGGTTGCGCTGGGAAGGCTACAATCAAGGCTCCGTCTACATTCCAATCTAGCTCGTACCCCATTGCCGAGTTACCCGGCAATTCGATAATTAAGTTACGACTCATAAGCCGCATCAGCGCGGCTTGTTGGTGCAGAGTCATGCGGCTGAACAGGTCGATCACTTCTTCCGCCTCCATAACAGGACGGTAAGTTTGCGGAACCTGTTTCTTCTTGCCGAATAAGTTCACTGATCTTCCTCCATGATGTGAAAGATCTGGTTGTACTCGTTCTCGATCAACACTTGTAGTTGCTGGATTTTGCTCCTACGACGCTGTGAGCAAATTTTATTGAGCTTGTCGTAGGTTTCTTCATCGACAGCCAGCGACTTTCGTCGTCGTATTGGCTTTTCATCTTCCATGGTAACCCCTCAAAATGTTACGATAAATAAACTTGTGCACACATTACACCATTTTATGTACAAACTCAAAAACTATATGCTTTCCATGCAGAGCCACTGGATGATTAATCAGCCGCTCTACGAGTCGATACAGGAGTCTGTGCCGAAGATAGCTAAGTACCGGGCACGGCAGGGGATCGAAGATCTGGAGCCATTGCCGGTGCGACAGCACATCAAGCAGGTGTTTCCTGATATCTACCGCACCCCGTTACTGCGGCGCGCTTATTGCAAGATGCTGGTCGAGGAGATTGACCAAATGAAAGCCGAAGGCTTGTTTGCACCCAACGAGGATGAGGACGAGCTTCGCCAGATACCTGAGATCATCCTGCAACAGCGTGTGCCAGAGCTTTACCGCACCATGTGGTTTGTCGTGCAGAACATCTTAAACCCTATCTTCTGGTCGCTGTATCAGCGTGACTGTGCAGAGATATCCACGATTCAAATCGCCAACTACAACGTCAAGGACAAGCAACAGGGCGCATGGCATCACGATGAGTCCTCAGATATGTCCGTCGTCATACCGTTGAATACAGGCGATTACACGGGCGGTGGCACGGAGTTTCACGGCCACGGCACTATAAAGCCCCTTCCCTCGGGTCATGCCCTCATTTTCCCATCCTTTACGAAGCTACATCGTGGCTTACCTGTCGAGTCTGGAGATCGTTACTTGCTAGTTTTTTGGCTCCATGACCGAGGTAGGTTGCAAGAAATGCACGATAGACTTGTATAAATAGTTGCACAACGACACGGGATGTGCGATATTAATGGTGTCGGGGATGTCCCGACGAGTCTAAAGGGATAAAAACATGGAAAATTTGAACGTAGAAGCTTGTAACGCACACATCGCTCAAGAGCTAGAAACTCACATCAATTTGATTAAGGGTGCTTTGGAGGCGGTTCAGGAAGGCGAGCTAAAAAGAGCAAAGCTTTTTCTGAAAAGCGCTAGTCGTGGCAATGACAGAACTGTTGAGTTTCTGCAAAGCATGATCGACGCCGCATAAGCGGCCTTTTTTCTGGAGGGAATAAATATGTCAGAAGTTCAATTGGGTAAAACAACTGGGTCATTGGTCAACGCACTGTACGCACTGGAGTCAGTGAAGGTGCCTAACATCGGAGATGGGGCGACTATCCTTAGCTGGACCGATCGCCACCCTGCTACGGTCATTGACGTTGAGGAGAAAGGCAAGTGCGTCTACGTTACGACTCAGGAGGACGATGCTCGCCGAGTCGACAACAACGGGTTCTCAGAGAACCAAAAGTACCTCTACATACCCAACTCAAAGGGGTCAATTACTCACTGGCGCATAGATCAGCGTGGCGACGTAGAGCAGGTCAAAGTCAACCCTGACACTGGTCGGTGGAACAAGCTGGGCTATGGCGGGGTATATTTCGGTCGTCGTGAAAAGTTCCACGACTTCAGCTTCTAATCCCTTGGACGGGTCGCTTCATACCGTCCAGACTCTGTTGGGCTCCTTCGGGGGCCCTTTTTTTTGCACTTTTTTATAATTATTTGCATAAATATGTGTACATCGACACGGAGCTATGCGAATATATCTGTGTCGGGGATGTCCCGGCGAGTCTAAAGGGAAAGACACAATGCAAAATTTAGAAGCAGTCAACTGGCAGAAGTGGGTAGGGGAGCACAAGGACAGATTGGGCGCCCCATCTAAAACGCATCTAAGCGAAGATGGCGTAGTGACCCTTTGCGGTAAGGCCATCCCATCGTATTACGATGGCTATGAGGTCCAAGGCCAAGCCACTTACACGGCCGATTGTAATAAGTGTTGCAACAAGGCCGCGTAAGCGGCCCCTTATTTAGGAGAACTGTTATGTACACCATCGATAAAAACTTTGTTTGGGAGCGCATGAACGAGCACTTCAAGCGCCGGGAAGCCGCCGTCAAGGCGTGGCTCACCCGTGAGCAGAATCTGATTGCTGAGCGCAATGCAGGTGTTCCCCCCACCATGGGCCGCAACTTCAAGGGTGAGTTTGTTGGCTTTCACGCGCCTTGTGATGGCTATATTCACGAGTGGATTGAGGGTGAGAAGACCTTCCAGAAGGAGTACATGGGTGGCCAGTTCTTACCCACTGACAAGTTCGAGGAGTCTAAGTGCGACTCTCTCGGCACTGTTGAGGAGACTCGTTTCACTTACGTGCCTGTCGAAAAGTTCTGGGAGGTTGATGCGGCTCTGCGTGAAGTACAGGACCGTGTGCCCATGGAGACTGAGCACGGTCGCCCCGTCTACATTCGGATCGATAAGGGCGAGACCTTTAAAGACCGGGATGGCGCGCTGGTTTGCTATGCCTACCTAAGCAAGGCGCCTAAAGACGTGGTCGACCATGTGCGCCGCGCACTGCTGGGTGAGATCGAGGATGCCGCTGAGGCGGCCGCTAAGGTTGCTGAGATCGCTGAGCTTGCTCGTCAAGAGCGATACGAAAGCGCGCCTGCAATCGCTTCTGGCCGACAGGCCTTTGCTGGTGAGGTCCTAGCCACTAAGTGGAAGGACACCGACTTTGGCCCCGTGTACAAGATGCTTGTGCAGGATGACCGTGGCTTCAAGCTGTGGGGTAGCGTCCCCAAGAACATCGACCCCGGTCGTGGTGATCGCATTGCGTTCATGGCGACAGTCGAGCCTAGCCGTGACGACTCACGGTTTGGTTTTTTCAAGCGCCCTGCAAAGGCGGTTATGTTAGACGAAGAGGCGGCATAAGCCGTCAAGGAGAATAAGATGGAACTTACCAACCTGTACCAAGAGCAAGACAAGCTTGTCAGCGCGTTCAAGGTTGACCTCGATAACGAGGTAGCTTCAGGCCGAACTCTCACCGAAGATGAGATGTATGACTACATCGTTGAGTGGGCAGATGGCCAGTACGTGTACTACTGGGATCAGTGGGAGATTGCCACGGCTTGCAGATTCTCTGCCGACGAAGACTTTAATCAAGTCTTTGAGGACGCTAAAGAATTGTCTAACGGCGAAGTTGACAACCTTATGGCGTCTTGCGCACAGCTCTTTGTCGAGCACTGTATTCGTGAGCAGTTTGGTGGCTACGAAATAGTTGCCGACGAAGAGAAAGTCGCATGAGCTTCTGGGGTAAAATGGCGTTAGGCTTGGTGGCACTGTGCGGCTGGTTGGCAGTGTCCACCATGGACTACGAGGATGAGTTAGCGGAGAGGGACTTTTACTGTGCTATGGTTCAAGAGGGGAAATGGCCGGACTATAAAGATATCGCCGACCAAGAGTGTAAAGCCGAAGGTTAATCGATGGATTACGACGAAATTGAAATTGAAGTGGAAGTGTCTGATTTTGTCTTGGCATATCAAGCGGCTATCGCTACAGCACTACGCCTCAAAGAAGATATCGCGATTATGGAGGACCTTGCGGTCATACGCTTGAGTGAGTGTGACGAGCCACCGAGGGAAATCATTCGGTACTCGCCTCTTTCTCCCTTTGCATTCTCCGTGCAAATTCATTGAGGGTCTCACCCTCTCCGAACTTTTTCTCCCACCATCGTGCCCATGTCATCTTGCGGCTGGGAACGAATTGCTTCTGCTTTCTCCAAGCCTCACGAGCGGCGCACAGTTTGATCTGCGCGGCCCACTCGTCTTCTTGAGCACGTTGCTCGTGTGTCATTAAAGCCCGGAGCTTGCTCACCACAACTCATCCACGTTGAACTCAGTCACCCCGGTATTGTTGTACGGCGCCCAGCTCTCTGACTCAAAGCACTTGTGCGCTATGTCGATGGCTTGCTCGTTACGTGCATCACCAAAGGCGATGGCTTCATCACTGAGCGTGTAGACGCCGTAGGGGTAGGGGTACTGCTTCTCGACGGCGAGGAAGTAGAACTTGTCTGCCTGCAAGCCACACGAACGTGCACCGTTGAGGTAGTACGCCGCCTGCTGGTAATACCGAAAGGTATTGATCGCAGTCCTAAAGCCCCGAGGCGAAGCGTCACGGCAGGTTTTTAGGTCCCAGACGTCTGTACCGGTGTACCAGTCCATTCGTCCCTTGCAGGGCTCCCCGTGCCACTCCCAGCAGATAACGAGCTCCACCTTGTGCTCTGGCTTAGGCACAAAGTCTTTGAGCACCTCGCGGCGCTCCATGCATACGTCGTAGAGGTCCTGCTTGATAGGAGTGCGGTCACCCACACACTCCAGCCAATCGGCGTACTCTTCCTTCCCGGCTTTCGTGCGCTTATCGACAATGGGTTCGATAGCGAACTCTTCGTCGAACTTCTGCAACTCACCGAAGATGGTGTGCTGTACGCGCCCCTCTAGGAGCGCAGGCGACTCAGAGATATCGCGCTTGTTCTTCCATTGATAGGGGCATTTAATGAGCGTGGTGAGATCGTGAGATCGCCATGCAGGGATCTCAGCGTACTCCTCATAGCTCATGTCCTCGTAAACGCCGACCTTGAACTCTTTCATTTAGATTCCTTGTTGTGAATTAAATGGCGGATGAGCTTGTCTTTGTAGAAGGACATCTTGCGCAGATCTTCCACGCCACCCTTGTCCTCATACCGCCACTGATACTTGAAAATTTGACCGTGAAGAAAGCCCTCGAACTTCCGAGGGCCCAAGCATGACTCCATAGCATCGATACACTCGATGTCCCCTTGCGTGTAGTGCTTTGGAGAAAGCACGGAGTCGTGCATCTTCTTGGCCACCTCCATTTCTTCGGCTGTGGGTAGGTCACTCATTAGAATGGCACCGGATTATTTTCTTCCGCAAACGGGTCCATATCGTCAGTTGCGACGTCGACGACAGGCGTCCCTGCCGCGATCGGTGAGTCGGCGCCACGCTTCAAAGCGGCTTGCATTTCAAAACATGGTGCTTGCGGCTCCTTGCCAACCTCGTCACAACCGGCAATCCGGTAGCGGATGAATGCAGGCAAATCCTCGAAAATATCACACGCGCGCTTACTGGCTTCACAGCTCTCTCCCGAAAACTCCTTGCAGTAATCTTCGAGATCGAAGATCACTTGCTCGTTCTCGGTCGGTAATGGACGCAACTGTTCATTTTCATCGAACGCATTTACGAAAGCATGAACATTCGCCACTTTAGCGCGCCCAGTTTTGGTATGCTCGATCGACAGCTTGCATCCTTTACCCACGAGTGTCGTCGGATCGAAGCCCTGCTTCTCCTCGTCTGTGAAGGATCGATTGATCCATGACGTGACGTGTTGAAAAAGTTTCGACTTTTCGTTGAGCGATGCAGTGTAGTTGCCCATGACTGACATACGGCGGCCGTCTTGCATTGTGCACTCGGTCAATTCCCAAAAGAGAAAGATTTTATGTCTGACGTTTACTTCGCCCTGAAAATCCTCCTCAGCACTCCCACCGTCTATCACGCGGTAACAGATGGCTTTATGTTCTCCTACTGGCGGCACTTCGTACTCAGTGTCTCCGCCCCCTCCTACAGAAAGTTTCATTGGCATATAAGTTCTCCTTGATGGTTTGTACAAACTTGCACTAGTATACACATCTCTGGGAGGGGCTCAATATGGCAATGAAGATAAAAGGCGGTTCAAAAAATTTTAGTAGACCTCTCTCCAACGATCTACATCGAGAATTCATCGACTGGTTAGGTGCACTCGGCGTAGAGCCAGATCCAAAGAAAGGGTTAGTGGTTGGAGGCGAGATAGGGCGCGCCTACACGGTTGTAGATGGGCGCCGAAAGAATAACGCATGGTATCAGGTATGGTTTGATCAGGACCGTCCTTATGGCCATGCAGAGCGTTATGACATTGGTACACTGGGTACTTGGAAGGCCGAGGGTGGTGACATACCGAAGCTGACCAACGCGCAAAAGGAAGAGATCGAGAGGGCCAAGGAGCAGGCGCGCTTGGCGCAGGAAGTTGAGCAGAGTGTTGTTGCGAAGAAGGCGCAGACCATGTGGGACCGAGCGGCGGAGTGTGACATCCATCCGTACCTCGAAACCAAAGGTGTGCCCTCGCATGGCTTGAGGCAGTATAAAGACGCCCTATTGATCCCGCTGTTCAACAGCAACGGTGCGGTGCAAACGCTTCAGTTCATCAATGAAGCAGGAGAGAAGCGTTTCCTTAGAGGCGGCAAGAAGAAGGGCGGCTTTTTCTGCATTGGCACCGACTTTCTGGCCGAAGCTACGGTAATCAACTACGCCGAGGGCTACGCAACGGCCGCTAGTTACTACGCACACCACCAGCAACCTGTCATGGTGTCCTTCGACGCTGGCAACCTACAGCCAGTAGCGGAGGCAGTATTCGCTGTCTATCCAGACGCGAAGCACGTCTTTATCGCGGACTTCGACGAGAGTAAAACGGGCGAGCAGAAGGCTATTGCGGCCGCGCAGGCTATAAAGCAGGCAGGCGGACGGGCGGAAGTGCTTATGCCTGAGCAGATCGGTGACTATAACGATGTGGCGCAGGCGGTCGAGGGTGAGCTTATCCCAAGGCTACAAGAGGTCGCTGTGCCCCAGTCGTTTGAGTTTGAGAAGACGGATCGCGGCCGGATGATGCACACAAAGGCTAATCACGAGGGGGTGCTGAAGGTCAATGACATTGATGTGGCTTACGATGTGATCAAGAAGCGCATGAACGTGCATATACCTGACATGACATTCATTGCGGACCTCGAAGAGGATGCCGCTATCACTGAGATCGAAGATCGGTGCATTCAACTCATGGTGCCGCACGATCGAGTACGCTTCAATTTGAAGCTGTTAGCTCGGGAGAGCAATCCTGTGGCGGAGTGGATTGAGTCGCGGCCATGGGATGGAACATCGCGGCTTCAACTACTGCTCGATACCGTAAACGCCGAAGATAACGAGCTCAAAGAGATTCTCATGACCAAGTGGCTTACATCATGCGTTGCGGCGGCCTGTGGGGACGAGGGTGTATCCAGTGAGGGTATCCTTGTCTTCGTGGGTAGGCAGGCAATAGGTAAGACTCAGTGGATGAAAACGCTGGCACCGCAGAAAGACTGGCTACTCGAAGGCGCAACTCTTAACCCCGGCGATAAAGACTCAGTGAAGCAGTGTGTAAGCCATTGGATATGTGAACTCGGAGAGCTGGGTAGCACATTCAAAAAGGCTGACCTAGACCAACTCAAGGCCTTCATTACAAGAAGCCATGACGAGCTACGCTTACCTTATGATCGCGGGTTCTCGCGCTATCGTCGGCGCACGATTTTTTACGGGTCGGTCAACGAGAATGAGTTTCTGACTGATCCCACGGGCAACCGAAGGTTCTGGGTTGTGCGAGTGCAGGGCATCAACTACCGGCATAAGATCGATATGCAACAGGTGTGGGCTGAGGTGAAGGCGCGCTTCTTTGATACAGGCGAAGGCTGGTTTTTGACCAGTGAAGAGCGAGCGCTACTGCAAGAGTCAAATGAGCTGTCGAGGACGCAGTCGGTGGTCGAAGACCTGATCCTTCAGCGGGT
>Ga0160423_10002578_pt1 | contig 15147 bp, 5 predicted proteins | sample CRUFie14St8metaG_FD_108191 | JGI IMG/M metagenome (GOLD analysis project Ga0160423, IMG submission 108191) | Marine microbial communities from the Costa Rica Dome - CRUD Field 142mm St8 metaG | ecosystem: Environmental > Aquatic > Marine > Oceanic > Photic zone | place: Costa Rica: the Eastern... | reverse complement strand
GGCGGCGCCGCGGCCGCGGCGCCGCCGCCTGGGAAGCCGCCGCCGTCCGAGAGTGCCGCGGCCTCGGCGCGCCGGTGCGCCTCCGCGAGCGCGCGCGCCTCGCCGGCGAACGCGGCGCAGGCCGCGGCGGGCGCCGCGCCGGCGCCGCCGAGCCGGTCGAGGGCCGTCGCTGACCCGAGCCGCTTGAAGCGGACCGGCGACTCCCCGCGGCGCCGCGGGACCGCGGCACCGTAGCGCCGCGCGGCGGCGTCGTCGTCCGACGACGACGATGCCGCGTCGTCGGCGTCGCGGCCGGAGCCGACGGACTCGCTCGCCGACACGACGTGCCGCGGCGCGGCGCCGTGCGACGCCGCGGGCGCGGGCGCGCGCGGGCGCCGCGGCGCTTTGCGTCGGCGGCCGTCGCCAGCGGCCTCGCCGCGCGGCCGCTTCGCCGGCGCGGCCGCTTGGCGCGTCGCCGCGGCGACGAACGCCGCCTCGAGCGCCGCGAGCGCGCGCGCCTCGGCCTCGGCCTCGGCCGCCGAGGCGGCGCGGCGGAGGTATATCTGCTTGCCGAGGCACTTGTCGCCGGCGAACTTCTTGGAGATGCGCATGGCCGAGCAGCGCAGGCGCCGCGAGAGGAAGGCTCGGAGTGTGGCGCCGTTTTCTAGATCGGTGAGCACCTGTGCGCAATCCAACAGAGTCCGAGTCGGGCGCACCGATGATGCCTCACTTAGTCCTTTCTCGGCGAGAACGCGGCTGTGCTGGTTGGGACGACCGATAATAGACCACAACGCCACGCCATCGAGCTCGCGTCGCGTCGATGGCGTGGAGGTCATGATTCAGCAGTGGCGAAGATGCGCAGCGACAGTTTGATTTTATGCGCTGGCCAGTACGCCCGCGTCGAAGGCGTGGATGAGACGCGCCGCATATGCCTCTTCTTCAGGAGACCACTTGCCGCGTCGCTGTTGCGACGAGGGCGACGGCGTGGGCCGTGCTGACGACGACGGCGCGGGCGAAGCCATGTCGCCTGCGACCTGAGCAAGGGGACGAGACGGCCACTACTTTGCCGACAACAAAAACGCAGCGGCCGCGGGCGAGCGCGAGCCAGCGAGACGGCGCACCGAGAAAGCACGACCGAGGAGGAAGCCGGGAAGGACGCACCGCGACGCACGATCGCTTGTTTACGACGGCAGGGCACCGGCGACGCGGACGCACTGACCTACGCACAGCTGAAGACCAGCCCGCAAGCCCGAGCCGCGGGCGCCGAGAACGGCAGCGATGTGTAAGACGGATGCAACTCTGGGAGTACGGCGGCTGAGATAGTCGCCGAGGAGCTACCTTAAAATGAACTGACTAATTTTGGTCCGCCGCGGGTTGCTTGGCATGAAAAAGGAGCCGAGCGACACTACGGTATAATTATATTTTATCTTAAAAAGAGAAACCTACTAGCCCATCCTACCCTAGATATGTATCTCCCACTCTCTAAATTTGAGTCTGTACATTGAGTGTCTATCGACGCTACAGTGTAAACCAATTTACTATAACTTATTACCGTGACCCCTCGGAGGCCCGGGCCCGGGGGATCTGGGGTGAATAACCCGGTCATAACCCGGTCACGGTACTTAATCACTAAACGGTTTTCACTCAGTCCCTAGGCTGTCGACGTGGAAACCCGCGAGCTCTGGAGGCTCGGGGCTCAATCGCCAGTGATTTATCTTTAGCTTTGTCTTAGACTCCACAGCCTATGTGCTCGTCAGATTGCTCCAAACAGCGCCTCCTCGTCGGCGTTTCGCCCACAGCAACGACGCACGACACGCTTTTCGTTTGGTTAGGGCGATGCACTCAGGCCCGGGCTGGCAAAGCAAAACCCGGGCCCGTTTAGCCTGAGTGTGATTAGCGAAAATGACCCCTCAGGGCGAGCGGATGGGCGCAAGTAGCCCCCATTGTGCCTTTGGATACGTGCAGGTGCGCCAAGCCCGCGCCAATGGCCCATTGGGCCCCTCCCCTACCCCTCTATAAGATCCTGAGGTAAATAACCCGTACTAACCGGTAATTACCCGGGTTATTTCAGGCGGCGCCAGGGGTGAATAACCCCTCAGGTAAGTGGGAACCTAGCAGCCCGGGCGCGCCCCGCACAAAGAAAGAACTTTGGCTAGTCAGGTGTTTGGGCCCGGGGGCCGCCAACACCATCCCCGTTCTCGTGGTCGTCAAAGTGGGACTAGTAGTCACGCTGCGGACATAAATGGCTAGTCCCGTGCACACCCGCAATCTATTTGCTGGCCTAGAGCCTCTGATTTTGATCCTATCTTCCTTTGATATGATTCCCAGGCAGGATTAACAAGGGTATGATTAATATAGCCGGGCTTGATTAGTATCCTCAGATGCAGATTCGTGGTGCAATGCACATCGCCATTAATTCCTACCAATATCAGGTGAGTTATTGAGAAAAGAAATGCACCATACCTGGAAGAGAAGCTTGCAAGCATATGGAATGTGCACACGCACGACGCTTGAGTTGGCGGCACGCTGGCAATTTTTGTTGTTACACCAGTAAATATGCTTCCGCAAATCAGCATGGGCGACTAGACCGCAACAAGTGCAAATGTGAATGGCATAGGGGTCAGAATTTGCAAACATTCGATCACGCAAAAAACTAGAAACGCCGTGAGAGACGAGGCAATCTCGTTCCATTTCACCCATTCGAAGACCTCCATCTCGTGCGCGGCCTTCCATGGGCTGGCGTGTGAGCATTGTAACAGGACCACGTGAGCGAGCATGGATTTTGTCGTCAACGAGGTGTTTGAGCCGTTGGTAAAAGGTTGGGCCTAGAAAAACTTTGGCATGAATTGCTCGTCCTGTATGCCCAGAGTACATGACTTCATTTCCATGACGATGGTAGCCAAGTTCGTGCAAAACAGCAGCGATGTGATCAACAGAAACATCCGTAAATGGAGTGGCATCTCCCTCTTTACCTGTAAGAGCACCTACTTTAGACTGTAAACATTCTACCAAATGGCCGATCGTCATGCGTGAAGGAATCGCATGTGGATTGACGATAATGTCGGGTGATATACCATTACGCGTCCATGGCATATCTTCTTGAGCATAGGTCATGCCAATGGTTCCTTTTTGCCCGTGCCGTGAGGCAAATTTGTCTCCTATTTGCGGGATCCTGACAGAGCGTGTTCTTACCTTGGTAAACTTCATGCCATCTTGGTTTGTCGATAACATGACCTACCAGGAGGTGGCATTCATATGATAGCAATTGCAACTTAGATTACCTGATCAACTAGGCCAGACTCATTAGGACGCATTGCAGTCGAGGAGTCGCGTTTTACTAAGCCACTTGTTTCACCTCCATTTAGTACAGGAACTGTTTTCCCAATCAGGATGTCAGCACCGGATACACGCACCCCCGGAGAGACAAGGCCATCACAGTCAACTTTTTCGTATGATCCATTCCGCATGGCGACGCAGTGGTCTTGACCAGGCCGCTCAAAAGTTTCACAGTAAAGTCCAGCAGCGTCGCCAGTCACGTGACTGCGTTCTTGATCCACATAAGTCCGATAAAAAGAGGAACGAAAGAGGCCACGGTCAATCGCTGCTTGATTCATGATCAGGGAGTCTTCCTGCATATCAACAATAAAGTCAGTGGACCTGATTTTAAAGAAGAAAGGGCGCTGGAGGGGGCCTGATTATATCCCGTGTAGCACATGATAGCCACAATCGCGTTAACACCACTAGGAAGTTCACGAAAATGGAGATGTTCCATTGCTCGTGTCGTTGCTAATGGCTTCTGTGGGTAATGTAACACGTGAGCTAAGGTATCCATGCGCTGCTGAAAGTTCGATGCATAAATTCCCATGGCCTGCTTGCCCATTGCCGACTGATATGTATTGCGAGGTGATTGATTATGATCAGGGAATGGAATAATAGACCCACAAATGCCAAGTATCATAGAAGGATGGATCTCGCAATGTGTATATGTTGAGGAATATGGTTCGTTCAGGTCAGATGGAATCATTGCAATCATGGTTGCCTCCTCCTCCTCCGTGTCAACCAGCTCCACCAGACCTTTAACCAGGAGCTGCGTCCATCCCAACTCACCATTGACTAACTTATGAATGTGGGGCTTGCGTAGTTTGAGCTTTTGTGCAGGACTAGATGAACTATGATTCAGTGGATCTTTCCACGTAGATGCATGATCTGATTCAACAATCAAAAGTGGTCGACAGACCCGTCCTGCATCCGTATACACCCTAAGTTCCTTTTCCTTGATGTCACGTACTACAGAAACTTCGGGATCTATATCAATTTGTCGACGAAGAGACCTCAAGGTAGCCTCAAGCGTACATGGGTCACGATGCACACCAATCCAGCTACCGTTAACAAATATTTTTGTCGTCCCCGGATCTGCTATTGTCTGTGGTGAAATTTCTTCCAGATTCTCCATCGACCATTCCTCAAGAAATTCAAGGATAGGACTTTGAGGGCTACCTACTGACACATATGCCATCAATGCCAAATTCTTTACGAGACCAACTGCCTGTCCTTCTGGAGTCTCAGCTGGGCAGATAAACCCCCAATGTGTGTTATGTAGCTGCCTTGGCTTCGCCTGTTTACCTTCTCGTCCCAGAGGGGTATTTAATCGCCGAAGGTGAGAGAGAGTTGATGCATAGGTCAATCGATTCAACACTTGCGAAACTCCAGCACGTGACGCATCCTTTCTGTCGCCCCAATTTCCCGTGGCCAAAGAATATCGCAGTCCGTCGGTAATCAGTCGAGATTTAATTGCGGAGCTGTGGAGTTTTAACATCAATAAAATCATTTACTATATAGAATAATTAACGCACGCTAGATTGAAATCTCGAGCTTCGTCAATGCATTTTTGTAGGTAAGCGAGAACATCCTTGGTAAGTTTACGAAACAACATTCGGAATAAGCCACCCAATAATGGCCCAGCTAGGTCCAGCCGCTTCTTGCCGTAATGATCACGATCATCTTCATCAATGCGCTCGAGTGAACACATGAGCAACTTGTGTACTATGTAGCCAACAAAAAAAGCCTTCTTCGTGTCCGATTGCTCTTCTGTACCAACATGTGGCAAAACTTCCTTTTGTAGTAATTCTTTTGCATACTGTACACGCTTAGAGCGTCCAATGTTCGTGGCACTTCCTCTGCGCCCAATGAAGTCAAGGGCAATCGTTTGATTCTGAACCACAAACGCTTCGTCCAGAGATGGCCGTAGCCGTTCCATCATGTCTGTATCTGAAAAATCGTAAACAACGTGCTCGAGGATATCCCGGTCTGCAACAAAACCTAGTGCGCGAAAGACAATGATCACAGGGATGTCTACGCGAACATATGGCAATGTCATCCTGATTTGATTGCCTTGAGACTGACCACGACCTGCCTTGTTATACATCTGCATATATACGGTGCTAGTTGGGCGAGCACCATGTTCAACATGGGAACGGCATTCAACCACCCATGAGTATCTATAAAGGGTGATATTAGATAAATAGCAAAGTAAAGTAGTAGTGCGGCTTACTTGTGAGGCTGCTTCTTTCTGAAGCAGTACACGTGATTGTTAGACATACGCTCTTGTGCTACCACAACCTTTTCTGAGCCATTGATGATAAAATAGCCCCCTTGATCATAAACACATTCGCCAAGCTCACAGAGTTCCCTGTCGGATTTATCAGCAAGAACACAGAAACGACTACGCAACATGATTGGAACATAGCCCAAAAACTCCTTTGGAGAATCTGTTCTATGTGCCTTAGCTAGGCCACTCGGTAACCGTATGCGGCTAGAAACTTCTACGTCGCTTTCTTTGACAATTACCACTTTGTCGCTGTCTTGGAGTGGCCCGGCAGTTTCATAGGTAACGTTTGCACGCCCAGACTTGAGTTCATCAACTACACACGGATACCAGTCATTTTCTATGTAAAGTTCTGCCTGGCAGCCTTGGTGCAATGTGGCTGTCGATTCTGGTTCAATACAGCTAATATCAACATATATGGGTGACGAGTATGTCATATTGCGCAGTCGTGCTTCGTGAGGGAACATGTTACTTGTAGTCCCATCCCGTTCAGTTGCTGTTGGTTTTGAGACGTAAACTTGATTGAATACCACCGTAAACTTATTTCGATGCAATGACTTCTGGCCAGGCAGGTATTGTGCCTCTGGTTCCACGTGCAATTCACCACTATCATCCACCAATTCTTGCATCGTGTTTTGTATGAACTCATCGAACGAATCTAGTTGTTGACGCACAAGGCCCTTCTCCGCGAAATATGCACTGATCACAGTCCAAGCGTCCTAGCACGTAGAATATCGTCGCTAATATACGCTCAAAATTTATATAGAATACCTCTTGCGTGATGTCCATCTTCAGCAGATTCCAGCCTACCTACGTTACTATATTTCCAGCTTCGTTGCGCCGCTAAGGTTTAAAAGCAAGAATGCTGACGACGCAAGACCTGTTTTCACGCGCTAGCACCAGGCTTACTAGACCAGTACTAGCAAAATGAATGCATATGTTTTCCTCTCGCGCCCGAGTTGTGGTCTAACTCGACGATCCGGCAAAGATAGCGGCCTGCCAATTGCGACGCTTTTTGTATAGCTAAAAATAGCAAGCCTGAGCGTACCGTCCGAGTCACCCGGGCCGTGACCGTCTGGCTGTAAGAGAAATATTTCCCAGGAAACGCGCGCGTGCCCCAGCCTGAGGGGTTCAAGTTCAAGTTAATTTTCTATTCCGAGTCAAGTTTCTGACAAGATTGAAGGCACCAGCGAACAAACTGAGAAAAGGAGTTTATTCGAAACAGCTGGCGTCACGGTCACTTCGGAGGACGTTTGGGGGGGATTTTGCCAGCCTCAGGCTGAGTGTTGAATCATGATTGAATATTTTAATCATACCAATGATTATACTGTAATTACGTAAGCTAAATTACTAGTATAGCCCCCATCCGAGTCGTCGCCGATTTACCCACCAACCGTGACAACAAAACCCGTGCTCAACTATGTAGACTTGTTGGCCCGGGTAGTAAGCGCAATCAACCGTATAACATATCCCGTCGGACGGGATATGTTAAACTACCCGACGTGGGATGTGACCTAGCCTTTATCTACAAGCACTGCCGGTCCCCACCCCTAGCCGGGCCCGGGGCCTCAGGCAGCGGCTAGTCACGGTGAGAGCAGAGCATTTGGTGTCATGATTGCTGGTAGGTGAGCATACTGTGAACAAGCAGACTTGAGATCGAAGCCTAGGGTCCGGCGCATCTTGCCGCGCGGTCTTCGTCCACGCCGCCAGACCACCTGAAAGAATAAGACTATAGTGATGTCTAACTTTGAACCTAGGAAGATGGATGAGCGATGTTCACCAAAAATTCTAGAGGTGATCGTCTGAGCTCAACAACAAAGCTACACCGGCATTGATCCACTTAGTGGCGGGTTCTTCTGTGTCCAAAGTGGCAAGAAACACATACGTGGGACCACGGAAACTAGTATAATAACATGGGCAATTGTACATGTTTGGACGTAGATGACCGATTGACGTGGGTTCCCATTCTGCTTCAACAGAGACCGCTTTGACATACAAAACGGGCATCGGAGGCAGGAGATCTTTGGCATGACTGTCGACTATGACACCGGCACATTTTACACCAGAAGTTAGCCTAGTTTGATTTGCTGCGCTTGCTTCCTCGACTGTCATCCATCGTGCGCCTTGCATGAATAGTCCGTGAATAAAAGCGCCATCTGATGGCTCGTTTATCAAGGAGTTGAGGTCTTCCGGGCGACGATATATCGTGACGTCGGTGGAAATAGTCATATTATCAAGCGGCAGACTTCGCTTTCGAGCCACAACCTGCTGTACAGCTGTGAGAAATGCCATGGGGTTGAACAGACTCATCCACAAAGACCGAGGTAATTCAAGTCTCTCTTCCCAATTCACGAGTTGCTCGATGCGCCGCTCTAAATCACAAAACCAATGCTGAAGATTTTTTCTGCTGGGCCAAGCAAACTTTTCCCAAGATGCTAAGTGAAATGGATTGCGGCCTGGGACCTCATTAAGCGACAATGCCGTGGATAGGTCTTCCATCTGTTGGGACATATTCAATTGGCCATTCAAGCCTTTGTGCAACTCGCCAAGACTACGAGAAATTTCTTCAACAAGAAGATTCATTCGCGTGGCCTCTTGAGTGGCAACAACAACGTAGGGGGCAACCGATTTGGTCAAAAGTGGCTTGGCTTTTTCATGAGTCAATATTAGATTAAAGCATTTTGGTTGTCTTTTTACTAGTGAATCCAGGATCTCACGCACACCCCCAACTGCAATACTCCCATCCGGGATTGAAGTTCCGCCTTTGCGCAAGCGTAGCACAGTCCCCAAAATTTGTTCGCCTGTAGATGTCAAGTATCCGATTTCCGCGTTAGGATGGAGGCCAAAAACGACAGGTGTTTCTATGGGGAGCGCTTTTTCAATGTAAGTGGCGTATTCTTGGTGATCTAAGTTGCCATTTGGCAGTGGAAATCCTGGGGCAAGATGTTTTCCTGACTCCAAGAGTTTCTGGTTAAAAAAAAACTGCAGGTATGAAACATTTGTTCTACGATCCCAAAAATCTGTTATATGTCCTCCATACATAATTTCACCAAATATGTAACGAAGATCGTCCCACGGAACCAAGACACCCCCCCCCTCTGCGTGTTCGGGTGCCGCATCCAGATAGCTTGTTAGTACATTTGCGCATATTTTCAAGTCCCCTGTGTTGAATCCATATGCACGACTCCAGCCTTGTTGACCAAATCGACGGCGGCCAAGTATCAGGGCATGAAAAAAGCATAGACCAAAAAGACATTTTTTGAATTCCGTTGCATGATTGCAATCATCCAGCTGCTCTTGACAAAAACAGGCCCATGCACGTTGCAGATTTGACTTGAAGTCTGCTGGTGCTTCATTTGCCACTTTGATACAAGTCTGTAAGAGACTTTCAGGGATGTTACAGAGATGTGGGAGCGGCGGAGGCTCTGCGCTAAGAAAACAACGAAAATTCATCGCAGCTGCTTCGCTGGCCAGTTCGAGCTTGCGTTCTAATCTGCGCAGCCACGATTCCATCAGCTGTATGTTCTGAAGCATGATCCAACCTCCCTGCTTTGCCATCATATCAAGCGTTGCTTCCGCGGGTGATTCTTGTCCTTGGCCCATAGAAATGTTTCTGAGTGTCCCTTTCCGCAAGTTGACATCAAACTTTGACCCCAGCAACTCCACCCAGGGTGTAGGGTCTACACCGGGGAAAAGCACGAAAAAAATTGGAGTCGAGGCCGAACTTTCTGTGTATGTGTCCAGCATGTTAAAAGGCAGTGGCTCAGAAAAAGCGGGGCCTAGCATAGATGCAACATAGGCTTGTAGTCCAGCTGGGATTCTGTCAGCCCGCATAGTTCGTAGTAAAATTAGCATAGAGATCCCAGTAATAGACTTTAAACCCCCTGGTGGTGGCTGCGTTTCTGGTTTTGGATGCTCATACCATTTGTGCCATCCATCTGGATCACTATTCACTTGATCCCCCAGCCCTTCAAATGCAACCAATCCAATATTTTCGACAGCCCCTTTCTCCAATCCCTTGATTTGTGACCAAACCAATACTGGTAACCAAGCGCCCACATCTTCAGTCATGCCTCCAGCAGCCCCCCCTTGGGCTTTGACGGGCGAAAGCAAACAAAGAAATAAAGAATGTTCGAGCGTATCTGAAGCTTCGGCTACTGCGAACGAAAGAAGTGTTGCCACTGTAAGCAGGTCACGAGCAAAAATTCCACGTTCTATGTACCTGAAAAGAACCGACGTGATCGAAGCTGTAAGACTCAAGCATCTATCATTGAAGTCCTCCTCTGAAACGTCATTCTTTTCTTCCGCGGTCTTCTTCTCAAGTGCTCGTGTGCTGAGTGAAAGGAAATCCTGTTTTCCTGCAAGAAAAGATTGATGGAGTAGATCCTCATTCCAATTGAATCGTTGCATTTGAATGATCTTGGCAGTCACTAATTTTAATTTAGAAAGCATGGTTTTGGGTTTCTTAGGTGCTTTGGCTTTGCGCTCTGTATCATGCACTAGTTCAATGCCATGCAGAAACATAACCACAAATGAATTCAAGCTGTAAATGTAGTACCTATTTTACACGCGATCGCGGTAGTGAAGTATCAGGTCCAAATTACGTGTGGATGCAGTGTAGGGAATTCATCAGAAAAAAAATCGTGGCTCCTCGCTTTGCTACCATTCGGTATCTTTCTGCAGTCTTGTTGATGGAAGTGCTGATCTCCTTCCCTTCACTGAGTCTTGCCGATGCGTCCAGGCTCTGTTGCTTGGCGCTCTCTAACCCTTCAATGAGCGCGCGGTCCTCTGTAATGTCGCCTTCTGCTGTACTTAATTTCACGAGAATGTCATCCTCAAGTTGTTTGATTCTGACCTTAAATTCATTCGCTTGGTGGATCACAGCTGCTTTCCTGGCTGCCAGGTCTGGGCGTTCCTTCCTGATTACAAGGCTTAACAATTGGTCTTCCAGCCCAAGGGGTGTAACCGTAAAATTTACAAGCGTCAGTTCGGCCTGCAACTCTGGAGGATAGTGCCTAAATGCCATTTGGATACAATGACGTGGTTACGAGGGAAATTATAATGCGCTGGTTTGGCGGATTTGAGAGTTTTGTGTGTAGGACAAGTCGAAAGCCTGGAGAATATTCTACCTCATCATCGCCGAGGGCAATATATTGATGGTCTCTCTTTGTCAAGATTGCGCGTTGCAGGAGGGGCAGCAGGACTGCGTCGATTTGCTCTCCAATATTTTCAATAAGAATAGTAGTACCTCCAGCCATAGCTGATCGCAGCCCAGGTAGCAACTCTGTCTGTCCAAGTCTCTGTACCTGCAAACGCCCAGATTCCCGTGCCTTGACCCAGGCTACCCCCTGGAGCTGCGGGTCAATCATTAGTGGCCAGCGCGTTGAGGCAGTGACGATAGCACCGTTCTCGGAGGAGACTGGATCACGGGGGAGCCCCTGGGAATTCCAGCCTGCGACGTCCGCTTCAGTGGCAATTAAGGTCACAACTGTTGTTGTAGCATCGAGTTGGCGCATGGGCACAGAATTGCCTGCTACAGCTACTTGTAGATACGGTATGTACGATTCGAGGAGAAGTTCATCTCGAAACTTTTTGTTGAATGGGCCACCTAAAGTATACTGATGAATGCGATGTATCGCACGAAGTGAAAATTGTGTGTGGTGATGCGGGTCTGACAAAGTGAAGTTGATTTCAAAAGTCACTTTTTTTGCTGCTGGCAAAAACAATAATACTCAGTGCACCGCAAACTACAATACCTGAAATGCAAGTCACGCTTGGGCTTCCTAATTCACGCAAAGAAAGACATGAGACTCTGGAAGGAACGAAATAAATGCAGCCGCCACAAGAGCATCTCCAACCAGTGGGTCTCGTTCGAAACGAAATCGCTCCACGCCTTGTACCCATCTCACTTCCTCAGAGCCCAGAGCATTGATCAAGCGCTGGGCTAATTCGAGCTTAAGTTGGCCCTTTTCTGCAATATCCACTGCTTCTCTTTTAATTTTTTCAGCTTGCTCAAATTCAGAAGTAAGTTGTCGCAGTTGTGCCTGGAGTTCATTGACTCTTTCGCGCACCACAGCTAGCTCCGAGTTAGCTGCTTCTAGCTGGCGTGTTGACTCAACAACTTTGATACGCTTAGGCTCCACATCTTGCCAGATGTCATAATAACGAACAATATTCTCAACCCACTTTACCAGGCCTGCTGCCGCTGAGTTTTTTTTGTTCATTGCATCTTCATTGAAGTGGTCCATCTGCAGGTATGGTCTTACCTCATTAAAATTAATTTTTGGGACACATTCTTTATCTATAAGAGCTTTATACTGCTTCAGTTCGTCAACTAGGCCATTGATATTACCGAGCAGTGACTTTTTACACGCATCCCAACTGCGACCCTCCTTTTTCACCTTGCCATTGCGCTGGACGGCAATTGCTGGGTTTATCCCAGCCAACAGCACGCAGACTGCACTAAAAACATCTTCAACGCCGCTCGGCGGGGTGGCCATTGTCTTGCAGCTACCTAGGTCCCGTCGATCTAATGTATCAAGAGCTGCGGTGGCAGCTCGAATTGCAGGCTCAGCAGCAAGCAAGTCACGCTCGGCATCTTCGTTCTGGAGCTGCACTTCTCCTTGAATGTTGGCCACTTTCGCAGCCTCGCTATTTGCCTTATCTGTCTCTCGCTCCACGATCATCTTTTCAGATGCCACCCTTGCAGCGATAGCCTCACTGTGCTCTCGTTTTTCATCAGCTGCTTGTACCATTGCCGTTAATTCCAACTCGAGTGTACCGACGGCGGAAGCTGCTTCTCGTAAGCGTGATATTCCGTTTTCCAAGCGCATAGTTGCGGTCTCGTTCTCTTCACGCCGACGCAATAGAAGTGTGCGATACAAGGCAAGCATTTCAAGATAACTCTTTGGCGTTAAGTAAACAAATCTGCCCTCTTCTCTTTTGTAGCGCACAGCCGCCTTAGTTGCCATTTCAAAGCTCAGAGGCATAAATCTCTCAATTGCAGATCGCAGGGCAGGTGATTTGAATTCTACATCGCTTAGCTGCTTCTCAGCTACAGATTCCAAAGCATCGTTCGGCCAGGGTTGAAACCAATCGATTGTGGTTCCAGAAATGAGTGCTGGGAAACGCTTTGCATAGGTCCCAAAATCAGGGCCAACTGGAGAGAAGCACACAGCAATATGAAGGTTGGCTCGAACTTGTGTTAAGAAATACTCCCAACATGATGCGGTGTCTGCAGGAAGGCCCGCTGCTTTCGCTTTACCCTCCACCATTGATGCCAAGTTATCTCGTTCGTCTTTGCTAAATAAATCAGGAATACTCCCAGCGAGTAGGTCATTAAGATAAACCAAAAACTTTTCGTCGATTATCTGAGAGTCTGTGAATAAAAAGACGATGCCCTCCGGTTTTGTGCCAGAACGAGTGAGCATGCTTTGCAGATCCAATCTAAAGTCCCCAAGTCCATAACTTGAGGTTATGCATATGCGCACCAACGCATGGCCACATATGTGAGTAGATAGGCGCGCAAGACTTTGCTTGCCACTTCCACCCACACCAACTAGAAGAATGTGCCCCCCGGGCTGAAATATGGTTCGCGTGATTCGCGCCACGTGTAAGAGCGCGTCTCTAAACAAAACAAGATCCATAGCAGGATGAAACTCGTTATAATCGCGGAGGACCCGCTCAAAACAGTTCCGTAGTGCATCAATATCTTCTACTAGCCCGTATGCTGGAGAATCAAGGGTGGCGACGTCGCGGACATGAGAAAAGCATAGGGGAGTTGTAGCATGATCTCCCCAGAGATGGGCTGTTCCTACTGCTGGGAATGCCTTTTTGGCCGTGCTTTGAAGGATTGCCCGAAATCGCAAGACATCGGATTCGCAGACAAGTCTATCGCCGTAAGTTCGCTCAGATTCATGGATCCAGAGAAATACAATACTATCTGGTATAGTAAATTGCGCAACATGGGAGCGAGCGAGTAACAGACCTCCAAAGACGCTTGCCAGGTGACGTCTGTGTGTTCATGCTGCCGCGGGAAACTCGTCTGGACACCGATGCGCACACATTGAACCTGTGAAGAGCAGACCATAAAGTAGTGTGGCGAAGATAATACGTGATGACACTGGATTGCACTCATAATGAAAATTTGACGCCGTCTTACGAAAAGTATCATGTACCTCTTTATGTAGTGCAAGTGCCCCCTTGATGAGATTTGATACTTGATTGCACACATTGGCTGGGAATTGCTCAGCTTGAAAGTGTCCATCCAGGAAGGTCTGAAATATTGTCAACAGACTGGTGGCGCTTGGCATGCCAACGGCAAAAGTTGAGAAGTGACGTTGAAGACGCGGATTGACTAAAAAGGATCCGGCCGTTGGGTTCATGCATGCCATGTATTGACAATCAATTACACTCTTGAGGGTGAGCTTGACTGGATCATACCAGCCGGCATAGTCCAGGTGTTGGCGCATCAGGGCAATTGCAGATTGTGTATTGTATTTATCTAGCTGCCTAGCAGTGTAGTACCATGCGGTGCTTACCACCCCAGCGACTACTTTCCCACTCGACAACAGAAAAAGGTGAGTATTCTTCGCGGCAGTGGTTCGCACGGTAGGTTTAAGTCATCTACACACAATGAATGGCATTGGTATCAAATGAAATCAGCACGCACCGATAAAATATATTAGTCGAGTTGAGCCAGGAGCTCCATATGTTGACCCGGTTCTTTTCTGAAGTGGCGCCTCCAATGAGCCGATTAGAATAGTTGCCGTGCTGTAATAATTCATATTGATGCCCACACTCGAAAACTCAGTAGGAACTAATTCGCGCAGTATGCCGGTGACGAGTTGCGTTTTCCCAGTACCTGAACGAAGAAGTGTGCACCACAGCAATGGCCAGAAGAAATAGACTCTCTTTTGCCTAGCTTAGCATCTCATGGTCGACCACTAGGCCCAGCAAGCAGCACAGGTTGGCGGCACTGAACGAGAAGGTTGATCCAATGACAAATACTGGCTGTTTCAGTTGTGGGAACTGTGACCTCATTCATTTTAGCTGTACGCGAGTCAAAATTTACTGCATGAAATGAAGGATTCTGTCGCCATGGTTCGAATTTATTCGAGATTGGATCAAGCCAGTAGTCAAACACAGTATCGCGTGTTGGCAAACGCACTTGTTTGAATTGAGATTTCCACCACTCACTAAAATCCGCCTGATTGTCGTGACCGTCATCTGACAAAGTAAGTGCAGATCCAAATGCCCAGATAGCGCAGAAAACAAAAACCATTTCTAATTTGAATCGGTCGTTGGCGGTCTCAGCAACAATTGCGCCTTCTAGCATTTTCAAAAGTCCTGAGACTAACGCCATGTCCACAATAGGGACGACTGCTTTTGAGTTGTCACGCAAGTACTTCAAGCTTGGCAAAACATACTTCTGGAAAAGGTCGCTTAATACCTGATTGTAAAGAAGATGTGTCTCAAGGATCAAGACCAAAATCAACGTCGCATCTCGCCGACTTGCTTTGTGCCGAATAAACTTCATCCGGCTGTGACTGTACCCATGAGGC
>Ga0160423_10002577_pt1 | contig 15148 bp, 13 predicted proteins | sample CRUFie14St8metaG_FD_108191 | JGI IMG/M metagenome (GOLD analysis project Ga0160423, IMG submission 108191) | Marine microbial communities from the Costa Rica Dome - CRUD Field 142mm St8 metaG | ecosystem: Environmental > Aquatic > Marine > Oceanic > Photic zone | place: Costa Rica: the Eastern... | reverse complement strand
TATTGATGGAACTATAACTTACAATTACGACGAGTCACCGATACCTTTTGATACAATAACATACAGTGTTAGCGACTTCGAGGGTTGCGAAGTATTAGGAAAAGTTTTTATTTATGTCGAAAACCTTAGGAACCCAAGGTATACTCTGCCTAATTATTTTACACCAAATGGGGATGATTTTAATGACTACTTCTTAATTAAATATGATAATATTTTAGAAGAAGATCTGAGTTTCGAGGTAAAGATTATGGATAGGTATCAGAGAATAGTTTTTGAGGGATTAGTTCAGGGATCAGATAAAATTTGGAATGGAGAAAACTCTTTCACCTCAGAGGTTGTTAAGACAGATTTCTATTATTACGAGATCACACCTGTTGAGTATTATGATACTCCTTATGTCAGGAGAAGGGATAAACTATTAGGAACTATATATCTTGAGAAAGAGAGATAAACTATCTTGAGAAGTTATAAATTGCAAAAGTTGCCAACCAGTGTTCTCCACCGTAACCACTCTCAAACATGATGTTATAACCTTCCTCTGAATGTTTTCTTGCAATTTCTTTTAAGAGATTCTTATTAGCTTCATTTTGAATCTTTGCTGATACATCTTTAAGGGTCCATGCTCTGTGAAACATTAAACCGATTAAATGACCAATTCCTGGATCTTCAGGATCTAAAACCTCAGGTGGATTAATTATTGTACTAAATTTTTTATCGTAAAAAGATGGTAAAAATTTTTTAAGCCAGAGATTGAATTCTTCTTCCTCTAGCAAGGAGGACATTAGACTAGCCTCCGCAAGACATGGTGATAGGAAGTCAGTGCCAGACGGCTCGTACTCAACCGGACAATTTATATCAGAAAGAAAATTTTTGATACTATATTCTTTTATCCTGTCAAATAAAACTTTGTCACCAGCTATTTTTGCATACTCAATCATAAGAGAAAATGAAAATGCTGTGTTGGCGTGTGTTCCCGGTCTCAGAGGTGTTGAAAGTTTATCTAAAAATAAAATGGTTCTATTGCTTAGAAGGTCGACAAGGGGCTTCATGTTTGCTGCCCATATTTGTGCCCTATCATTATCCCACGACAATAACTCTGAGTATAATTTCATTAACCACGCCCACCCATAAGTTCTCTCAAATCCTTTGGTAAATTCCTGATTAAAAAATTCATATTCTTTATCTAAATTTTCCTTGCTAAGATTTTTACTAAGTTTATTTAAAATTATTTCCCTTTCAGAAATTGCTGGAAATTCTTTTAGTATCTTAACCATTGCCCAATGTCCGTGAACCGCAGAATGCCAGTCCCAACAACCATAAAATGAAGGTGTTAATTCGTAGTGTGGCTTCAACCAATTCTGATCATTAAATCTGTAACCTATCTTATATGGATATTTTTGATCTACACATTTAATGGAGAGAGAGACAAGTTCTCTAGCCATATTTTCATCAAGTTTAATATTTTCAATATTATATTCTCTTGACTCTTTACATCCTAAAAAGATTAATGAGAAAATAAATAAAATATTTACCCTCATTTTTTACTAGCATTAAATAATTTTTCTTTCTCATTCTTCGACAGACTTGAGTATCCACTCTCCGAAATTTTATCGAGTATCTTGTCTATTTCATCTTGAGATATATCATATTTATTCTCTTCTGTAGGAGAAGAATTCTGTTCTGATTTTTTATTTTTTTCCTTATTGAAAAAATTAACAATATTAATTACTCCTTCGCCCATATTTACTCCGTTCTGTAATTGTCTAATGAATAAATATCCAATCATTGCGCCGCCTAAGTGTGCAATCTCACCACCAGCATTTGACCCAGTAACATCTAGAAAGGAAAGAAGAATATAGAAGAGAGCTATGTACTTGATTCTCACTGGTCCTAAGAATAGAAGGTAAAATGTATAGTTAGGTAGGAGTGTAGCAGATCCAGCGACAATACTAAATACGCCTGCTGATGCTCCAAGCATTAAAGATTCTGAAATTCTATTATCATAGTAAGGTATTATATTAAATAGTGCCATATATGACAAACCACCTATAATACCACCCAATACATACAAAGAGATAACTGCATTGTTACCTATATTATCTTGAATTATTTTCCCAAACCAATATAAAAAAAGCATATTCCATAGTATGTGTGTAAATCCAAGGTGGAGAAAGAAGTAAGATATAAGTGACCAGGGCTGAGTTATAAATGTGGTGAATGATGCAGGGAGCATTAACTTATTTATAAATAGTTTAAATGCATCCCCTGCTCCCGAAAGAGTTAGAAATATTTCTATGAAGCTTGCACTAACAAAAACTACTACATTTATTAATATAATTTTTACAAGTGCATTATTATCCTTATTCCAAGCGTTTTTAAAATCCTCAATTATAAAGTTTGCCATTATCAGTAGTAAGTTCCGTATTTATTTTTCCAATACCTTAAAATAATGTATGCAATCAACATACCTCCCAGATGAGCTAAATGTGCTACATTGTCTCCAGGCATTCTATTAAATTCACTCCATAACTCATAGAATCCGTATACTAAAACTAAATATTTAGCCTTAATTGGGATCGGTGGTATTAGTAACATTAACTGCATATTTGGAAATAGCATTGCAAAGGCAAGTAATATACCAAATACCGCACCTGATGCACCTACCATAGGTATATCAGTTTTTGCATTTAATAGATCATACGCATACTGTATACTTTTATCTTTGTTTTTTGAAGATGTTGGGTTTGTAGAATATTCTTCCTCGATGAAATTATACACTTGATTGTAGTACTCTTTTCCTTCATCGAGGAAAAGTTTTCTAAATGCTTCAGGAGATGGTTGAGAAACGTATCTTAAAATTTTATTTTCTAAATTGAAATTTTCTACAAAATTTACTCCTGTGTATAAAACACCTGCACCAACACCTGTTATCAGATAGAAAATAAAAAATTTTCTTGATCCCCATACTCTTTCTAAAATTGGCGCAAAAACAATAACCGCAAACATGTTGCTAAAAAGATGACCAAATCCAGCATGAATCCACATATAAGTTAGGAACTGGTATGGTTGAAAATTTTCAGAAAGAATATACCTTAAACCAAAAGATTCAATTATATAATTACTGGTAAAAATGAATATGATACCATTTAAAATTAAAATATTTTTTGCCGCAGGTGTTAGATTAAACATTAAAATAAATTTTCTACTTTATCAATACCTAATTCTATGAAATTTTGTTTCCCATCAGGAGAATACTTTGGGTTTTTACAGGCAAACAGTCTATCAATAATAAGATTCATTTCAGTTAAAGTAAGATTTTTATTATTAATTATTCTAGCTCTCTTGGAGAATGATTTGAGAATTATTTCTCTTTTCTCAGAATTTAGGTCCGAGTTATTATTTTTTATCTCCTCAATAAATCCCTCGATAATATCTTTTTCATTAATGTCATCAAGTCCGCTAGGTATACCATTTATCACAATTGAGTTTTCTCCAAACAAATCAATATTAAAACCTAGTGATTTTATATCATCAAATATTTCCTGGATAATTTTAAAATCTGACTGGTTAAACTCAAGATATTGGGGAAATAAATTCTGTTGAGTATTTGTATACTTATTTATGTTAGTTACTTTGTATTTTTCATATAGTATACTTTGCTGACAATATTTTTGGTTAAAAACAAATAGTTTTTTACCAACCTGTTTAAAAATAAAATTCTCAAGGAATTGAACAGGTTTATTTTCATTCTCAATTGATGGGGTATCTTCGAAAAGAAATTTTTCAGAGTTTTCTGATTTTACATTTTCAAAAATTTTTATCCAATCTTTTTTCTTCCTAGAATGGGATTCTGTAGTTATCTTATTTTTTATTTGCTTATTTTCTGTATTTAAATTCTCTATAAAATTTATATCTGTCTCAAAATCAAGGGACGGTGAGACATTGTACTTATCTAATGATTTCTTAACTGATGATTTCACTAGATTATATATTAATTTATCATCTTCGAATTTAATTTCAGTTTTTGTTGGGTGAATATTAATATCAACTAATTCCGTATTTATATTGATGAATAGGACATAAAATGGGAATTTTTTTTCATCAATTAATCCCTCGTAACTATTCTTTATTGCATGATTTATGTATGCACTTTTAACATATCTGTTATTTACATATAGAAATTGTTCTCCCCTCGTATTTTTACTATTTTCAGGTTTCCCAATATATCCATCTATAGAAATGGCACCATATTTTTCCTTACAGGTGATTAGATTATTCTCATAATTTTTTTTAAAAACAGAAATAATTCTTTTTTTAAGGTTAGATTTTTCAAGATTGTATATTTCATTCTCTTCGTTAACTAAAATGAAATTAATTTCAGGGTTAGCAATAGCACACCTCACAAACTCATCAATGATATGCCTTAGTTCTACAGTATCTGATTTCAGAAAGTTTCTTCTTACTGGTATATTATAAAATAAATTTTTGGCAGTTATACTTGTTCCTCTCTCAACGTTAATACTATTTTCTTTAATTACCTCTCCATCCTTAAATATTACCTGGTGTCCTGTTTTATCATTATTATTTTTCGTTTTCACTACTACCTCACAGACAGCAGCTATTGATGCTAACGCCTCACCTCTGAACCCCATAGTTTTAATATTAAATAAATCTTCAGCTTTAGATAATTTTGAGGTAGAATGTCTCTCAAAACAGTTAACCGAATCAGTTTTTGACATTCCTACCCCGTCATCGATAACATTAATTGACTGTTTCCCTGACTCTTTGATAATTACCTTTATTACATTTGATTTTGCGTCAATACTATTTTCAATTAACTCTTTTACAATAGAAGATGGTCTTTGTATCACCTCACCTGCTGCTATCTGATTTGCCACAGATTTTGGGAGTTTCTTTATAATATTCATCCTCTATTCTTTGATTTATTTTTGAGAAATAACCATAAAGGTATTAACATAATAAAAATAAAAATTTTATTCCCAAAATAAAGCCATCCGAAAATTAAAAAAGATAAAATGAGAGCTATCACTAGCTGTAATTTTGATGTGCTAATACCATCTGATCTATTCCTATTAAAATATTTTTTTCTTGTATTTTTTGACTTTGAAACTCTTTGTTCAAGGTCATCCTTTAAGGGATCATAATGTCTGGCTGAAAATTTAAACTTTCTATTACTAGGCAATTTAATAAATGAAGGAAGTCTCACTTTTTTATAAAATCAAATTAATTATTTCGTAAAGATAGATTGAAAAATTATTAATTTAGTAATACTTAATTTAATAGAGAAGAGTTTATATTTTTCTCTGTTATTATAATAATTACATCTTTTTATGAAGATTGGTATTGTCTGTTACCCAACATTTGGTGGAAGTGGTGTAGTCGCAACTGAGCTAGGTAAAGCTTTGTCTGAAACTGGTAATACTGTCCACTTTATATCATATGCCCAGCCAGCTAGGCTTAATGTTTTTAGTGATAATCTCTTCTATCACGAAGTTTCAATTAAAAACTATCCGCTATTTGATTATCCTCCATACGAAACCTCTTTAACCAGTAAACTTGTTGAGATTGCTGAATTTGAAAAACTTGACATTATACATGTACATTATGCAATACCTCACGCATCTTCTGCACTACTTGCTAAAGAGATATTGAAAGAAATGGGGAAAAACATTCCCGTTATCACCACTTTACATGGAACTGATATTACTCTTGTTGGTAAAGACCCATCCTGTAAGCCAGTAATTAATTATTCTATTAATAATTCAGATGGCGTTACTGCAGTATCCAATAGCTTAAAAAATGAAACTGTTTCAATTTTTAATATCTCTAATGAGATAGATGTCATACCAAATTTTATTGATATTAATAAATACCAAAAAGTGAAGAGAAACCCTTACAGAGGAAAACTATGCGGTAAAGGTGAAAGGCTAATTATCCATACTTCAAATTTTAGAAAGGTAAAGAGAATTCAGGATGTCATTAATATTTTTTGTAAGATAAATAAAGAGATACCATCTAAGCTAATAATGATCGGGGATGGTCCAGAAAGAGCTAATATCGAATCTCTAACTAGGTCTTTATGTACTTTGAAAGATGTTATGTTTATTGGAAAGATACCTGATGTAGAAAATGTTTTGCATAATGCAGATTTATTTTTACTTACCTCTGAGAAAGAAAGCTTTGGCTTATCTGCATTAGAGGCTATGGCCTCATCGGTTCCGGTAATATCATCCAATGCAGGCGGATTACCTGAATTAGTTCAAGACGGTGTCTCCGGATATACTTGTGCCATTGGAGATGTAAATGCTATGTCTGAGAAAGCAATTGAAATTTTAGATAAAAAAAATATAAATCTATTTAAAAATAATGCCTTTAGAACTGCAAGTAAATATGATATTAGTATCATATTACCAAAATATATTGAGTTCTATAAGAAAATATTAAATTGAATACGTTGCCTTTGAAAAAGAAAAAAATTTATGTTTTAGATACTTCAGTGATCTTATATTCACATGATTCAATAATGAACTTTGAGGAAAATGACATTGGAATTCCAATAACAGTGTTAGAGGAATTGGATCACCTCAAAAAAGGAAATGATACAATAAATTTTGAGGCTCGAGAATTTATTAGAATGATAGATAATTTGTCGTCTGATAAGATGTTGAGTAATTGGATCCCTTTAAATGGTAAGACAAAAGGTAAGTTTAAAATTTTAGTTAATCAAAAGACGAAAAATAATATTTTCAATGACGAGATCAACGATCACAAGATCTTAGATTCGGCTCTAAACTTACAAAAAGAGGAAAAAGATAAAGTTGTAACTTTAGTATCTAAGGATATTAACCTAAGGCTAAAAGCAAAGTCTCTTAATCTTAATGCTGAAGATTATCTAACAGGAAAAATAAAAAATTTAAATTCTCTAGATCTTGAAGAAAAAATATTAGAAAATATAAAATCAAGTATAGTAGATAAGGTTTATGATAATAATACTTTAGATAAAAAAGATATCTTTCCGAGAAAAAAATTAATTGATAATTCCTACTACGTATTAAAAAATACAAGTAAGTCCGCCTTAGTTTATTATGATGGAGATAAGGAAACAATAAATAGAGTGGAGAAAACTACAATTTGCGGTATTCAACCAAGGAATGCGGAACAAGCTTTTGCAATTCATTCTCTTTTAAATGACGATGTTTCCCTAGTTTCTATTAATGGAGTAGCTGGAACTGGAAAGACACTTCTTGCACTTGCCTCAGCTATCTCGCAGAGAAGAAATTTTAAGCAAATTTTTGTAGCTAGGCCCATTGTACCACTTAGTAATAAAGATATAGGTTACCTTCCTGGTGATATTAACTCAAAGATTAATCCCTACATGGAACCTCTATGGGATAACTTTAAGTATATCCAGAACCAGTATAAGCAGACATCGAAGGAATTTAAAATTCTAAAAAACATGATAGAGTCAGAAAAGCTTGTTATTCAACCTCTAGCATATATAAGAGGAAGAAGTTTTTCTAATATCTTTTTTATTGTTGACGAAGCTCAGAACTTAACGCCGCATGAAATTAAGACTATAATTTCAAGAGCAGGGGAAAACACAAAAATTGTCTTCGCCGGAGATATCAATCAGATTGATACTCCTTATCTAGACTCTCAGAGTAACGGCCTCTCGTATTTGATTGATAAATTGAAGGGCCAGAGGCTCTACTCACATGTCACATTAAGAAAAGGAGAGAGATCAGATTTAGCAAATCTTGCCAACGAATTATTATAGATTTAATTTATATTGTGATATGATAGAGAGTAGAGAGGATTACAATAGTCAGTATAAATATAGTGTTGATAATCCAAAAAAATATTGGCAAGAATATTCAAAAAATTTTATATGGAAAAATTCACCAGAAAAGACTCTATCCTGGAATTTCAATGATCCAGATATAAAATGGTTTGAAGATGGAACATTAAATATTACAGAGAATATTTTTGAGCGAAACATTGAAAATAAAGATGATACTGCTATGATCTGGGAGGCTAACAATCCTAGTGAATCAAATAAGGAATATACTTACTCGGAGTTATTTGATGAGGTCTGCACATTCGCTAACGTATTAAAAAAGAATGGTGTTGAGAAGGGTGACAGGGTTATAATATACCTTCCTATGATACCTGAGGCGGCTATTTCTATGCTGGCTTGTGCCAGAATTGGAGCTGTCCACTCTGTAGTATTTGCTGGTTTCAGTGCTAATTCGTTATCAGATAGAATAAATGATTGTTCCGCAAAAGTGGTTATTACCTCTGACGGGAATTTTAGAGGTTCCAAAGTTATTAATGTGAAAGGTGTTGTTGATGAGGCATTAAAGAATTCAGATTGTGTCAAAAATGTATTGACAGTTATGAGAACAGGCTCAGATATTGATATGGTTAAGGGGAGAGACTTATGGTATCATGAGGAAAGTAAATTAGTTGATAATTTCTGTGTTGCGGAGGAGATGAACTCTGAAGATCTGTTATTTATTCTATATACTTCAGGATCAACAGGGAAACCGAAAGGTGTTGTGCACACATGTGCGGGATATATGATGTATACTCAATTTACATTTGAAAATGTTTTTCAGTATAGAAAAGGTGATACTTATTGGTGTACGGCTGATGTAGGATGGATTACTGGTCATAGCTATATAGTTTATGGTCCCCTTCTGACAGGTGCTAAAACTATTTTATTTGAAGGTGTCCCAACCTACCCTGATGCATCAAGATTTTGGAATGTTATTGATAAATATAAAGTAAATCAGTTCTATACCGCTCCTACTGCTATAAGAGCTTTACAATCATATGGCGAAAAATTTATTAAAGATTCTGATTTATCATCATTGAAAGTGATTGGCTCTGTTGGAGAGCCAATAAATGAGGAGGCTTGGAATTGGTACAACGATAATATTGGTAAAAAAAATTGCCCTATTGTTGATACCTGGTGGCAAACCGAGACAGGGGGTATAATGATTTCACCTTTACCTAACATTATAGATTGTAAACCCACCTATGCAACTTTACCGTTGCCAGGTATTCAACCAGTTTTGCTAGATAATCAGGGTAATGAAATTTTAGAAAATAATGTTGAGGGGAACTTATGTATAAAATATCCTTGGCCATCAATATTAAGGACAACTTATGGTGATCACAATAGATGTAGAGAAACATATTTCTCAACCTTTAAAGGATATTACTTTACTGGAGATGGGGCAAGGAGAGACGAAAATGGGTATTATAGAATTTTAGGAAGAGTAGACGATGTTATAAATGTCTCTGGTCACAGAATTGGTACTGCTGAGGTAGAGGATGCTATTAATCTCAATAAGGAGGTCATAGAATCAGCTGTTGTTGGATTTCCTCATGAAATAAAAGGTCAAGGGATTTTTGGATTTGTTATCGTAAAAGAATCAGAAAAAGAGATAGATTATTTTTCGTCAATTAGGGAGACAGTAAGTAAATATATCGGTCCCATTGCAAAGCCAGACCAGATTTTAATTGTTCCAGGCTTACCAAAAACTAGATCAGGAAAAATAATGAGAAGAATACTTAGGAAAATAGTATCCAATCAATTTGATAATTTTGGGGATATTTCAACTCTCTTAAATCCAGAGATTGTTGAAGAAATAATTTCTAATTATAAAAAATTAAGGAAATAAGATTTATTCTATTCTGTCATTTATTTCGTCAGGTAACTTAGTGTAGCTTCTTTCTTCTCTTCTGATCATATTATTAAGCTCTTCACTTCCAAATGTATCTCTATCTCCTTTAAAAATTATTCTCCATATCTTACCCTTTTTTGACTCTGATATGTAAAGAGATCCGTCAGGACCCTGTGCCAGACCCATTGGGCGATATTTTGAGTCTTCCATGTCAATTAGAACTTCTCTTCCAGAAAATCCATCAGCAAAAATCTCTAAAGGTCCTGATGGCTCACTACCGTCAAAAGGTATGAACCCGACCACATAGCCTGCCTGCGGATACGGAACTCTATTCGTTGAACCGTGAAATGCAATGAAAGCCCCGTCTTTATATCTTTCAGGAAATTGGTTTCCAGTATAAAAAAGCAAATCATTAGGAGCCCAATGTGCAGGAAGTCCCATTACGGGATCAGAGTATTCATCTGTAAATTTTTTATTATCTCCACCATACTCAGGAGCAACCATTCTCTTCATTTTAAAATGATCATAATAAGTGTATGGCCAGCCGTAGTCATCTCCTTCTTTAATCATCATAAACTCCTCCGCTGGTAGAACGGTATTTTCCCATTCAGAATAAAACTGAGGGGCATGATTATGAAGAAAATCTCTACCATGGTTTACTCCAAATAAACTATTTAACTTCTTGTTCCATGTGAGCCCAACCACACTCCTAATACCAGTAGCGTATCTCTCACCATCTTCTATTGTTTGACCTAATTTATTTTTATTAAATTTCCAGATTCCACCCAAAATGTCAAGCTGTTCACATGGGAATTCTCCTTTCACATCTTTTGTAGAGTAAGTGTTGGGTTTTGTGTCCCAGTCTTCACATGCATTTGTAGGTGCACTAAATGTTACGTAGATGTTATCCTCCTCATCGAATGCCAGCGATTTTGCGTTATGCCATCTTATCGGGTATGGGTCTACTATAACTACCTCCGGTTTACCATCTGGGATTAAGTTATTATCATTAAGCTTCTGTCTGTATATAACTAGCTCAGAACTATAATATAAATATCCTTCGTTAATCTTCATCTCTGTTCCAAACTTTCCGTCATTGGGATAATCACCAAACCTCTTAATTATATCTGCCTTCCCATCCATATCAGTATCCCTTAGAGCTACATTGCCATTTCTTCCGGTAGCGGTCCTAAGTTTGACATAAATGTCTCCATTCTTATTTACAGCAAGATGTCTCGATGGTCCCACTCCCTCTGTTACCACTAGCCCCTCGAAACCACCTGGTAGAATTAGCCCTCCATTATCTTTATCGCCATTAATAGTATATAAATCTATTGTATTATAGTTTTCCTCTCTATTATCAGAGGAGCAACATATTATGAAGAATGAAAAAAAAATAAAAATAATTTTCCTAGACATAATTTTAAATTTAATATAAAAATCTATCATAGTAACATGGGTACATTTTGAATTTTTTTTTAAACTTTATTAGATTGTAATATGGTTATCAATCTTTTAGCTTTCATTTCGTCATTAATATTAAGTTTAAGTAATAATTTTATAGAAAATGATCTCTTTAGTGTAGAGATGTCTTTTTCCTTAGTCGAGGAGACTAAGAAGAAAGATGTTTACGAGATTAATTTTGTAATAGTTAACAAAGTAAATAATCCTTTATATTATGTAGCCTCATACGAGAAGTCATCAAGTTATTCTCAGTCAAATAACTCAGATGAAAATATAGATACTAATAAAGATGAAGTTTCTAGTATGCCGCAGAGTGACCAGTCAGCTCCTCCTCCTTTATTTACCTCGGCTTATCAAGAAAGTCTTGGCGTATTAAAAGTAGGAGCTGAACCTGCTAGAACTTCAAGCAGTAATAAAGTTGTGACTAACGAGAGTAAGTTGAACAATAAAAAAAAATCTATAAGCCCAGATATAAACTTTATTCTTCAAAATGATTTTTTTAAACTGAATTTAAAAAACTCTAAAAATGCCAAATTTTTTTCAGATGTTGATCAAAATCCAATGAGGCCAAATTTTATCAAGAATAAAGAAGAATTTCAATTAGGAATAAAATTTAATAATCTGACTGAAAAGGAAGTTAATATTTATAAAGATATGTCTGCCTACAATCCGAAAATTTGTCAGATTCCAGTAGATGGATTAGTTAAAAAAACTATCCTGGAGACAAATAAAAAAAATGGAGTAAATCCTAATGATTTTTTTCTAACCTTTTCTAAAAATAAAATTAATATTTCAAAATTAAGTCTCGAGTTGGATATGACTTTTCATAAAACAATAGATGGGGCAGTAGATAAGTTCTTAGAGCTTCAGAAAGTGTTGAAAGAAAGTTTATAAGAAAGTAATAATGAGATTTCTAAAGATAATAGTAGTGATATTATTTCTTTCTTCATGTAGTACTGAGGAAGATGAAATTATTTTAAAATTAGATGAGTACGATCTCGAGGTAATCTCATATTTTAAAGAAATAGCACTAGGGTTTGAGTTTGGATCATCTAGTAAGATAACTAGGAAGTGGTGCTCTGATTTAAAAGTTTATATTGGAGGTGAAAGTAATTCTATTTTAAATGAAGAATTGGATAAAATTATTACTGAGATTTCATCTCTCATAACAGATAACTTTAATATAGAGGTAGTTAATGACTCATCATTATCAAATTATTATATCTTTTTTGGTAGCGGAGATGATTATGCAGAACTTTTTCCAAATTCAGCAAGTTATGTCCAGAGTAATTGGGGTCTTTTTTCTCTGTGGTATAATTCGTCAAATTGCCTAATTAGAGGTCATATGTATGTTGATACTTATAGAACTAATATAACTCAAGCAAAGCATTTGCTGAGAGAAGAATTCACTCAGTCCCTTGGTCTGGCAAGGGATTCTGATAAATATCTAAATAGTATTTTTCAATCTTCCTGGACAGAGATATTATCATATACAGATTTAGATAAAGATCTTATAAGGTTATTATATCATCCCAAAATGTCAACTGGTCTTGATGCTAATACTGTAGATGGAGTTTTGAGTGACATTTTATTAAGTGAAAAGTAATTTATTTTGAGGACTCGGAGGGAGTCGAACCCCCAACCTCCTGGGCCGTAACCAGGTGCTCTATCCAGTTAAGCTACGAGTCCTTGATTCGCAAATTTAACAATTAATAACAAGTAGTAATTCTAATAATTTACATTATAAGATATATATGCATATATTTGCGACTATTACATAAATATGCGTGTTTTTACTTTAATTCTACTTACATTATTAAGCTTTAACATTTTCTCTCAAGATGGTAATCAAGATGATGTTAATTTAAAAACAAATTTCAATATTCCAGGTTACTTAAAATTAAATTTTGGTTTTACTTTTATAGAGAATAAAGACCACTCACTCAAAACTGATGTCTTCCCATCAAGGTCCTTAGATTTATATTATTCTAAGCCAATTTTTTTTGGTGAAAATTTTTCCTTCAACCCTGGGGTTGGTATTTCTAGTGATAAACTATCCTTTTCTAATGATATCATTTTATCTGAATCAGCTGATGTTGATGGAAATAGGGTTATAGTTATTGATACATTATCATTTTCTCCTGAAAAAAACTCATTGAAGTCAACTCACCTAGTTGTACCACTTGATTTTAAGTATTATTTCGGGTCAGGTAAATATGATAAGAGAAGATTTTTTATTGGTTTAGGAGCTGAAATTGGCTTCCTATTAAACTCCTCAACTAAGGTAAAGCAAACTCTAAATAATAAAATAAATACTGTCAAATTAAAGAAAGATTTTGGAATAAATGATTTCAAATATGGATTTTCACTGAAAGTCGGTGTTGGAAACTTTAATATTTATTACAAAAAATATCTTTCAAATTTATTTAAAGAAGATTCGTTGCCTGTCTATGAGAGTGTAAATCCAAATACTAATAAAGTCGGAATATCTTTCTCAATATTTTAATATTCTCTTCTAAGTCTTGCTACTGGGATATCTAATTGTTCTCTGTACTTAGCAACCGTTCGTCTCGCCACTTGATATCCTTTCTTATTTAGAATTTTTTCAAGTTTTTCGTCAGATAATGGAGATTCTTTATCTTCATTTTCAATTATTTCCTGTAGATAATTTTTCACAACTTTACTACTAATGAGTTCATCTCCTTTTTTTATTGTAGATTCAGAGAAAAAATATCTTAGTGGGAAGACACCGTAATCAGTTTGTGCTACTTTACTTTTAACAATTCTACTGACTGTTGAGATATCCATCTCAATAATTTCTGCGATATCTTTTAATATCATTGGTTTTAAATCATTCTCATCACCACTCTCAAAAAATAAATTTTGGATGTCAACAATTGTATTCATTGTTTTTAATAGTGTTGAATTCCTTTGATTTAATGCATCTACAAACCATTGAGCCTTCTCAATTTTTTTCTTAATAAATTCTAATGATTCTTTTGAGCCACTGTCTTTATTTTTCTTTCTCTTTAAATCATCATAAATTGTGATATAACTTTTATTTATGTTAATTGGTTTTCCACCAAAAGCTAATTCAACCTCGAACTCATCATCATTCTTTTTTATTATAAAATCAGGAATTAAATATTCTGTAATACTTGAATCCTCCATACCACCAGATGGCTTTGGATTAAGTGTTTTAATGAAATTAAAAGATTTATTTATCTCTTTTTTTGATTCAGGATATTTTTGATATATCTCACTAAACTTTTTGTTTTTAAATTCATCAAAAGATTCATTTATAATCTTTTTTGACAATTTATGGATGGGAGATAAATCTTCTAATTCATCAATTTGTAAAATTAGACATTCTTCTAAGTTTCTTGCTCCTATACCAGTTGGTTCCAATTTGTGAATTTTAAATAGAATATTTTCAACTTCTTCTTGAGAAAATTCAATGTTTTCAGTCAGTGCTATATCATCAATTATTGAATTAATATCTCTCCTGAGATAACCATCATTATCTAAAGTTCCTATAATTTGTTTTGCTATGATAAGCTCATTTTTTTCTAATTTTAAAAAATTCAGCTGCTGCAATAAATTTTCTCTAAAGGATTCACTGTTTGATAAAGTATTTTCCTTTGAGTAATTTGTTTCTTTATTTGGCTTAGATGTATAATTATATTCTTTGCTTCTATCAAACTCAATATTATCGTTATTTTCATTTTCCTCTAGAGCTGGATTTTCTTCTAGTTCTTTTTTTATCTCTGACTCGATATTGGAGTTAGATAATTGTAGAAGTTTGATGAATTGAATTTGTTGTGGAGAAAGTTTCTGGGACTGATTTTGTCTTAATTGTAACTTTTGCATTTTAATATATTTCGATTACAAATTTATTATAATTAGTCTATTCTTTGAAATAAGATTAAATTATACTTTTTTTACCACTTATTAGACATGGATTTAAAAAG